>Ga0193950_1000099_pt1 | contig 22984 bp, 16 predicted proteins | sample BB_1_MG_FD_144485 | JGI IMG/M metagenome (GOLD analysis project Ga0193950, IMG submission 144485) | Microbial mat bacterial communities from the Broadkill River, Lewes, Delaware, United States - BB_1_MG | ecosystem: Environmental > Aquatic > Freshwater > River > Microbial mats | place: USA...
TTTTCTGATTGCCTTTCACTGCCAGAAGATAATCACCTTTGCGATCAAGGATCGTTGTTGCAATCTCTTTCTGGCATCCCATAGCATCCAGTGTGACAAGACTATCCTGTAAATCCAGAAGTGAAAGTAGTTCTGGTATTGCTTTGATTTAATTAGACTTTTCGTGTGTCTTTAACTGGCCCATCACCACGCCGTTGGCCGTGGAAAACGCACTGACCATGTGAATGGCAGATTGTCGGTCATCTGGCTTATATGAGCTGCGAAGTGTCTTTCCATCGACAGCAATCACCTGCTGTTCGGAATGCTGCTCCGTCTCTTTCATCCACTGAATGAAACGCTCCTGAAGAACTTCTGGATCAATCTGGCTGACCACGCGAGCAATGGTATCGTGAGCAGGAATACCATTTTCGTAGCTGCCATAACACTTCAACCAGTCGAGTCGTGCTTCTCCAAAATCTTCTATCTCTTCCCAGCCTTCACATCCAGCAATGACGGCTGTAATGGCAAGGAACAGGATATCGAACAATGGATAGAGGGTCTTGGTGCTCTGGCGAGTGTCGTTAATGTCGGACAGGTGCTGGGCAAGGATATTAAGGCTCATGATCTGGGTCGCAAACTGGGTATCTGAACACATTGATCAGGCAGGTGAAACAAGCATCAGTCAGATCGTTCCTCGTTCATGCTCTCGTCCTGCAGGCTGGGGCGGTTCAGCTGATGTTCTTGAAGCACGGGTCAATGGCCTGACTTTAGGTAGATGTGATGTCCGGGCTTCTGTCTAAGAGCTTCAAAAATCCATAATGAATGGTTTAATGACAGATAGCTGAGATACCGCTGCAGGAGTTTGCCGTTTTTTTGCCGAAGCTAATCAAAGTGGCAAGGCCGGTGGAGTTGTTACATTAGTGAATTGTTACTTTGTTTTTGAATAATCATTATAAGTTATTAAAGTGGCTTTTTTTGAAAGCCCTCTTAGGCGTGGCCTGCCCTTTGCTTTATATAAACCTATCGAACCCGTCACGGTGACTGCACAACCGTTACCGGCCACAGGCTTTCGTGGCATATGACATAGGAATGCAAGGCAGTTTAATTTTTCTGCTCAGCAAAAGAACACTATAACGGAGCGGGGTTCCTGCTCCGTAATCTGGTCAGGGCCAGGGGGAATAGATCATGGCAGGTTTTAATACAGCGGTTACCGGTATCAAGGCAACCACTACCGCACTGGATGTAACGGGTAACAATATAGCGAACGCCAGTACTGCAGGTTTTAAGGCCACCCGTGCAGAGTTTGCGGATATTTACTCGACACAGGTTGTCGGTGCTGGGTCATCGAATGTGGCGGGCTCTGGTGTGCTGGTTAGTGATCTGGCCCAGGACTTTTCTGGTGGTACAACTGAATTTACCAATAGTAACCTTGACCTTGCTGTTAATGGCTCTGGCTTCTTTCAGCTTGATGATGGCCAGGGGGGGGTAACCTATACCCGTGCTGGAGCATTCGAGCTGGATAAAGATGGTTATATTGTTTCAAAAAATGGCAAAAATCTGCAGGGCTTTGGACTGGATGCGCAAGGCGGTCAGACCATTATTGGCGATCTGCAAGTTAAAGAGAAGGAAAGCCCACCGCACTGGACTGAAAATATAGGTTTATCGGTTAATCTGCGGCCTGACGAAAAGCTGGATGAAAAGGCTGACTATTATTCAAAAACGAATACTAACTCCTATGCTTATACGACGACGATCAGGACCTATGACAGCCTGGGTAATGATCATACGGTAAAGCTTAATTATGTAGAGCAAAAACCGCAGCGTGAGCAATTTGTCTTTGAATTGTCTGTTGCAGATCGATTTGTGCTTCCTGCCAAAACCGATGGCTCCGCAGCTGACCTTACCGTTGATGGAACGGGTTGGGCGTTGTTGGTCAAGCCTAATGGGACGGATTGGCCAGCCCCCATCCCTGCGGCTGCAACTGGTGTAAAGGCGCTCTCAGCAACGGCTACACCCGCGCCAACTACCTTAAGAGATGATATCAATAAAATAGACCCGAGCATTGATACCGAGACGATGGTCGTCTATGAATCTGGTGGTAAGCAATATTTATATTTTGAACGTCACTCCGATTACAATGGTATGGGCGAAGTAGGTGTCAAAAATCAAGGTGCTGTAGCTGCAGACCCGTTACTGGTTGCTGATAATAAGGACCTTGATGGTAATCAGCCGCTGATTTCCTCTGCTGAGCAGGTTCGGCTTCGGTTTAATTCAGGAGTAACCGCAGCTGACGCCTTTGATATAAATGATACACTGAAGGCCGATACTGTTATCAATATCGGTGGTGTTGATATAAAGCTGGAATCGACGCTATCCCGTGATGCTGCGGGGGATTTTATTGTTCGTAATTATGAAAGTGCCATCAAGGCGAAAAACCCTAATATCGAATCGGTAAAATACGACAACGCAACAGATGAGCTGATTATCACCTGGAAGCCTGAGGCGGGTGATATAGCTGACTCTGAATTCAGTGTGACCGCTGGTGATAACGCTACCGTTTCTCAGGCTAACGCTATCTTCGAAATGAATAAAGTGACAACTGTTGATTTCGGCGTTACCTTCAACCAGTCAAATAAACGTGACGGTGATAATGGTTACGACGGTGTTTACCGGTTATATGCGTATCTGAATGATGAGCAACTGCTGGATATCGGTAAAGGGCTGGACCCGGGCGAGAAGGCCAATGGTACGGGTACCGAGCCGGGGCCGATCTTGCTTCGATTCAGCCCGGGTGTTGGTCAGCTTGAGTTTGTTAATGGCGAGCGGGTTAATAACCTGGAGAGTGTGCCCAAGCTGCGCATTATGGGAGCCGACCTTGCAAATCCGAAGGATGAGTTAAGAGAGGGGGACCTTGATGAGCTGGTAGGCATTCAGTTGGATATTTCTGGCTCGACCCGCTGGGAGTCGCCAACCATTGTTAAGGCAAGGGAGCAGGATGGCTATGCTAAAGGCGACCTGATCAGTGTCAGCTTTGATGAGCGTGGTTACATGGTTGCCTCTTACAGCAACGGGCAGAAGAAAGAGATCGGAATTGTCGCCCTGGCCACCTTCGCTAGTCAGTCTGGCCTGCAGCCTGCGGGAGATACTGAATGGGTGCCAACGCTGGATTCTGGCTCAGCTAACCTGAACCCACCGGGTACGGGCCTGAACGGCAGTATCCGTTCTGGTGCGCTGGAGCAATCTAACGTGGACCTTTCAGCCGAGCTGGTGAAGCTGATTGAATACCAGCGTAACTACCAGGCCAACTCCAAAACCCTGGAAACCCTGAATACGGTGACGCAGTCTATTTTGCAGATCTGATTTCAATCGCCAGCAAGCTGGCTCCTACGGTGGCGCGGTATGCTTTGCTTGTGTAGGAGTCAGCTTGCTGGCTATCCGGGTTAACTCCAATCCTGCGCCCGCACTCTGTTGCGGGCGTTGTTGTATCTGGCCTCAGGGGTCGCGGACGGCTCGTCCGCATTAAAGCGGGCCAGCGGCCCGCGCTCCCGCCCTCAGGCAATCTTTTGCCTTTCAGGCGGCAATCTCTGCCGGTTGTTCTTCTGTTATTTCAATGACTTTGTTGCGGCCCGCTCATTTTTTGAGCGTTCGATCGTTTATTTGCAATTATTGAGTGAGTATTAGCTTATTGGCCTGTTCTTTGCTTTTACCCTGTCATCAATGTGTGCAGTGCCAGGGAGTTTGGTAGTGCGCTCGCCTGATAACAGGTGGAGCAGGCAGTACGGATGCTGAAAGGATCATTACAGATTATCAGCGCTCGAGGAGCAGAACATGGCAGGATTCAACACGGCGGTTACCGGGATTAAAGCGACCACAACCGCGCTGGACGTTACCGGTAATAATATTGCAAACGCCAGTACCGCTGGTTTCAAATCGACTCGCGCGGAATTTGCTGATATCTACTCCACCCAGGTGGTCGGGGCTGGCTCCAGCAATGTAGCCGGTGCCGGGGTGCTGGTGAGTGACCTGGCGCAGGACTTCTCCAGTGGCACCATCGAGTTTACTAACAGCAATCTGGACCTGGCGGTGAATGGCTCGGGTTTCTTTCAGCTCAGTGATGGTCAGGGTGGAATCACCTATACCCGTGCAGGGGCGTTTGAACTGGATAAAGACGGTTATATCGTATCCAAGAACGGAAAGTACCTGCGAGGCTATGGGCTGGATGCACAGGGTAACCAGCTGCCGCTGAAAAATTTGCAAGTAGAGGAGAAAGAGAGCCCGCCACATGCCACCGAGAATATAGGCCTGTCGGTTAACCTTGAGCCAGAAACGGATCTGAGTAAAAAAGCAGATTACTATAGCAAAACGAACCCCAGCTCATACTCCTATACCACGACGGTAGAAACGTTTGATAGCCTGGGCAATACCCAGGCCATCAAGTTTAACTATGTTGAGCAGAAGCCGCAGCGTGAGGTATACAGTTACCAGCTTCCTGCGGCGGCTCCAACAGATGGCGACCCGACATTACAGGTATCTGCCCAGGCGGCAAATGTGATCAGTATTTCCGGAGTGCCGATTGTCTGGGATAACACTGCGGCACCAATCAGTGTGCCCAGCACAACAACGCCAGCACCGCCTGCCAAATCCTCAGCGGATATGCTGGTAGAAGCTGATCCGCGTATTGATATCTCAACGGTTCAGCTGGATCAGGCTACAGGCTTGCTGTCATACAAGTTGTATGCATCGGCAACTGGTCAGGGTGATATGTTTGTGCATACTGGCCCGGCGAGTCTGGAAGCCCCGGCGAACCTGGATAGTCAGGGGCGGCCAGAACTGGCTGCTGCTAATGAAGTTCTGAAAATAAAGCTGGCCCCATCGGATCCGACTGATACCGTAGACACCGCTTTTGATACATCAGCTACAGGTGATCAGGATGCGTTGCGCAGCGATACCACTGTTCGTATTGGCGGCGTTGATATCAAGCTTTCAGCAGGGATTGATCGTGACACGGCAGGTCAGACAATTGTTGATCAATACGAAGCTGCGATTAAAGAAAATGACCCCACTATTGAAAGCATCACCTACGATACGGTGAACAATGAACTTGTTTTTACCTGGAAGCCTGAGGCAGGCAATGTATACCTGGATGCGGCGAATCTGTTTGAAGTTGTGGGCGATGTGAATGCCCCGGCTGCTGCAACTACATCGCTGTTTGAGTTCGCTGGTGGTGTAGTCGACCGGCAGATGGTAGAGGGTGATAACTCTTATCTGGGGACTTACCGGGTTTATGCGTACCTCAATGATGAACAGGCACTGGATATCGGTAAGGCGATTGATCCGGGTGAGCCGGTAACCGGTAAAAGTACTGACCTGATGGGTGATCCAAACAAATATACTGAGCCTGGCCCGGTAATTATCAAATTTAGCCCGATGACAGGGTTGGTTGAAAGTGTTAACGGGGAGGTTGTTCGGGACCAGAGTGATGTGCCGAACCTTGCCATTCGTGGAGCTGACCAGGCAAACCCGAACGACAGTCTGCTTAATGGTGATCTCGATAACCTGCGTGGTGTACAGCTGGATATCTCAGGCTCTACCCGCTGGGAGTCTTCCTCTATCGTGAAGAACCAGGACCAGGACGGCTATGCCAAAGGTGACCTGATCGGGGTTACCTTTAATGAACTGGGCCGGATGGTGGCGGCATATAGTAACGGCCAGCAGCAGGAGCTGGGTATTGTGGCGCTGGCGACCTTTGAAAGTCAGTCTGGCCTGCAGCCATCGGGAGATACTGAGTGGGTGCCAACACTGGACTCTGGTCAGGCACGGCTAAACCCGCCGGGTACTGGTTTGAATGGGAGTATCCGGTCGGCGGCGCTGGAGCAGTCAAACGTGGATCTGTCTGCCGAGCTGGTCAAGCTGATAGAATACCAGCGTAACTACCAGGCTAACTCGAAGACGCTGGAAACATTAAATACCGTCACGCAGTCTATTTTGCAGATCTGATTTATATCGCCAGCTTGCTGGCGATCCGGGTTAGCTCTAATCCCGCGCCCGCACTCTGTTGTGGGCGGCCTCCGGGGCCGCGGACGGCTCGTCCGCACAAAAGCGGGCCAGCGGCCCGCGCTCCCAGTGGTGCTCTCTCGCATAAATCCTGTGTCGAATACCCGCAGAGCGGCTTGCTAAAGCTTTTCCGAGCGGACCTTTCTGTCTAACTTATTGAAATAAAGCTGCTTATCCCTCACTATCGTTGCCCGCAGGGATTGTCAGGTTATGGAATAACTATTTCTGTTTCGTCATTCAAATATCCGTTTGAATATCTGGCCTGATAATTGCTTTTTCTATACCTGCGATTTTACGACGGCAGCTATTCGCCGCTGTGTATTTCAGCTAACGGGATCAGGTTACACGATGGATAAAATGTTGTTCTTGTCGATGACAGGTGCGCGGGAGAATATGTATTCCCAGCGCGCTCACTCCAACAACCTTGCCAACGTAAATACGACGGGCTTTAAAACCGATCTGGCGCAGGCCCGTGCCATGCAGGTGTTTGGTGAAGGTTACCCCACCCGTGTGTATGCACAATCCGAGCGCCCGGCAACCATCACAGATCCCGGAGAGCTGATTGAAACTGGCCGCTCGCTTGATGTTGTTGTTCAGGAAAAAGGCTGGCTCACAGTGCAAAAGGCCGATGGTACAGAGGGCTACACCCGTGCCGGGAAGCTGCAGGTTACTGCCGCCAACCAGCTGGTGACGGGCAATGGCTTACCGGTGATCGGCGTTGGTGGTGATCCCATCATTATACCGCCCAATGAAAAGTTGGAGATTGGCATCAATGGCAGCATCAATATCCGGCCACTGGGGGGGCAGGATAATGACCTGGAAATTGTTGGGCGGCTGAAACTGGTGAACCCGGAAAACAGCACGCTGTTTAAAGGGCTGGATGGCCTGATGCGCACTGATGATCAGGAACCACTGGACCCGGATGTAACTGTACAGATACGTACCGGCTTTCTGGAAAGCAGTAACGTGAATGCGGTACATGAAATGACCAGTATTATCAGCCTGTCCCGTCAGTTCGAACTGAATATCAAGATGATGAAAACCGCTCAGGAAACTGGTGAAGCGGCGACCCGAATTATGAAGCTCAGCTGATCAGGCTGGCCCTAAAAGAATAAAGAGGATACACAGTCATGCACGGTGCATTGTTTGTCGCGAAAACCGGCCTGAGCGCGCAGGATACCTCCCTGAAGCTGATTTCGAATAACCTGGCCAACGTATCCACCGTTGGTTACAAAAAAGAACGCCCGGTCTTTGAAGATCTGATGTACCAGGCGCGCCGTCAGCCAGGGGCGCAAAGTGGTGAAGAGTCTACCTTGCCATCCGGTTTGCAGGTAGGCAGTGGTGTGCGGGTTGTTGGTACCCAGAAATCCCACATTGCCGGTGACTCCATGGTGACAGAAGAAGCCTTTGACGTAATGATCAACGGCCGTGGTTTCTTCCAGGTGCAGCGCCCTAACGGTGAAACGGCGTATACCCGCAACGGACAGTTTGGCGTTAACGAAAACAACCAGATTGTCACCAACGAAGGCTACCTGGTGCAGCCTGTCATTACCCTGCCTGCCGAAACGATGGAGCTGACCATCGCCGAAGACGGTACGGTATCGGCACTGACTGCTGGTAACCAGGTACCACAGCAGATCGGCCAGATGCAGACTGCTGACTTTGTTAACCCGGTTGGCCTGCGTGCTATCGGTCAGAACCTGTTCCTGGAAACCCCGGCTTCAGGTGTACCACTGATCAACAATCCGGGCGATGCAGGTGCCGGTAGTCTGCGACAGGGCATGCTGGAAACCTCCAACGTTAACTCCGTAGAAGAGCTGGTGAACATGATCACCACCCAACGCGGTTATGAGATGAACTCCAAAGTTATCTCCACGGCAGATGAGATGTTGTCCTTCGTAACGCAGCAGCTGTAATACCGAGGCAGGCATGATTAAACAACTGATTCTGATCGCACTCAGCGCCAGCCTGATGACCGGCTGTGTGAATAAACCAGCCAAACCGGACCACCCGGAATATGCACCAGTGCGTCCGCAGGCGCTGACCCAGCCTCAGGCTGTAACAGGTTCTATCTTCAATCCGGCGACCAGCATGAATCTGTACAGTGATGGCCGGGCCCACCGGGTTGGCGATATTCTGACCATCGTGCTGCGTGAGCAGACTCAGTCATCTAAAAGCGCCAAAACTGAAGTGGACAAATCCAGTGAACTGGATATTTCTGCGCCAACCATCCTCGGTAAAACAGCCAAAGTGTTTGGTGACCCACTCAGTTTCAGTCAACCGGAAACCTCATCAACGTTTGACGGTGAAGGTAAATCGGATATGAGTAACAGCCTGAACGGTAATATCACCGTGACGGTTCATGATGTATTGCCTAATGGCACCCTGGTGGTACGTGGTGAAAAGTGGCTGACCCTGAATCAGGGCGATGAGTTTATCCGTATTAGTGGCCTGGTGCGGCCACTGGACATCTCCACCGATAACAGTGTGCAATCCACCAAACTGGCGGATGCCCGGATTACTTACAGTGGCACGGGTACCGTTGCGGATTCCAACTCGGCAGGCTGGCTGAGCAAGTTTTTTATCAGCCCGCTCTGGCCACTTTAAAGGAATGATGCGATGAAACGACTGATTACTGCGGGCCTGATGCTGTTGCTCAGCTTTTCCGCCAGTGCTGAACGGCTGAAAGATATCGTCAGTGTCTCCGGAGTGCGCAGTAACCAGCTGGTGGGCTACGGGCTGGTGGTAGGGCTGGAGGGGAGTGGTGATAAAACCAGCTTCACGTCGCAGACCTTTCGTAACCTGCTGAATAACTTTGGTGTCGCAATACCGCCGAACGTTGATCCCAAGTCCAAAAATATTGCTGCTGTTGCCATTCATGCCACGCTACCGCCGTTTGCCAAACCGGGTCAGGCGATTGATGTTACTGTGTCTGCGCTGGGGGATGCCAAAAGCCTGCGTGGTGGTAGCTTGCTGATGTCACCTCTGAAAGGGGCCGATGGGCAGATATATGTGATGGCCCAGGGAAACCTGGTGGTATCGGGTTTCGGGGTACAGGGTAATGATGGCTCCAGATTGTCGCTGAATGTACCCAGCGTCGGTCGTATTCCTAACGGTGGTACAGTGGAACGCTCAGTACCCAATGCCTTTAATCAGGGGGATAGTCTGGTGATAAACCTGAATAACCCGGATTTCACCACGGCACGCCGGGTATCAGAACAGATCAACGCCATGCTGGGGCCAAAGATGGCGTCTGCCATGGATGCTTCTTCTATTCGGGTACGGGCTCCGCGTGACCCCTCTCAGCGGGTGTCTTTCCTGTCGATACTGGAAAACCTTGAGGTGCAGCCCGCCAAGGAAGCCGCGCGGGTGGTGATTAACTCCCGTACGGGCACCATTATTATTGGCCAGAATGTACGGGTATCCCCGGTGGCGATTACCCATGGTGGCCTGACTGTCTCGATCACAGAAGACCTGGATGTCGATCAGCCCGACCCGCTCTCTGAAGGGCAGACGATTATTACACCGCGTACAGGCATTCAGGTGGATGAAGGCTCAGGACACATGTTCGAATTCCAGCCGGGTACCTCGTTGCAGGATCTGGTGGAGGCGGTGAACCAGGTCGGTGCTGCACCTGGTGACCTGATGGCCATTCTGGAAGCCCTGAAACAGGCCGGTGCCCTCAAAGCTGAGCTGGTGGTGATCTGATATGGTAGCCATTAATCCGAATGATGCTGGTGTCTATACCGAGCTGAACCAGCTGCAGAAACTGAAATCCAAATCCAACCGTGATGACCCGGAAGCGCTGAAAAAGATCGCCAAAGATTTTGAGCAGATTTTCCTCAGCATGATGCTTAAAAGCATGCGTGATGCCAACGCGGTGCTCAGTAAAGACAACTTTCTTAACAGCACCCAGGTGCAGTTTTTCGAAGAGATGCGCGATGAGCAGCTCAGTCTGGAGATGGCCCACGAGGGTGGTATCGGGCTGGCCGATGTACTGGTTAAGCAGCTTTCTGGCACGCTGAAAAAAGTGCCTGATAGTCTGGACCCGGAAGCCCTGTCGGACCGTGCAGAAAGCAAACCGCTATCGATGGAACGGTTCAAGCATCCGGTAACCGCCAGTCCACTGGCAGAGCTGCAGAGCTTCCTGAACAGTGCAGAGCAGCAGCGTAATTTTGCGGCAGATAACAGTGGCGGCAAAATATTGCCGCTGCCTGAACGCTTTGACAACCCTGAGCAATTTGTGACTGCGCTTAAACCGCTGGCGGAAAAGGCTGCTCGCGAGCTGGGGGTTGAGCCACGGGTGCTGATTGCCCAGGCAGCGCTGGAAACCGGCTGGGGTAAGCATATCTCTCGTGATGAGGCAGGCCAGAACAGTTACAACCTGTTCAATATCAAAGCTGATCAGCGCTGGAGCGGGGCGCGGCTTTCACTTAATACCACCGAATATCGCAACGGTGTTGCCCAGGCTGAACACGCCTCTTTTCGCCAGTATGGTTCATACCAGCAGAGCTTTGATGACTACGTCAGCTTTGTAAAACAGAGTCCACGTTATCAACAGGCACTGGCGCAGGCCGATAACCCGCGGGGCTATCTGGATTCCTTACAGAATGCAGGCTACGCCACCGATCCGCGCTATGCCGACAAAGTCTATGAAATTACCCAGCGCCCGCTGATGGTAGCCACGCTGGACACTCAAGTTCGCTGATAGCTGGCCGCTACGTTTTAACGGCGGTTTAAAACAGAGCTGAAGGGAAACAGGGCAGGAGACCCACAATGTCATCATTCAATTTGCTTAGCCTGGGTACCCAGGCAGTCAGAGCTAACCAGACGGCACTTGGTGTGGTCGGCCAGAACATTTCCAACGTGAACACCGAGGGCTATAGCCGTCAGGTGGTCCACTTCAACTCTGTGGTGCCAAGCGGGGTCAAGCTGGAGGATGTGGAGCGGGTTACCAACGAGTTCCTTACCAGGCAATTCTGGGCTGACAACAGCAGCTACGAACGGGCGGATACTTATACCAATCTGGCACTGGAAGCAGACAAACTGCTTGGCCAGGATATCACCAATGCTAGTAAAACAATGGATGCTTTTTTTAGCACTTTACAGCATGCAGTGGATGAGCCTGCTGCCATTGCTCACCGTGAGCTGTTGCTGACGGAGGCCCATACCACGACCGCCCGGTTTAATGATCTATACAGTAATATTAATCTGCAGCATGAAAAAATAAATGCCCGCATTGATGACTCGATTGATGCTATTAACCTGCATGCTGCCAGCGTTGCCAGGTACAACGATGAAATCCGGTTGGCAGAGGCCCGTGGTGATAGCACCAATGAACTGCAGGATCACCGTGAAGTCGCAATCATTGAACTCTCCAAGCTGACGGATTTGGAGGTGATTAGCCATGACAATGGCATGCAGGATGTTCATGTTGCTAACGGGCAGCCGCTGGTTATCGGTATTCAAGCCAGTAGCCTGTATACATACAGTTCTGAATTTCATGGTAGTGAAAATAAAATAGGCATAGACATCGCTGGTACCAGAACCGATGTTACAGCACAGATGTCGGGCGGTACTATCGGTGGTGCACTGGATTATCGCGCTCAGGTGCTTAATCCAACGTTGAACGAGTTAGGGCGGATCTCGATTACTCTTGGCATGACAATGAACGACGTTCAGCTCTCGGGTATGGATCTGAATAATGCACTGGGCGATCGTCTTTTCACTGATATGAACACCACCAAAGCAATGAGGGAACGAGTGCTGGGTGATACTGGCAATAAAGGAAGCTACAGCTACGGTTTGGCCCGTATCACTGACGTTACCCGGCTAACGGCAAATGAGTATTCGCTTACTTTACAAGGCAAGGATGAGTTCTCAATCACCAACCTGACAACAGGTGAAGTGATGTCGCAGGATGACTTCCGTGAAGTAACATCAAGTATTGGTGATGTGTCGGACAACACCTATTACCTGAATGAATCCACGGGACAGTTGCGGCTTGAAATTGATGGTTTTCAATTTGATCTGGATAGCAGGAACGATCTGGTCCGGGGCGACAAATTTCTGATTCAACCTACGCGTCGTGGTGCTGAACTTATTGATTCTGAAATGACCGACCCACGTAAACTGGCGCTTGCATCCCCGATACGGGCTAACACCGCACCTGAGAATACCGGCACTGGCACGATTACTGTTGATGTAACAGATATTTCCAGTCAAACCTTCCAGAAAAAAGAAGGCGAGTTAGAACCGCCGGTTAGAATTGTCTTTTCTGGCAGTGGTGATGCGTTAACTTATACCGCTTACAACGTGAAGGACCCTGCTAATCCTGAAGTGCTGGACATTGGTAATGGCCCGGTATTTGAAAAGCCATACGTTGCGGGTGAAGCGATCGACCTGGGTGGTTATGCCGCCACCATCATTAACGAGCCTAAAGCCGGTGATACCTTTTCGTTTGAATACAACACCGATGGTGTCTCTGATAACCGTAATGCACTGAAAATGTCAGATCTGCAACATGTAGACTTTCTAGATGCGGGCTCGTATCAGGATGCTTACAGTGGCTTACTGGAGCGCGTAGCGGGCAAAACCGCGGGTGCAAAAATCATTACGGCTTCCAATAAAGCGGTACTTGAATCAACGGCCGATGCCCGCTCAAGTGTCTCGGGGGTCAATATGGACGAAGAAGCCGCACGACTGGTGCAGTTCCAGCAGGCCTATCAGGCATCGGCACAGATTATCAGCGTTTCTCAGAAGCTGTTTGATACCATTCTGAATATTTGACGGAGGTTGGTGTATGCGAATTTCAACATTGCAGCAATATCAGGTCAGCATCAACCGGATGCAGGACTCACAGAATAAAATCGGTGATCTGCAGCGTCAGATATCAACGGGCATTAAATATGACCAGCCTTCAGATGCACCAGGGATCGCGGCGGAATCAATCCGGATGGAGCGCGATGTGTCAGCGATGGAGCGCTATAACTACAACATTGAGATTGCCGAAACGCGTTTAGGCCTTCAAGATGAAATGCTTGAAAATATGAAAAATCGATATGATCGGTTGAGTGGGCTGGCAGCCAGTGTTGATGCGGGCGAGAATGACGACAACCTGATCACGACAGCCGCGGAAGTTCGCCAGATTGTTGCTGCGCTTGCTGGTGGCATGAATGTGCGTGATGCCCAGGGCGAATATATCTTCGCCGGTAGCAAGGGGCATACTCAGCCCTACGTGCTCGGCCCCACTGGGCGCTGGGAGTATCAGGGCGACAACGGCCAGCGAGAGATCCAGGTAGGGGCGACCCATTATGCTAAGTCCAGCTCGTCAGGCCAGTACCTGTTTGAAAGCGTGCCGGGTGAACTGCAGTATACCCATTCAGGGGCGACCAATGTGACGCCTGCAGATATCACTCATGCGTCCCCTGAAAGCAAAAAAGAGTTCGAAACCTTCCTTAAAGATGAAGTGAAGGGAGACCTTGAGCTGCGTACCTATCCGACGGCAGCGGGTGAATATACCTTCAAGCTGGTGGATACAGAAGGCACGACACATCATACTCAAACACCGATTACCAGTTTTCCGCAGACTATTAGTTTCAGGGGGGCTGAAATAGAGGTCCGTACTCCGGATGCGGGAGATTACAGTTTTCCGGTAACCTCCGCTAGCCGGGATGGTGTTACGGATATCAACATTGCTGATAATGCCGAGATGGATCAGTTTTTTGAAGATTACGGTGATGTAACTCTGGAACTGGTAGCCGGTCCTCCAGATAAGTACAAAATGCTATCGTCCAAAACCAGCGACTATATCTTCACCCGTGGCAGTGATGAATGGTTTGTACCGGCAGATGGCATTATCAAAGAGGGTGGGCTTGAGCTTACCGTTACCACACCGGTTGCGACTAATACCTTTGAGCTTAAGCCGCCAGGGCCGAACCACACGGTGACGAATATCAGCAATGTCTCCAGTGTTGAAGTGACGACGCCTGTCAGTGCTCTTGAGGCTGCGATTTCAGCTGCGCGCACAGGGGGGGATATTGCGTTTGAGGTGACGATTAAGACGGGCCCATCAGCTGCGGACATAGTATCGAAACCTTCGGATACAGCTGTTGCTTCCAACATTTCAATTACGGGTACAGGAACGACGACGGACCCTTACATACTTAATGACAATACCAATAGTGGCCTGAAATTCACCCTTGATAATGTTGTTAACGGCGAAACCTTTCGTATCGAGCTGGATGACGGCGCAGGCAAACAGCTGGCCACGGCGACCTCGCGTATTGAGGTAGATTACGAGCAGAAAAACATTCTGAACATCGGTCTGGAGCTTGCCGAGAAGCTTGAAGCCGGGCGGGCTAATCCTGAGCTCAGAACGGAGTTTGATGAGTTACGCGCACAGATGCTTGATGACATCGCCACTGCTATAGATCGGCTGATTGAGGGGAGGACGGCGGGAGGCGCCCGCGCTAGCCAATTGGCGATAACCCAGGAAGCCAATGAGGATATGATACTTTATACTAATGATGCACTGTCGAAAGTTCGGGGTGCTGACTTTGCCGAAGTCGCCAGTAACTTCAAGCTGGAACAGACATTACTGCAGGCCTCACAGCAGACATTCGCCTCGATGTCCAATCTGACGCTATTTGATTACATCAACTGATAACATTGTTGTGTTCAGTGGCACCTGTGAGGGTGCTTGCTAACCGGGCTGGCCTTTGGGCTGGCCCGATTTCGTTCAGGGCATCCTGCCCGCTACTCCCCTGCGTTATGCGCTCCGCGGTACGGCCTGTTCACATACTGTTGAAGTAGGCATTCATTGCCCGGTTGGAACGTGACAGCTTCTGGCGGCTTTCTGCGGCCTCCTGCTGGTGTTCGCGTGCCTGTTCTGCAATCTGCGTATCCACCGCCTGTACTTCCCTAGCCATTTTTGCCATCAGTTGTCGCTGTGCCGGGTCGGTAACCTGCTGACCCTGGGCCAGCACCTTGTCCAGCATCCGGGTACGGGCCTCAAATTTCTGCTCAAAATCCGTCCACTGGTCGGCCTTTGCATGGCTGAGCAGGCTCTGGCTCAGTAATAAAATCTCTTCCATCAGATTCAACATGCGTATTTTCCTGGCTGAAATAAAAAAAGTTTACTCACGCAAAGCCAACTATACCGCAGCCTGCAGCGGTTTTTATGGATTAAACGCTCAAAAAAACAAAATTAATACTAAAGCGAACGCTCAACAAGTCGTTAACCCTGTTACATAAAGGGACTGCACAGATCGGGTGCGGCCTGACAAGGACACGGCCAATTGCTTAGAACGCAGGCCTTACCAGTATCAGATTTAATTTGAATGCGATGTGTATTCGGGAGTATGGATCATGGCTTTAGTAATTAATACAAACGTTGCTTCTCTTAGCGCACAGAACTCTATGAACAAGGCTCAGCAGAGCCAGAACGAAGCAATGGAGCGTCTGACCACCGGTAAACGGATCAACACCGCTGCAGATGATGCGGCAGGCCTGGCGATTGCGAACAAAATGACATCGCAGGTTAAGGGTCTGAATCAGGCGGTACGTAACGCAAACGACGGCATCTCCATGCTGCAGACAGCAGCCGGTGGCCTGGAAGAGTCCAGCAATATCCTGCAGCGTATGCGTGAGCTGGCAGTGCAGTCTGCCTCCGGTACTTACACTGAAGGCAACCGTGGTTCCATGCAGGACGAGGTGGATCAGCTCAAAGCCGAACTGGATCGTATCTCTGAAACCACCACTTTCAATGGTCAGAAAATTCTCGATGGCAGTCAGCAGGACACCATGCTGCAGGTGGGTGCTAATGCCAATGAAACAATTTCCTTCAGCATTGGCTCCACTTCATCCAAAGAGCTGGGCGGTGCCAGCTCTGATATCAGCGGTGCGGGTATCGCAGCGGCAACACTACTGACAGGCCTGCAGAACGCAGCAGGCGATGGCACAGACGATATGCTGATCAACGGCCAGAATGTAGGTGATCTCACCGGTGCAGCAGATCTGGAAGAAGCGATCAAAACCATGAACGACAACATCGTTGGTGTTGAAGTAGGCGTAGCAACCGAGCTGGTTGCCACTAAAGAAGGCGACGGTGTAATTACCTCCGCGCAGGAAGTGCAGTTCACGGTGACCAACCTGGATGGCACGGCCACTGTTTTTGATATCACTGAAACCAAAAACATGGATGAGGTGGTAGACCAGATCAACACCAAAGGCAATGGCTCTGTTACTGCCAGCCTGAACGACCAGGGTCGTCTGGTACTGAACTCTGAGGCGGTGTCCATCAACGTGGTTGAAACTGGTGCTACTGCGCTGGATGCGATCGGTATTGCGACAGCAACAACCTCCACCACCAAACTGACACTGGATGCCGAGCAGGGTGTTGACGGTATTACCGTTGAGTACACCGCCGGTGGTGCGATCACCGGTGCAGAAACGGGTATCGACGAGCGTAAAACTGCCGGTGTACTGGAAGCCTCTACCGCTGCGACCTACAACGCAGCCGATGTGCTGAAAGAAGGTGATCTGGTAATCAACGGTGTTGCAATCGGTCAGGTGGATGCCACCACGGATCTGGCAACCACACAGGGTCTGGTGGTGAATGCAATCAACGAAAAGGCATCCCAGACTGGCGTTACAGCATCTTTTAACGGTAGCGATGAGCTGGTGCTGACCTCTGTTGATGGCTCTGAAATCTCGGTTGATCAGGGCGATAATGCCGGTGCATCTTTTGGTCGTATGATCGCACTGCAGGAAACCAACAACAACGAAGGTGCTCAGGGCTCTGTGGCCAGCATCGATATCTCGGATGCGGCGGGTGCGCAGAAAGCGATTGAGGTTCTGGATGCGGCGATCGGTCAGGTGAGTGATATTCAGGGTGAGCTGGGTGCGGTGAACAACCGTCTGGACTTCACCGTCAGCAACCTGTCTAACGTGTCTGAAAATGCGGCAGCGGCCAAATCCCGTATTGAAGACACTGACTACGCGGCAGAATCTGCCAGCCTGAGCCGTGCTCAGGTATTGCAGCAGGCGGGTCAGGCGATGCTGTCGCAGGCGAACTCAGCGCCACAGCAGGTGCTGTCACTGCTTCAGTAAGCCGTTAAGGCTTTTAAAAACCCCTCTCCGGGCAACCGGAGAGGGGTTTTTTTCGTTTGCAGGAAAATTATCTGAAATATTTATCTCTTATTTATCTCTTATTTATCAGTCTGTTATTTTTTAATGAGTACTCATTAAATAAAAAGTCAAGCTTTTTCTTCAAAAAATTCGTAAAGGTTCCCGATGTGGAGTCGTTAACCAAATCAGCGGTTAGAAACGCGATGCTTAACTCACTGGAAATCAACGTTTTATTCAGCGGGAAAAGTAGCCAGCTAACTGGCCGGAAGGTTACAGAAAACGTTAAAACGAATTTTATTCGCAGTTGTTACGCAGTATTTACAGCTGCTTATGGATAAGCAAAGAGCCGCCAGCTCACAAACAAACCTGGCGCTCGCACATTCAGGAGAATGAGTCATGGCCTTAGTAATTAACACTAACATTGCTTCTCTGAGCTCTCAGAACTCAATGAACAAAGCCCAGGAATCCAAAGAAACAGCGATGGAGCGGCTGACTACCGGTAAGCGTATCAACTCCGCTGCCGACGACGCTGCAGGCCTGGCGATCGCCAACAAAATGACCTCCCAGGTTCGCGGCTTGAACCAGGCGGTACGTAACTCTAACGACGGTATCTCCATGCTGCAGACTGCAGCGGGTGGTCTGGAAGAGTCCAAAAATATTCTCCAGCGTATGCGTGAGCTGTCTATCCAGTCTGCTTCTGGTACTTACCAGGATGATAACCGTGGCGCGATGCAGGATGAGGTAGAGCAGCTTAAAGCAGAGCTGGATCGCATCTCTGAAACAACAACGTTTAATGGTATCAAGATTCTGGACGGTAGCCAGGATGATACTAAAATCCAGGCCGGTGCTAATGCTAATGAAACTATTGGTTTTAGTATTGGTTCTACAGCTTCTGCTGACTTGGGAGGTGTGACAGAAGATATCACAGGTGATGGTGCTGTGAATGAGAGTACTTTGCTGACATCGCTTAAGACTGTTGTAGGCGATGGAACAGTAGATGTAAACATCAATGGCCAGAATGTAGGTGATTTATCTGGCGCTACTGATATGGAAGATGTTCTGTCTACCATTAATGAAAATATCACTGGTGTTACGGTTGGCGTTGCAACTGAGCTTGAGGGAACCAAAACTGGTGATGGGCGTATCAGTGCTGATGCTCACGTTACCTTCGCTGTCAAATTGGATGACATGACGACTAAGACATTCGAGATATCAGATACATCCAATATGGATGAAGTTGTAGATAAGATAAATGAAGGTGCGAATGGTGCGCTTACTGCTAGTCTGAATGATTTTGGACGCCTGGTCTTGAATGCAGATGATGCCGTTAGTATTACAGTTACCGAAAGTGCAGCGCCTGCAGCATTCGACTCGGAGAAGGCGGTAGGTATCGCATCCGCAACAGCTAGTAATACTCAGTTGACGTTGAGTAATGAAAGTGGTGTTGATGGGCCGATTACATTAGCTTACAGCGGCAGTGGTACAGCGCTTACTGCTGCTGATACTGGTTTGGATCAGCGTGGTGATGACTGGCAGATTACTGGTACTGCGCCTCCAACGACTGCTCAGAGCTTACGTGAAGGTGATTTGCAGATTAATGGCGTTGATATTGGTGAATTTGCGTCCCCAGCTACGGCTGCTGGGGCGGCGGCTGCTACGCGTGATGCTATTAATGAAAAAACTGTAGAAACCGGTGTGGTTGCTTCGGTAGATGGGTCTGATCAGGTGGTTCTTAAAACAGTCAAGGGCGGTCCAATATCTATAAAGTATGGTGAAGGCTCAACGGCTGCTGATGTTCTGGGTGCCACAGGGTTAAGGGAAACTAACCATAATGAAGGGACTGCGGGCTCTGTTGCTAATATCGATATCTCTACTGACAAAGGTGCTCAGGAGGCGATTGAGGTTTTGGATGTCGCTTTGAAACAGGTCAGTGATATTGAAGGTGAGCTGGGTGCGGTGGAAAACCGTCTGAGCTTTACTGTTAGCAACCTGTCTAACGTGTCTGAAAATGCTTCCGCTGCCCGCTCCCGTATCGAAGATACAGATTACGCGGCAGAGTCTGCTAACCTGAGCCGTGCCCAGGTGCTGCAGCAGGCAGGTCAGGCAATGCTGTCTCAGGCGAACTCTGCGCCTCAGCAGGTACTGTCACTGCTACAGTAAGCCTTGATTAAGTACTGATAAAAACCTTGCAGCTATGGCTGCAAGGTTTTTTTTTATCTGCTGGCTGGTGGGCTAAGACTAAATGGCAGTAAAGTTTTACTGCTAGCGGTCGCTATTTATAGCTATGGTTGGGCTGGAATTGGGCTGCGCTAAATGCTCCAATACAAAGTCTTGAGCTTTCACCGGTTTATGCCTTATCGCCCCTGGCAAACGAGTGCGCTTGTTGCTGAGCCTGCGGGGTGGGGTGATCACTGGTAGGCAGTTAACTTGATAACAGAGGTGAGACTCCATGGCTAGTGATGGAATTAATACAACCAATACGCTTCCTCCACTGGTAACACAGTCTGCAACTGTGCGACCTGAAGGGGTTGCTAGTCGTGAAGGTGTTGAGAGTGCGGCAGCGATATCTCGTACTGAGGCTGTGAGTAAGGCAGAGACTGTCAATAAAATAGAACCTGCTGAACAAGCACATGATGCACGTACAGCAGAGCAGAAATCAGAACAGCTGCACAATGCAGTTGATAAGATTAATGAGGTGATGCTGGAAACCCGGCGTTCTCTCTCTTTCAGTGTGGATGAAGACACCAATCAGGTGGTTGTTAAGGTAATGAACACCGAAACCGATGAGATTATCCGCCAGATTCCTAATGAAGAGGCGCTTGAATTTGCCAGACACCTGGAAAGTATGATGGGGCTTATCTTCAACGATAAGGCCTGAATTTGCGCTAATCAGTCATTATTTCAAGCTAACAGTTACAGTGAGGTATCGAAATGGGCAATAGTATTATCAGTGCACTTGGCGCAGGTTCTGGTATCGATACCAAGAAACTTGCTGAAAGCCTGGTGGCCGCAGAGCGAAACGCACCAGAGAAACGGCTGGATAGCAATAAAGAGAAGCTGGAGGCGCAGATTTCGGCTTATGGCACGCTTAAATCCAGCCTGGAAGAGTTTAAAAAAGTGCTGGACCCGCTTACCAATCCGGACTTTTTTAAAGACCGTACCGCCAATATTGATCAAACCAATGGCCTGATTCTGGGGGATGAATTACATCCAGGTGCCCAAACGGGCTCTTTCAGTTTGAAGGTGGAGCAGGTTGCCCGTGCTCAATCACTGGCTACAGCGGGTGTTGCAGATGCTGGAACACAGCTGCTTAGCGCTGCTGATGGCGAGCAAACCATTACTATCAATTTCGGTGATTGGGGAAATTATAACAGTGGTACAGGGCGGCCTTCTGGTTTTGTACAGAATGCAGACAAGGAAAGCGTTGAGCTTAAACTGACGGCGGGTACCAGTTCCCTCGAAGATATAGCCAAGGCCCTGAACGCGACCGACAGCGGATTGCAGGCAACTATTATCGATGTGGGTGATGGCACCTCCAGGCTTTCGCTTATCGCGGCCTCAGGTGCAAAGCAGGAGGTTCAGATACAGGTTTCCAGCAGTAAGCTCTCTCTGCTTGAGTTCGATGATACGGCCACCACTTCCATGGAGCAGTTGCAGGAAGGGCAGGATGCCGTGGTTCATGTGAATAACCTGAGAGTACAGCGCTCATCTAATACGATGGATGATGTTGTTCAGGGGTTTGAATTTACGGTGCTTAAAGCAGATATGTCTGAAGAGGTAAACTTTAGCATCGAGCCGCAGAAAGCCTCGGCAGAGCAAGGGATTCGGGACTTTGTAGAAGCTTTTAATGTATTTGCTGAAACAGCTGATAACCTGATTGGTGTTACTGAAGATGCAGAGACCAAGAAGAAGAAAGCGGGTGCGCTTTCCGCTGATGGTGCTGCAAAGCAGCTGATTTCTGAAATTACCCGGATGAAATCAAGAACGATTGAGGGGCTTGCGGGTAATTACACCATGTTGGCAAATATTGGTATCAAAACGACTCAGGATGGTGGGTTAGACATTGATGAAGATGACTTCAAAGATGCGCTTAAAAACCATTTTGATGATGTGGCTAACCTTTTTGCTCAGAGTAACACCAGCTCCAGTTCGGCACTTGATGCAAAATTGCGAACGTCTAAAACCCCAGCGGATGGGGAGTATAAAGTAGAAATCACACAGGACCCCAAAAAAGCAAGCGTTACTACGGGGGCGGTGGATGTTGCTGGTACCTTCCCGATGGATACAGGATACCGGGTTCCGGCAGGGAACTATGTGTTCAAAATGGATTACTATGGCACTGAAACAGACTGGATCAGATTGCCTGACTATACAACCTACAACAGCCCTGATGAAGTAGCAGAGGCGCTAGAAGCTGCGATTAATGAGAGTGATGTAGTCAAGAATAACTCAAGTAAAACCCGTGCCCTTGGGGTAGATGTCCGGTTTGATTCAGGCTCCAGCCAGTTTGTATTTGAAGCTAAAGCCTACGGTGGTGGTGATACAGCCCCAGGGGGGTTCTCTTTTACCCTGCAAAGTCCCACGTTTGAGAGTGAGTTTAAAACCAGGGCTTCAGCGGGTGCTAGCACAGAGCTAGGGCAGGATCTTGTTGGTAAAGTCAATGGTGAGTCTATTGAGGCTTCTGGCCAGTATGGTAACCTGCTATACCCACCCAGTGATAATGCTGCCAGTGGCTTTATGTTTTATGCTTCCCCCGGCTCGATCGGTGAACATACGGTAAACTTCAGTACCGGATTCGCGGGTAACCTGGTGGAAAGTCTGAATGCCCTGCTCGATAAGGCAGGCACGATCTCCCAGCGTGAAGAGCGTATTAACAAAGATATCAAAGATATTGATGCCGACAAAGAGAAGCTGGATACACGGATGAAAAAGCAGTTGCTTCGCTATCAGGATCAATTCATCATGATGGATAAAATCCTGAAAAGTATGGAAAAGGCTGAGAATCAGATCAAAAGTATTGTCCAGATCTTTGAAGCTGATAAGAACTAACTTTCGCTAAGGTGAAGAATGTGAGCATTGGTAAACTCAAGCAGTATCAGGATGTCGATATCAAGGCAACGCTTGCTACGGCATCTCCCCATAAGCAGATAGATATGCTGTTTGAAGGTGCACTTAAATTTCTGGTGCAAGCCAAGGTTGCGATTGAACATAACAATATTGAAGGTCGAACCCATAATATCAATAAGGCGAGTGATATTGTTTTTGCTTTGAATGACTACCTTGACTTTGAAAAAGGCGGTGAAATTTCAGAAAATCTTTCATCTCTTTATGATTATATAATTCGCCGGTTAGTTGATGCTAATAGAGAGGCAAGCATTCAGGCTTGCGATGAGGTGATGGGGTTGATTGTTGAGGTGCGAATGGGTTGGCAGGCAATGCCGATTGAGTATAAGTAATTCATCAGCTGGAATGTATTAGTGTATTAAGTGAATTTCAGTCGTTGCAGTTATAAGCAAAGGGCCACCCTCAGGGTGGCTCTCCTAGATTCTCAACATAAGCGACACACCGCTGGATTCAAGCAATAAGTGCAATCGACTGTCCTGTATAGACTTCCAGCGGTGTTAGCCCGCCTAATACTTTTCGAGGCATGGTGTTAATCAGCATTTCCATTGTCCTCAGATCCACCTCTGTCAAATGACCCAGCGGCATTTTCTTCGGCCAGGTACGCCTGATGATGCCATTGGTATTCTCGTTGGTACCTCGCTGGTAACTGGCATAGGGACGGGCAAAGTAAATATCGGTATCGATAGCTGCCGAGACC
>Ga0193950_1000100_pt1 | contig 22894 bp, 20 predicted proteins | sample BB_1_MG_FD_144485 | JGI IMG/M metagenome (GOLD analysis project Ga0193950, IMG submission 144485) | Microbial mat bacterial communities from the Broadkill River, Lewes, Delaware, United States - BB_1_MG | ecosystem: Environmental > Aquatic > Freshwater > River > Microbial mats | place: USA...
AGGCCATGGCAGCGGCATCCACTTCTTTGAGTGGGTGTACCAGGGCAGCATCGTGCAGGGTGATATAGGGCTTGCCCAGTGCGGCACAGTTGCCAGCGTCAAAGGCAGCATTCCACTGGCGGTATTTGTCGCCAAAGCGGATCACGGCGATATCGCACTGCTCGATCTGGGTGCGGGTACGGATGGCGTTAACCTTGGCGGACTGGTGGTCACGCCAGAAGCTGTTGGCCTGTGCACCAAGCATATCGCCTGCCGCATCGCTGGCTTCGTGGTTGGTGACAGCAGATACAAAGGTAACGGGCAGTTGCAGGGCTTTGGCACCCTGTTCGATCTGGTCACGCCAGTCGGTGTGGATCTCGCCGGAAAGGTAAACGGTCCAGTTCATACGGTTCCCCTGGAAAATAGTATGTCATTGAAGTGACGGCCTGGTGCTGTGTTGTTATCGACTGTCGCCGTTTTATGCGCCGGGCCAGCCCGGATAGTACCCCATTGCGGGCGTGCGATTCACTATGGCTGTCGGTTGTTCTCCATCATTGCTCCCCATTTCGCAGGTACACTGTGGCGCACAGGAGGGTGTTACCTTGAGATCCAGAATTTTCTTCAAGCTGTTTGTGGTACTGCTGCTGGTGACCGGCAGCCTGATGGTATCGATGTTGTGGGTGATCAATGGCTCTTTTCGGGCCGGGTTTGACACCTACCTGATTGAGCGTGAGTTGCCCGCCGTAGAGCAGGCAGCCCAGCGGCTGGCTGAGTATTATCAGCAGGAAGGAGAGTGGCGGGGGCTTGAGGGCAATCCCCGTCGCTGGCGACGGGTGCTGGAGTCTGAGTCGATGGTATTTGCGCGGCGACCCCCACGGGGGCATCGGCCACCGCCCCCTGATTTCTTTGAGCCAGGCCGGCCGCCCGTTCACCATGCTGGCCCGTCGCCGCGGGGTTCTGATCCTTTAGCGGCACAGTCTCTGCCTCGGCGTCTGATTCTGACGGACGTGGATAAACAGTGGCTGTTTGGTAGCCGTCAGCTGGATCAGGTGGTGCGCTGGCTGCCGATCTCGGGTGGTGGCGTCACCACCGGCTGGCTGGGGTTGATTCCGCAGGCATTGGAAACGGACCAGCTGGCGCAGCACTTTGTGGAGCAGCAACGGGACAATGTGCTGTGGCTGGCCGGGGGCGGGCTGTGCCTGGTGTTGCTGCTATCTGCGTTGCTGGCGCGGCTGTTTGTGCGGCCGGTGACACGGGTTGCACTGGCTGCTGAAAAGCTGGCCGGAGGGGACCTTGAGGTGCGGGTGCCGGTTGCTCGTCATCGGGCTGGCAGACGGGATGAGCTGGATCAGTTATCAGCCAGTTTTAATCAGATGGCAGCACGATTGCAGCAGGCAGCACAGCTGCGACAGCAGTGGATCAGTGATATCTCTCATGAATTACGTACGCCGATTGCGGTGCTCAGTGGTGAAATCGAAGCCATGCTCGATGGGATTCGTGAGCCGACACCTGAGCGGATTGGCTCCCTTCATGGGGAGGTGAATGGCCTGGTCCGGCTGGTGGGGGATCTGCATCAGCTGGCGCTATCGGACCAGAGCGCGCTGGAGTTGAAGGTTAACCCGGTAGACCTTGAGCGGTTGTGTCACACGCAGCTGGCGCTGTTTAAGCCCCGAATGGCGGCAGGACAATTGTCGCTGATGTTGCAGACGCAGCCGGATCAGCACTTTCAGGTGCTGGGAGATGAACGTCGTTTGAGTCAGTTACTGACGAACCTGCTGGAGAACAGTCTGCGTTATACCGATGCAGGTGGCACGGTGGCAATGGTGCTGGCATGTGACGGTGACGGCGTGCGGTTGATGGTTGAGGATAGTACCCCGGGGGTGCCGGAGGCTGCATTGGGGCAGATCTTTGAGCGCCTGTATCGGGTTGACCGTTCCCGCAGCCGGGCCCTGGGAGGTTCAGGCCTGGGTCTGTCGATCTGCCGCAGCCTGGTCGAGGCCCATGGTGGTACAATCCAGGCCAGTAATCGGCCCGAAGGGGGGCTGAGAATCAGTGTCTGGCTGCCGCGCACACCGGTGTCGGGAGTCGGGTAATTCATCATGATGTGTGTCCAGGACAGGGATTTCGATGGTTGAAATAGAGACCGCAGTTCAGCCCCATGTGTTGATCGTAGAAGATGAGCGAAAACTGGCTGAGGTGCTGGCCGAGTATCTGCAGCATGCCGGATACCGTACGCACTGCCTGCATCGAGGGGATGAAGTGATGCCCTGGCTGGCGGCGAACGCAACCAGCCTGGTGGTGCTGGATCTGATGCTGCCGGGGGTTGATGGCATGGCCCTGTGTCAGCAGCTGCGCCAGCACTCGAACCTGCCCGTGTTGATGGCAACGGCACGGGTAGAGGAGCATGACCGGCTGGCCGGGCTGGAGTCCGGTGCCGACGATTATGTCTGTAAGCCGTACAGTATGCGGGAGATGGTGGCGCGGGTGAAAGCGATTCTGCGCCGTGCGGCTCCGGAGCCTGCACAGCCAGCGACTGCGCTGCAGGTGAATGTCAGTAAAATGAGTGTGTGGGCCAATGGCCAGCTGCTGGAGCTGACACCGGTGGAGTTTCGGATGCTGAACCATCTGATCTCACACCCGGAGGTGGTGTTCAGCCGGGATGAGCTGCTGGATGTGATCTACGATGATTATCGGCTGGTATCGACCCGTACGGTAGACAGCCATATCAAAAATCTGCGTAAGAAGCTGGCGGTCTGTTTTGATCAGGATGAGCTCATACGTTCGGTGTATGGGGTGGGTTACAAGTTCGAACTGCCGGTTAGCGAACAGTGCTGAGCTGGTTGTTTTTCGTCTGTTTGCTGGGCCTGGGCCTGGGCATAGCGCGGTGCATCAGCAACAGCAGGCCGATCAGGGGGACTACAGCGAAGGTCTGGCAGGCCAGTGCGATGCTGAACCAGTGTTCGCTGCCTTGCTGAATGTGTTGCTGTTGTGCTCTGGTACGCTGGCTCAGGCTGTTGAACAGCTGTTCTATAGGTTTCTCTGCCTGATCGATTGCGCGATGGTAGTTACGATCAAAAGCAATTCGCTTGGCGAATGCTTCAGCGCTTTCGTCCGCCAGTGGCTGATAGGGGCCGCTGACAGTCTGGCGCTCTCTGATGGATCGCATCGCCTGTTCCTGGATGGCTACCAGGGCATTGGAGTGTTTGCTGACTTTTTCCATCAGGTTGAGTTCGTGCTGTGAAAATCCTAGCCGCTGCATGATGTCGAGTTGTTTAATGCGTACACTTGGGTACAGGTGGCTGCTTACATTGGCTGGACGGGGTTTGTCACCGTTGCGCCATTTTACGATATCCCAGTAGGCGTTCCAGTAAGTCTGATCGGCAGTGGCGACGTAGGTGCGGCAGAGACGGGTCAGGTCGGTGGAGGTCTGGCGGAATTCGTCTGCAATCAGATAAGAGAGGTGGTGAGTCTGGCTGTAATGTAATTGCTGGGTATGCCTGGTATTTGTAATGCGTTGAGCGGTAATTGACAGAGCAACCAGAATGATCAGCAGGCTTGCCGTCAGGGTCAGCTGGGTTTTCAGGGTCATGCAGACATCCTTGCTTCTTACTGGCTTCGCACGCCGGGAACTAGGAGTTTTAGTGCACAATGAAGTATTTGGCAAGCAGGGAGGCGTTAACCCCCCTCTTTGAGCAGGTTGTTTGCACAATATCTGACTGCTTAACGATATAGAGTTGCAGAATTATGTGCGAAGCTGTTGCAGCCACGTGTACGCAGGCCTGGCGGGAGATGCTTTCAGGTAGAGCTGAAACTATCTGTATAAATAGTGTGCTACTGTATTTTGTATTAGCTAATTGTTGAGCATCAACGCAGAGGGCATTACAGTCTGTTGTACTGTCGGGGTGAGCAACAGGGATTTTGCAGGAGAGGGATGATGAGTAACTTTAACCCGAAGCGTGTACGGCTGGTTGATCAGGTTGGCAGTAACCTGCTGTTTCGTGGAAATACGCCAATTGTGCAGAAGGATGGGCGTCAGTTTGTGGCGTTTGATCTGTTGGTGCGCACGATCAATCAGTGCCTGGCCAGTGGCGTCACTGATATTCATCAGCAGATTCCGGTATTGACGCAGTTGCCTGAGCGGTTTCATCTGGTGTCGTTGTCGCTGATTGGTAATACCGGTCTGGAAGGGCGCTATCTGGATATGGAGACGGTGTTTTTTGAACAGCATCCGGAAAAAGGCATGCTGATCCATGATGATATTGAAAAAGTGATCACCATGGGGTTAATCAAGGAAGATATGGGTAAGCAGATGGAGCACCGGGTGATTGAGCGTTTGCATACGCTGCTTAAAAGTCAGCTGGCAGCACCGCTAGTGGTTTATCTGCATAGCGCCGCAGGGCTGGATCGCACCGGTGCCGTTGTGTACAGCTATGCGATGCGCCATGCCAGCTATGCGTTTCAGGATGCGATTCGGCTTAATGGGCAATCTGGCTTTCGTCAGGTAAACAATTTCTCGCTGATGGCGGTTGAACAGTATGCCTATTATCTGAAGCGGTTTATGGGTATTTCGACGGTGGGCGAGGCTGAGCCGGTAAGCTATAACGATCTTGCTGCTTTGCCGCTGGCTGAAACCTGCTGATCATCGCATTACTACGGCGCAGCACTGGTGTATTGCGCCGGATGAAAGCTGAAGGCAGGTTCAGGGGTCTGCTGGCTCCTGTGAGCCGGGCTGTTTGGGCGGGAGTTCGGTGACAAAACTCCGGCAACGCTCAAGCCAGGCGTCCAGATCATTTTCATCTTCTATGCCTGGTGGTTCTACGTAAACAAACCCTTTGAGTGGTTTGCCAGTAAAGTCCATGATTCGAGCATGGCGTATTTTAAGTGCGTCCTGGTATTGCTTGGGGCCGATACGGGCCACCATGTTGTCTTTGATGACACCACAGCACATATTCCCATTCAGCAGAAACCCCAGTCCGCCGAACATGTTTTTTTCGCTCAGCCCCTCTTCGCTGGCTAGCTTGGCGCGTAGCCGCTGGGCTAACTGCTCATTGTATGGCATGGATGTATTCTCCAGTTCCGATCACGTGAGCTAAATATAGGCAAAAATCGCCAGTTCGCTATCTGTTCATAGCTGTATGACCTGTGTAATGGCTGATTTCTCCTTGAGGGCTGGCTTTTGTTGGTCAATACAGGCCGCTGAAGTCACGCAGTACTTTTATCACCATCTGGGTCTGGCTGTTGCTGCCTGTTTTAGCCAGCAGGCTTTTGATGTGGAAGCGGACGGTATGGGGGGAGATAAAAAGTGTTTCTGCAATCTCGGTCGGGGTGTGGCCAGCCAGCAGCTGGATCAGTATTCGGTGCTCTGCTTTAGTAATGCCGTAGCGCTGATTTAGCCAGTCGCCGGGGATGCGGCTGGTGCTGTCGCTGCAGTTGAGCATTACCATGCAGCAGGTGTTATCCGGTAGCCACTCCTGCTGGCTATCTGAGCTGACCCAGGGGCTGATCACGGCGGTATAAGAGCGGTTGTCGTGGTCAAAGTTCAGACATTGACTGGTTGCCTGTTCTGGCTTTTCAATGATGGCCTTGAGTGCAAGGAGCAATTGCTGCTGGGCTGCTGGGCAGGGCAGGTTTGTCTGCCAGCCCTTACCTTCATCTGATCGGGTGAGAAACTGGCTGGCGCGGCTGTTGTAGCTGACGGCTGTATTGCGGCTGGAGAGCAGAATAATGCCAATGGGTAGCAGTTCCAGGCTGTCCAGCGCCAGCTGGCTGGCCTGTGCCGCAGCGGATAGCTGCAGACTGATACGCATTGCCTGTGACAGGTGGGGAGTCAGAGCTGACAGTAGCTCCCGCTGTTCCGGGGTAAAGGCACTGTCCTGTTTACTGCGTGCTACGGTGAACCAGCCCTGGGTTGCCTGTTCCTGATAAAAATAGCTGGCTGCAAAATCATTGAGGCCTACTTTGTCGTAAAACTCTTCATAACATGCCAGCTGGTGCAGTTGCTCCTGGCTGAAGCAATCGTGCAGCAGAAAAGCGGTGCCAGGGCTGCGCTGGTTAAATACGTCGGTTAACTCATCCTGGTGGGCAATGTATCGGTTATACCAGGCGGTTTCATCGCGGGACAGGCCATTGGAAAAGATACAGTCGACCCGCTTTTTCATCGGGTCTGACATCGCCAGATGAACGCTATGGCCACCGATTACACGTTGAATTTTCTGTGCGACCTGGGGCCATTCCTCTGGTGAGGAGGACGCCGAGTAGATCGCTGAGATCAGTGGCAAGAGTTGTGGGTTCATGCCTGTAAAGTCCATTTTATGTAGTTGTGTCCGTGCTAATGCTAAGGCATCTATAGGTGTAAGGATAGATTGCTTCTATACCTGATAGTGCATTAGTCAAGAGGGTTTTGTTGCCTGATGGCTGGTTTCTCAGGTGGGCTGCTAGACTTTGGTATACCGGCAGGGCCGTACACAGTGTCCGGGTCTGTACTGGAGTAGCGGAGGGTAATAGATGCAGGGTGTTTTGATCGATCTGGATGGGGTCATCTATGAAAATGGCCAGATGATCGCAGGGGCCGACAAGGTGATACGCTGGCTGCAAGGGCAGCATATTCCGTTTCTGTTTCTGACCAATACGACGTCGGTAGGCCGTCAGGCACTGGTCGCAAGGCTGGCGGGTATGGGCATTGTGGTCTCCGAGCAGCAGATCCTGACGCCTGTTGTGGCTGCTGCGCGCTGGCTGGAGCGCTTTTGTCCGGGGCCTGTGGCATTGTTTCTTCCCCTGGCGAGCCAGCTTGATCTTGGGCTTGCTCCACAGCAGCTGCTGGCCGATAACAGTGAACAGGACCCTGCCTGCGTGGTGGTAGGCGATCTGGCTGAGCAGTGGGATTTTTCGGTAATGAACAGGGCTTTTCGTTTGTTAATGGCGGATAGCCAGCCAGCTTTTCTAGGGTTGGGGATGAGCCGCTACTGGCGGAACGAAGGAGGGCTTCAACTGGATGCCGGGCCGTTTATCCGGGCGTTGGAGTGTGCGACGGGGCGCGAGGCATGGCAGCTGGGGAAGCCTGTGGATGATTTTTTCCTGGCCGGAGCTCGGTTGCTTGGCAGTGAGCCAGGACAGACGCTGATGGTGGGGGATGATATGTTCAGTGATATCCAGGGGGCGCAGCAGGCGGGCATGCAGACGCTGCTGGTACGTACAGGAAAATTCCGCATGCTGGATATGGAGCGTAGTACCCGGCCTGATGGGGTGCTGGATTCGATAGCAGAGCTGCCCCAGTGGTTTACGTTGTAAAGAGGGTTTAAAGGTCCGGTAATGGTATGACCCGGGCCTGTGATGGTTTTATTCCGGTCAGTAAGCGCTGCAGTATTTTATAGCAGTCGATATCAAAGGGGGTCTGAGAAATAAGCTCGGCCAGCTTATGGGCACTGGGGATTGTGTCGCTGCTGGCCAGGTAACGCCACTGGTAGAGCAGGTGCCAGTGCTGCAGGGTGTTCATATCATTGCGTTCATATATTGCCAGTACGCCTTCTACGGGCCAGCGAGCGATCTCCAGCGAGCTTAGCGCAAGTTTGAGGCGCATATTAAAGCGCTCACTGTTTTCTTCACCGCAGCAGGCTCCGGCGCACTGATCCAGTTGATAGTGGAAGCAGGGGCCTTCGCCGTGTTCCAGCCCGGTTTTTCTACTGCATAACTGCCTTTTTCTACAGATCCCCTCCAGAGCTTTTCTGGCATCAGTGGCTTTGCTGAACAGGCCATAACTCTTGTGTGCCTTGGCCATAGGAATCTGGTCAAAAGGGACCAGTGTGGGGCGAAGGTAGCCTTCAGGATCCTGTGTTAACTGCCAGCTGAGCAGAGGAGCACGATTTCTGAGTTGGCGGTTGTAGATGGGCTGGTGCTGTTTTATAAGCTGTGCCTCCAGCAGCTGGGCTCCCAGGTCACCAGCGCAGGCGGTGTAATCAATGCGTCGGGTTTGCTGGGTGATCTGTGCTTCTTTGCTATTGTGCAGAGCATCGGAAAAGTGGCTGAACACACGGGTGCGCAGTTCAATGCTCTTGCCGATATACAGCAGGTTGTTCTGTTCGCCATAGAAAAAATAGACGCCGGGCCCGTCGGGCAGTGTATTGAGGTCTTGCCGGTCCAGTCGGGGTGGTAAATGCACTTCCCTGATCGCTTTGCTGGTCTGGATGGCCACTGTCTGGGAGCCGAAGCGTTGCTGCCAGCAGCCCCATAACTGGGCCAGCACCAGGGCGTCATCCAGGGCCCTGTGGTGGTTTTGTAGTGTCAGCTGCCAGCGTTGTACAAGGGTGGCCAGGTTGTGTTTGTCAAACTCTGGCTGGAGCAGGCGGGACAGGCGAACGGTGCATAGGTGGCGCTGGCTCAGAACCTGACCGCAGCGGGCCAGTGCCCGGCTCAGGAAGCCATAATCAAAGCGTACATTATGGGCAACAATTACCCGGTTCTTCAGCAATGCCAGTAACGCGGTATGTAATTCGTTAAAGACAGGGGCCTGGGCAACCATTTCATTGGTAATACCGGTGAGCTGGCTGATATTTTCCGGGATGCGTATTTGCGGGTTAACCAGCGAGCTGGCTTCCTGCCAGCCAGCTTGCGGGCTGAACCAGACTAACCCTATTTCGGTAATCCGATCCCGGCCCAGTGCGGCACCGGTGGTCTCCAGATCAATAAATATAAGTTCCTGCAGCCAGTGGTCGTCAGCTGTGGGGAGTGGCAGGTCAGGTATAGCCTGAGGTGTCAGCATAATCAGCGGTAGCCTTTGTATGGGTACCGCCTATCATCGTTATTTCAGTCAGTGCTGACAATATCCTGACGGGGACGGCGGTGTTCCCGGTTCGCCAGGTTATGTTCGACCGTCATGATGCTGGCTTTGAGGCGCTGTCGCTGATCTGGGTCTTCAGGGGTGTTGAGGGCAGGGAGTTCATAGGTGCCTGAAGTGACAGCTGAGGGCTCGGCAGGAGAGAGGTCTTCCAGCTGGGTTTGCAGGCCATCCAGCATGGACTGAAGCATAATCCGCATCAGAACTTCGGTCATTTTCTGCAGGTCTCCACTGCCGGAGCTCAGTGCCGGGAGAATCTCCTGTACTGCTTCCGGTGGCAGCGGCTTACTGGGCAGTTTTCTCAAGGCATCCATCATAGGTTCATCTTTTACGATGCGTGCTTCGAGTTCGGCCTGCTTGTCTGGAGATAGTTCTCCGACAACCCCTACAATGGGCTCCAGTCCTTCCATTTCGAACATACCGATGCCGTGAATAGAATCAGAGGTAACCGCATGGGATGAGCTAAGGCGTTGCAGATGGCTCATAACGGTATAATCATCCAGGCTCTGTTCAATGTTGTTGAACTGCCGGGTGGTGGTACGTAGCTGGCTTTCGGCAAGCTGCTGTTCTCGTTTGAGGTAGTCCCGCGCATCCGGGGAGATACGCACCTGTTCGGCGTTATGGATTTTCTGGCTGGTCGTCTTCTGGTGATGCAGGCGATCAGCCTCCTGTGTAACTACAGGGTTGTTACCCGCATTTTGCTGAATTGATGCGCTGGTGGGGCGCGGCTGACCTATATCCATTTACTTGCCTCCCATCACGGTAGAAATAAAGCCTGCCAAACGGTCGGCTTAATCATGCGTTTGCTGAATTTGTGACCAGTTGTATCGGCCTCCAAGCATTATTCTGTAGGGAAACTTGTAGTAAAAAGGGGTTAGTTAAGTATGATCTGCTGCAAAAATCACGGAACCGTCAAATTATGCTGAACTTTTCCCCGGCCAGTGAGCGTAACCAGGCGAGCATAGCTGAGCGGCTCATACCACTATTTAAAGAAGAAAGCGTAGTCCAGGTTCTGGAAATTGGTAGTGGGTCTGGTCAGCATGGACTTTATTTCTCGGCTTTATTGCCTGAAATCAGTTGGCAGTGTACGGAGCTGCCTGCCAATGTGCAGGCACTGGCGCTGAACCTGGCGGATACGCGGTTGCGAGAGCCGCGGGTGCTGGATGTGCTGGCGGCCTGGCCGGAGGGGAAGGTGGAGTTACTGTACAGTGCCAATACCCTGCATATAATGGCTATGGCTGCTGTTGAGGCTTTGTTTGGCGGTGCTCAAAGCGTGGTAATCGAGGGGGGCTATCTGTGTTTGTATGGCCCTTTTCGTTACGGTGGAGCTTTTACCAGCCAGAGCAATGCTGAATTTGACCACTGGCTGCGTCAGCGTGACCCGCAAAGTGGCATCCGTGATATCGAGGTAATCAGTAAGCTGGCCGGCCAGGCTGGTTTCAATCTGGTAGCTGATTATGCAATGCCCGCAAATAATCAATTATTGTTATGGCGCAAGGCTGAAACAGGAAGTAGTAAATGAGTGCGATTCGTTACCGAGCATTGCGTAGTCAGGATGCTGTTGATATGAAGCAGCTATGGCTGGATGTGATCGCTTATGAGCCTGGCGTGATGCTGTTGACCTACGAAGAACAGCTGAAGGTGCCGGTTCGACGGTTAGCGCATGATGTGAATGGCATGCTGGCAGACCCGACGGCATTGGTGATTGGCGCGTTTGATGGGAAAGAACTGGTAGGTGTTGCGGCTGTAGAGCAGCAACTGACTGTACGTCAGAGCCACCGGGCCAGGCTTTGGGGGCTCTGTGTCGCCCGCGAGTACCGACGGCAGGGAATTGCCCGTCAACTGGTTACGCTGCTGGTAACACATGCCAGTACTCTGGAAGGCGTTGAGCAGATGAACATTGAAGTGCTTGAATGTGCTGAGGCGGCTGTTGCTCTGTTTACGGAGCTTGGTTTCCACTGTTTTTGCCGCGAGCCCCACGCTGTGCGTGATGCCGGTGTCTACCACGATGAACTGCGTATGTTAAAGGTGCTGTTTTCGCCGGAACAGCCGACAACGGCAGGGTCTGATACATCATCCACGGCTACCAGTTAATAAATTGCGTCGCTGTCAAGTTGTAATAATATCTTTTAATCATGATTGTTGACCGACCATGTCGTCGGTCAATGTTTTTATGTGCGTATCCGTTTACATTTACATTTAGGACTCAGATTGAATTGTGCTTTGTGTCGCACAGTCGTTTTGTTGCTGGTCCGCGTAAAAATGAGCCCGGTTATTCCCGTTCCCTGTTCTGCATGAGGATGTGTCTGGCCTTATTCAGTGGCTCGTTCAAGTAACTAAAGGATATGTATGCTTGCTTCTCCGCGCTTACCCGGCTGGCTGGAATGGTTGCTCCGTCCTCCCTGTATTGTGCTGCTTTTCAGCGGCCTGGTTGCCGCTGCCATTCTGATATTGATGCAGATTGTGCTGGAAAATGGCCAGTTAAGGGCTGAGCAGGAGCTGGCCAGGCAGAGTGAGCTTACGGTTGAGACGCTTAATCGTAGTGTTGAGGGCAGCTTTATCCGCCTTGTTGAAATGCTGGAAAAAACCGGTTCTGGCTTGCTGGCTGAAGGTATGGTGCCTGAGCATGAGCTACGGCTGCGCCAGTTGCTGGCCGAGCGGGTTCAACTGGCAGGAGGGTTGAATGAACTGGCTCTCTATGACCGTTATGGCTTGCTACTGGCGCGTACAGGAGGGGAGCTGGCAGCACTGCCTGAATTGCCTGGCTGTGTGCAGCAGGCTCTGGCACCGGCCTCTGATGGGTTGTACCTTGCGCGCCCCCTGCCTGGTCAACGGCTTAGGGGGGCGGTGGAAACTGCCCAGCATCAGTATTTTTTACCTTTGTGCCTCGGTATTCGCGATTCTGCCGGAGAGTTGATGGGCGCTTTGGTTGCTGCGGTCGAGACGGCCTATTTTGCCAGAGAGTTTGCTCCGGTTCAGAGCTTGAGTGACGCCAGGGTTGAGCTATTCAGCCCGGCAGGCGTACCTTTGCTCAGTGTTGCCGCTGGTCAACCGGTACGTAGTGGTGCGTTTGAGGAATTGTCACTGTTGGCGGGTGGTGGCCTGGCCCGTGAAACAGGCAGCTTTCAGCAGGCGGGTGTTTTCTTCAGTTATCGTAAAGCGTCGGGCCTTCCCTTAATCACTGTAGCCAGGCAATCTATGGCGGGTGCGTTGAAAGTGTGGCAACGTGATGCGCAGATGCTGCGCTCCCTTTTCCTTTCTCTTGCACTGCTGGCACTACTTGCTGGCGCTGTGATTGCCCGCGGGTTGCGCAGGCAGGCGCGAATGGCGTCTGATATCCAGCTGCTTTCCACGGCGATGAGTACAACTGCTAATTCTATTTTTATCACCGATCATAAAGGCCAGATTAAATGGGTTAACCAGGCGTTTGAGCAGCTTACCGGCTGGGCGGAGCATGAAGTGCTTGGCCAGACGCCGAGTCTGTTTAATTCGGGGCATCATGACCCGCTGTTTTTCCGTGAACTCTGGCAGACGCTGCTGGCGGGCAAAGCCTGGCGGGGGCAGGTGACGAATCATAATCGGCTTGGGGAGGAATTGCTGGTTGAACAGACGATTACGCCAATTCTGAACCCGAGAGGGCGGTTGACGCATTTTGTGGCCATACACGAAGACCTTACTTTGCGGGCAAGGGCCGAGCAGAAAGCCCGCTACCTGTCCCGTCATGACCAGCTGACAGGTCTGCCGAATCGACGTTTCCTGGGGGAGGCTCTGCTTGAGTCGTTAGCCGGCCCGGATGAGGTTGCGCTGATTTTCATCGACCTGGATCGCTTTAAAGCGATCAATGATACTCAGGGGCATGGTACCGGTGATCAGCTATTGCAGCAGGTCAGCCAGCGCCTGTGTCAGCTGGGAGGAGATGAAGGGCTGGTAGCCCGGCTGGGGAGCGACGAGTTTGCCTTGCTGCTAAGCGGTGATCAGCTGGCAAATCTGGAAGCCTGGGTGCGCAGGCTGTTAGTGCAGATGGGCCAGCCCTATCTGCTGGGGTCGCTCAGTTGCAGTCTTACGATCAGCATGGGTGTAGCATTGGCTAGCGATGAGCAAAGGGATGCAGCAACGTTGCTTCGTCAGGCTGATCTGGCGATGTTCCGCGCTAAACATGAAGGCTGTAATACCTTCTGCTTCTTTGAGTCGGAGATGGATTATCTGATCCAGCGTCATGCTCAGCTGGACCAGGGCTTGCGTGAAGCGCTGACCTGTGAAGATCAATTATCTTTGCGTTATCAGCCCATTCTGATGGCTGACAGTTTGCAGCCGGTGGCTGTTGAAGTGTTGATGCGTTGGTGTAACAGTGATGGAGAGTGGGTGTCTCCCGCAGAGTTTATTCCGGTTGCAGAAGATAGTGGGCTTATTCTTGAAATGGGCCGTTGGCAAATAGAGTACCTTTTTACGCGCATGCAACAGTGGAGGGGAGGTGCACTCGGAACGCTCAAGGTCAGTCTGAACCTTTCGGCTGTGCAGTTATCACGTGAAATGATTGCAGAGCACCTGTTGGCACGCATGAATGCTTTTGATATAGCGCCTGAGCGGGTGGTGGTAGAGATCACAGAGACGGCCTTGATCGCCAGCAAAGAGCGGGTGCTGCATAATCTGAGTTTACTGCGGGACGCAGGCGTTCAGTTATCGATCGATGATTTTGGTACCGGTTATAGTTCGTTATCGTACCTGAGTGATCTGGCTGCATCGACGCTGAAAATTGATCGCTCCTTTATCATAGGCATCGGGCAAAATCGTAACGATGAGGAGATCATTGAAACGATGTTAGGGCTGGCGGCCAATCTGGGGTTGGGCGTAGTTGCAGAGGGGGTGGATGACCCGGTGCAACTGGCATTTCTGCGTAATGCTGATTGCCAGATGGTGCAGGGTTTTATGTTTGCTATGCCCCTGACTGAGGCGGAACTGGTCGAATTTATGGCGAATAATTCCCCTGATCGTGTCTGATGCGCGTGGGGGCGGGTCCGAAGTACAATGTAAACCTGACCTCCAGCTGCCTAAACTGGCTTTTGTTCTTACTTTACCCCCAGGTGTTTTCTCGTGCCCACTCAGTCGCAGCTGGTCTCTGCCGTTACCTGCCATACCGATACCCAGATAGCCGCGCAGGAGCTGGCACAGCAGCTGTGTGTGCCCGGTGTGGGCTTCGTTCTGTTTTTCTGCTCGGCCGACTATCCACTACCGGAGCTGGCGGCTGCCCTGCAGCGGAGTCTGGGGGAGATGCCTCTGGTGGGCTGTACGACGGCAGGTGAAATTACTGCTCAGGGTTATAAAACTGGCTGTATTACAGCGATCGGTTTTGATAACCAGCGCTTTGCTGTTGAAGCGCAGCTGATCTGTAATTTGCCGAAGTTCCAGCTGACTGATGCACAGGCTGTGGTGGAGCAGCTAATGATGCGTTGTCGTCAGCGTCGCATAGCACCGATTACTGACCATACGTTTGCCCTTACGCTGCTGGATGGCCTCTCGGTACTGGAAGAACAGGTTCTGGCTACTTTGAATGCGGCGTTGGGGAGTATTCCGCATTTTGGTGGCTCTGCCGCTGATGCGCTCAATCTGGTCGATACCCATGTCTATTTTAATGGTAGCTTTTATACTGATGCCGCTGTTCTGCTGCTGTTTAATACCAGCTGTGAATTTAAAGTATTCAGTACCCACCACCTGACGCCGACATCTGAAAAACTGGTTGTGACCCAGGCACGTTGTAGTGAACGTCAGGTGCTGGAGCTTAATGCTGAGCCTGCGGCTATCAGCTATGCCAATGCAGTGGGGGTACCACTCGAGGCGCTGGACCACACTATTTTTGCTCTTCACCCTATTGCAGTGAGGCTGGGCGATCGCTGTTATATACGTTCCATTCAGAAAGTGAACCCGGACCACAGTCTGAGTTTTTATTGCGCTGTTGAGAGCGGTATTGTGCTGACGGTTATGCGTGCAGGCGATATTCTTGCAGATACCCAGCTTCAATTTGAAGCTATTGTGCAGGAGCTGGGAGAGCCGGAAATGGTTATAGGCTGTGATTGTGTATTGCGTCGAATGGAACTTGAACTGACGGGACGACTGGGCTCGGTTGGTGCTCTTTTGCAGCGCTTTCGTGTAGTGGGGTTCAATACATATGGCGAACAGTTTGCCGGTATGCATTTAAATCAGACGTTTACCGGTGTGGCAATCGGGCGCACGCGTGGTTAGGCATTAGCGCCAGAATACTTCCGTTGTCGGAATGCGTTCGTTATGATGCCCGCACTGATTTTGCTGAGCAGGGTAAGGGATTCTGAGATGCGAACGTTTTTGCTGGGGTTATTGTTTATCTGTAGCGCAGCCAATGCAGGGAAATACCTGCAGCCGGCGTATATCACCAATACCTACTTCTGTAATACTACGGTCGATGTAGGCGGCTTTGCTCAGCCTGATTCCGTTTTTAATGTGCTTAGTGCAAATGAGCCTGGGGCGCTGGGTACATTCGTGATGAACCTGCTTCTGGATAAGGGACGTCATCGGATTGAGGTGGATATCCTTGATGTATCTGGTAAGAAAATAGACAGTCTCAACTTTGATGCTATTGAGGCGACAGAGAACGACTGGACCTATACCGTTACCGGGCGCTTTGGCGGCAGCTTTGCACCGGGTGGGATCTTCTTTAAAGCATATGACCGCCATAACCGCAAAAAGCGGGCGCATATTGGTACTTTTCGCCTGCTTACCGAGTGAGGCCCTGCTGTGCGGTTAAGCGGGCCCTGTCAAAGGGTCAGGTATTGCACAATTGGCGTTGAAACAGGTGCTGAAGCAGCCTTATCTATTGTTTCGTTTGCTAAAATCGGGTCCCGCCGATAAAATCCCGCAGCAATCTGGGGCTATCAACTACGGGCACCGTCGCCAGATTTAACGCCCACTTTGATCGCGCACATCATGAAAGCACATAAAATTCAGCAAGCTCCCATTCCGATGCGCCATGTCGGCCCGGTAAAAATCTGTGGCCCGGTGCTGGAAGAAAAAGTATCCGTTCCGCTGGCGACCTATGAGACCCCGCTCTGGCCCTCAGTAGGACGTGGTGCCCGGGTCTCTGTTCTGACAGAGGGAATCCGTTGCACTATCGTGGATGAGCGGATGACACGCTCAATTTTGCTGGAAGCGGATGATGCAACCCAGGCGCTGGCAGCGCTGACATCAATTAAAAGTCGTCAGGCAGACTTGCAGGCGGTGGTTGCTCAGTCCAGCCGCTTCGCACAGCTGATCGATCTTAACGCACAGATTGTTGCGAACCTGATCTACCTGCGACTGGAGTTCACCACCGGTGATGCCTCGGGGCATAACATGGTGACCAATGCTGCTGATACATTGTTCCCCTGGCTGCTGAGTGAATACCCCCAGCTGCGGTATAGCTCAATCTCTGGTAACTATTGTTCTGATAAAAAAGCGACAGCGGTAAATGGAATTCTGGGGCGGGGCAAAAATGTGATCGCCGAGATTACTATCCCGCGTGAACTGTGCGAACGGCGCTTGAAAACCACCCCTGAAAAGGTGGTTGATCTGAATATCAAGAAGAACCTGATTGGCACTATGATAGCGGGCGGCCTGCGTAGCGCGAATGCTCACTATGCCAATATGCTACTGGCATTTTATCTGGCGACGGGGCAGGATGCTGCCAATATTATTGAGGGGTCACAGGGGATTGTACATGCTGAAGTGCGCAATGGTGATCTCTACTTTTCCTGCTCTTTACCTAATCTGATTATGGGAACAGTGGGGAATGGTAAGGGACTTGATTTCGTTGAAGAGAATCTGCGTCAGCTGGGCTGTAAAGAAGATCGTGAACCAGGGGCAAATGCCCGCCGACTGGCAGCGATCTGCGCAGCAACGGTGCTCTGTGGTGAACTGTCTCTGCTGGCAGCCCAGACCAATCCGGGCGAGCTGATGGAAGCCCATATCAAACTGGAACGCTAAGTGATGACTGATCGGACCAACGACCGCAAGCTCGAACATATCCGGGCGATTGAAGATGATCCGGCAACGGATCGTGACCGGCGCTACTTTGATCGGATTCGTCTGACCCATAGGGCGCTGACGGAGCTGGCGCTGGCCGACATTAAGCCTCAGGTTGATTTTCTGGCTCGTCAGCTCAGTTTTCCTTTGCTTATCTCATCCATGACCGGCGGTGATCATGAGCTGGTTTGTAAAATTAACCGCAACCTGGCTGAAGCGGCTCAACGTACGGGTGTGGCAATGGCCGTGGGTTCTCAGCGGGTAATGTTTACCAATAAGGCCGCTGAAGAGAGCTTCCGTTTGCGTGAGCTGGCACCAGATGTGCCGCTGATTGCCAACCTGGGCGCTGTGCAGCTGAACTATGGCCTGGGTATCCGGCATGCGATGCAGGCAGTGGATATTCTGGAAGCTGATGCACTTTACCTGCATATCAATCCGCTTCAGGAAGCTGTTCAGCCTGAGGGTGATACTGATTTCCGTCATCTGACTGAAGAGATCGGCACCCTGGTTGAAACCATGTCGGTGCCTGTGCTGTTGAAAGAGGTTGGTGCCGGGTTGTCGCCCCATGATATTGAGGCAGGGCTGCGGGTTGGGGTTAAGCACTTTGATCTGGCTGGTAGTGGTGGGTTGTCCTGGAGCCGGGTTGAGCACCACCGCAACCCGCGTGAGGATGATCTGGGTTTGCGCTTTCAGGATTGGGGTATCCCAACGCCGCTGGCACTGAAGCTGGCAGCTCCCTATCAGAATCAGGCCTCCTTTATCGCCAGCGGTGGTGTGCGGGACGGGATTGATATGGCGAAAGCTGTTATACTCGGCGCTTCGCTTTGCGGTATGGCCGGGCCGTTTTTGAAACCTGCCATGGAATCAGCAGACGCCGTTGTTGCGGTAATCGAGCGTTTGCGACGTGAATTTGTAACTGCCATGTTCCTGTTGGGCGCAGCGGATTTTGACGCCCTGTACCGGAACCAGGCCCTGGTTCTTGAAGAGTATTGAGGATCGAGCACTCCTTATGTCAGTCGGTATTGACGAAATCAGTTTTTACACCTCCAACTATTACTTCGATCTGCGAACGTTGGCCGAGGTGCAGAACACCGATACAGAAAAGTATTATCAGGGTATTGGTCAGGAAAAAATGGGTATGGCAGCGCCAGATGAAGACGTTGTCACAATGGCTGCCAATGCCGCTCTGCCGCTGGTAGAGCGAGTCGGTACGGATGCTGTAACGACCCTGATGTTTGCGACCGAAACCGGTATAGATCAGTCCAAATCGGCAGGAATTTATGTTCATCGTCTGCTGAACCTGCATGAAAACTGTCGTGTTGTTGAGCTGAAGCAGGCTTGCTACAGCGCAACGGCGGCTTTGCAGATGGCCTGTGCGCTGGTGGCGCGACAGCCAGAGAAAAAAGTGCTGGTGATCGCGTCTGATATCGCACGCTATGATCTGGACTCTCCGGGTGAGGCGACTCAGGGCTGCGGTGCTGTCGCCATGCTGATCGCGGCTAACCCGCGGCTGGTTGAGATTGAGCCGGAAGTTGGAAATTACGCTGAAGACGTTATGGACTTCTGGCGGCCCAATTACCGGACAACAGCACTGGTTGATGGTAAGTATTCCACCAAAATCTACCTTAAATCACTGAAGAAAGCCTGGGAGCACTTCCGTGAAGCCAGCTCACTGGCATTCAATGATTTTGGCCACTTCTGTTATCACCTGCCGTTTGGCCGGATGGCTCAGAAGGCGCATCAGCATCTGGCCAAGGTAAACCGGGCTGGCCTGGATGCAGAGCAGGTGGAGGCGCAGATCGCCGATACTTTGCACTATAACCGTACCATCGGTAATAGTTATACTGCATCGATGTATATAGGCCTGACTTCACTGCTGGAAAACTGCAAGCATAACCTGGCGGGCAGCCGGATAGGTTTCTTCAGTTATGGCTCAGGTTGTGTTGCTGAATTTTTCTCCGGCAAAGTCGTTGAGGGCTATGAAAAGCACCTGCACAGCGATGCACATCGTGAGATGTTGCAGGCCCGTACTGAAGTGGATTACCAGCGTTATCTGGAGCTGTACCGTTACCCGGACCCACGTGATGGCAGTGATAACGAAATCGATGTGGTAACGACTGGTCGCTTCCGTCTGGCCGCTATCCGTAATCATAAACGGGAATATATCGCCGTTTAATGTCCCTGTGATCGGGAACGCACGCTATGCACGCCATTGCCCCGGGCAAAGTTATTCTCAGCGGTGAACATGCTGTTGTGTACGGGGCACCGGCACTTGCCGTTGCCGCTGAGTGCCATATTCATGCCCACTTTACCCCGCACAGTGCAGACGCTGTCAGCCTGTCGGGGTCTCTCCTTGATAGTCAGTATTCTCTGTCTGAACTTGATGTACTGAAAGCGCAGCTGGACAGCCGCTTCGACGCCTTTAGCGCTGGTACTCTTGCGGTTGATTCACTGCTTGAGAGCCCTGATCAGCTGATCGCCTATGTACTGGCCAGTCAGCAGCTCTGTGTTGGTGGGCGATTACGGGTTGAGTCTGACCTGCCGACGGGAGCAGGAATGGGTTCATCAGCGGCAGCGATTTCGGCGGTTCTGATTGTTGCAAACACGTTGATGCAGCAACATGGAGTCGCCCCACTGAACCCTGAGCAGCGCTTCTCTTTGACTCGCTACTGTGAACGGTTACAGCATGGCCGTGGTAGCGCGATTGATGCGGCAGCGGTTACCTTTGGTGGTCTGGTTCGGGTTGAGTCTGATCAGGCAACTCCGTTGGGGTCTGTACTGGGTGAAGGCTGGTACCGCGTTAACACAGGCTCTCCCAGTGTCAGCACGGGCCACTGTGTGCAGCAGGTGAGATCTCAATTTGCGCAGAGTTCGATCTGGGCTGAGTTCCGGCAGGTGACCGAGAATTTACAGGCAGCATTGGGCCACCCTGATAGAGTCCATGCGGCAGTCCGTGCAAACCATCGCCTGTTACAGGAGATCGGCGTTGTACCAGAGCCCGTTGCGCAGTTTATTACTGCTGCACAGCACAGTGGTGCCAGCGCCAAAATCAGCGGTGCCGGTGCGGTGGCCGGAGACTGTGGCGGCCAGGTATTACTGTACGCCCCCGGTGTTGACGTAAGTTCGGTGTGCGCGGAATTTAACTATCCCTGTTACCCTCTGCAGGAGGACTCCCAAGGTGCAAGACTACTCTGTGATTAATGTATCGGTGCCCGGCAGCATTATGCTGATGGGCGAGCACGCGGTGTTGTTTGGCCATCGGGCGCTGGCCTGTGCGGTTGATAAATATATCCATCTGCAGCTGGCGCCTCGCCAGGATGATTTGCTGGTGGTCGACTCTGCACTGGCCCAGTACCAGGCGCCGCTGTCGGCGTTGACGGATGAGCCCGCGCTGAGTTTTGTGCTGGCAGCGGTGCGCCAGCTGATGGAGCGCCTGCCCGGCGGCGCAACGCTGAAAATTGAGTCTGAGTTTTCTCACACCGTTGGGCTGGGCTCGTCGGCGGCGGTAACGGTTGCTGCCATTACTGCCTTGCGTACTTACGCCGGTCTGGGTTCGGATCGTGCGCTGATTTTTAATGATGCGCTGGCCGTTGTTCACGGTGTGCAGGGGCGTGGCTCCGGTACGGATCTGGCGGCCAGTGTGTACGGTGGCCTGATTGGCTATACCGTTGAGCCACAGCAGGTGAAACGCCTGCCGGGGTTGCCACCTGTCTGCCTGTATTATGCTGGCTATAAAACCCGTACCCCGGATGTGCTGAAGCGTGTAGAAGAGCAGAGCCGTAGTCAGACTGAACTCTATACTGAACTGTATCAGCTGATGCACCAGACTACCCTGGCAGCTGAAGCAGCGATTCTGGCGCAAGACTGGCCTGAACTGGGCAAACTGATGAATATCTATCAGGGCCTGATGGATGCGCTGGGTGTCTGTGATGCCACCATCGCCGATATGATCTATCGCCTGCGCAAGAACCCGGATGTCGTGGGCAGTAAAATCTCTGGCTCCGGGCTGGGGGACTGTGTGATTGCACTGGGTGTTGATCATGCCGATGCCATACCGTACGAAGCGATCCCGGTGGCGGTTTCACCGCTGGGTGTTCAACTGAATAAAGAGTAAACCAATGATCAGCAAAGCCGATGTCATCCAGCCTTACCTGCCTGCGACTCTGATACCGGGAGAGCAGGCTGAGGCGTTTGCACCCAGTAATATTGCCCTGTGTAAGTACTGGGGCAAACGGGACAAAACGTTGAACCTGCCCATCAACGCCAGCCTGTCTGTGTCGCTGGCGCATCTGGGCAGCCGTACCCGGATTACCCCGGCAGCCGATGGGGTTGATCATGTACTGCTCAATGGTGTGGAGCAGGCAGCTGATAGCAGCTTTGCCTGCAAAGTGATCGCTTTTGTCGATCTATTTCGGGGTAACCTGGTGCAGCCGTTGCTGATCGATACCCATAACAATATCCCCACCGCTGCCGGGCTGGCATCCAGTGCCTCCGGTTTTGCCGCACTGATGCTGGCGCTGAATGATTTTTATCGTTTGCAGCTGACGTCGGAGCAACTGTCGGCGTTTGCCCGTATGGGCAGTGGCAGTGCTTCACGCTCGATTTTTACTGGTTTTGTTGAGTGGCAGATGGGTAACCGCGAAGACGGTATGGACAGCCATGCCATCCAGTTATCCGCTCAGTGGCCGGCGCTGCGTATCGGGCTGGTCAAGGTTGCTACGGGTGAGAAAAAAGTGGACTCGCGCGCCGGAATGCAGCGCACGGTAGAAACCGCACATCTGTATCAGAGCTGGCCGTTGCAGGCTGCTGCTGATCTGAGCCGTCTGCACGGTGCCATTGCCGAGCAGGACTTTGAACTGCTGGGGGCTACGGCGGAGCAGAATGCGTTGTCGATGCACGCCACCATGATCGCCAGCTGGCCACCACTGCTGTACTGGCAGCCAGAATCTGTGGCAGCGATGCAGCAGGTATGGACACTGCGTGAACAGGGTGTGCCGGTGTACTTCACCATGGACGCCGGGCCTAATCTCAAGCTGCTGTTTACCGCTGAACATGAAGCGGTGATCAGCAAGGCTTTCCCTGACCTTGAGGTAGTGGCACCGTTCAGCCAGCCATGACTGCGTCCGCCCAGCCGGGTTACCTGCTGACCCGGCAGCAGCGCGATAGCGCTGACGGCATCGAACTGAACTACTGGCTAAGGGGCCCTGAGGGGCCTTTTCAGGTCACCATACCCGGCCAGGAGGCCGTGCTGTTTGTCCATGATCTTCAGGTTGCTGATGTACAGCGTGAGCTGTCGGGTGTGTCTGGCTGGCGGCTGGCCAAGGTTCAGCTGCAGGATCTGAATGGACAGCCAGTCCATGCGCTGTATTGCAGCAGCCTCAAGGCACGCCGACGCTGTATTGAGCAGCTGCAGCGAGCCAGCATAACCCTGCTGGAAGAAGATATTCGTCCCTGTGACCGCTACCTGATGGAGCGTTTTATTCAGGGGGCAGCGGCGCTATATACACGCCCATCGGGATCGGTGTTACGCCCGGCTGAACTTGCTCCCACATTCCGCGTACTCTCGCTGGATATTGAAACCACGTTACGGGCTGACCGTATTCACTCTATTGCGCTATATGCTGATGACTTCCAGCGCGTGCTGATGCGGGGGCAGGGTAGCAGTGATGCCTGTGTGCATTATCTGCCCGACGAACGTGCTTTGCTGACGGGGCTGGTAAAGGCGGTTGAGGAATATGACCCGGATATTTTCATTGGCTGGAATGTGGTTGGCTTTGATTTTCGGGTGTTAGCCGAGCGGGCCAGAGTGCTCAATGTGTTATTGCCACTGGGGCGGGATCAGCAGAATTTACAGGTGCACCAGGCGGGCAATGGCATGTGGTTTGCCCGCATGGCTGGGCGGGTTGTGCTTGATGGCATCGACACCCTTAAAGGGGCGACCTGGCAGTTTGAGAGCTTCTCACTGGAATATGTCAGCCGCCAGCTGCTGGACCGGGGTAAATTGATTGACCATGTGGATGTGCGTGGTGAAGAGATTCAGACCCTGTTCCGCGACGA
>Ga0193950_1000101_pt1 | contig 22784 bp, 23 predicted proteins | sample BB_1_MG_FD_144485 | JGI IMG/M metagenome (GOLD analysis project Ga0193950, IMG submission 144485) | Microbial mat bacterial communities from the Broadkill River, Lewes, Delaware, United States - BB_1_MG | ecosystem: Environmental > Aquatic > Freshwater > River > Microbial mats | place: USA...
AGATACCCCAGCAGCAGTGGGATCATCTCGAGAAAGTAGGTCACATCAAAGTTCATGGCGGTCGTTGCGTCACTCAGGCCCGGTTTGTCTGGCAGTGTTATTTAGCGGTGATGTCGGCATCGAACCACTTTTTAGAGATCGCAGCCAGGGTGCCATCAGCACGCATCGCTGTCAGAGCACTGTTCAGCTCAGCCTGCAGCTTTTCACCTTTGGCGTTGTTCAGCAGCGGCCAGGCGTTTTCGATCGTCTCGAAAGTATCACCCGCCTGCACGAAGGGCAGGTTATGTTCTTTGATCAGTTGCGCAGACGAAACACGGTCCATCACGAATGCATCAATGCGGCCCAGCATCAGCTCCTGCTCGATACCGGTATCGTAGGTTTTGATGTTGATTTCGTTGTTTGCATCGTTGGCGCGCAGCAGCTGCTCGTAGTTGGAACCCAGGTTTACCGCTACGGTTTTACCTTTGAGATCCGCCAGGCCCTGAATCTCACTGCCCTTACGGGTGACAACCTGAGCACCGTCTACCACATAGGCATCGGCAAACAGGTACTTGGCCTTGCGGGCCTGCGTCATGGTGATCTGGTTGGAGATGGTGTCGATACGACCACTTTCCAACAGCCCGAACAGACCAGAGAAATTGGACGTTACAAACTCAACGCTGTAATCATTACGTTTGGCCACTTCGTTCCAGACATCAACTTCAAAGCCCTGCAGCTGATCTTTTTTAACGAAGGTGAACGGGAAGTAGGTACCCGACATACCCACCTTGACAGTCTCAGTTGCCATAACACCCTGGGAAGCCAGAGTCAGAGTCACTGCCAGGGCAGCATTACGTAATGATTTCAGCATTCTTAACTCCTCAATCCAGCCCTTGTGAGGTGGACTACATATAACCAAACGGTATGATTTATACCGAATAGTAATAACAATTGGATATAATAGGCGCGAAGTCTACACCTAAAGTCTAACAAAAACACCCTTATAGCCCATTCAGTAACAACAGGGTGCAACCCGACCTTACCTATCAAACTCCCATTTCCCGCAGTGAGCTGTTTGGGCACACGCGCACAGGCTGGTATGATCAAAGCTCACCCGAGCCAATGTATCTGTTTATGCAACTCAGCCGCTTCACTGACTACTCCTTGCGCGTTCTGTTTTACGTAGCAACCCATACTGACCGCCTCAGCACCCTGGCTGAGATCGCGGGCTATTACGATATTTCCATCGAACACCTGCGTAAGGTTGTTCATGCACTGGGAAAGTCCGGCCACCTGCAAACGTATCGTGGTAAAAAAGGCGGGATCGCGCTCAAAATGCAACCTGACGAGATAAACATTGGCGATGTCATTGCACAGACAGAGGGCCTCAACCCACTGATCAACTGTGATGCTCAGGCGTGTTGTCTGACCGGCATCTGCTCACTTGAACAGGCCTTGCAAGAAGCACAGCAGGCATTTATGGCAGTACTGAAAAAGTACACCCTGGCTGACCTGCTGCGGCACCCTAAAATGACCCACCAGCTGATCGGCACCTACAGTCAGGCCTGAAGCTGACTTCAGCCATCCAGCAGATCATCAATGTCCGGCTTCACCCCCAGCCGCTGGTGCAGCACCGGACTGGTCGTAGTGTATTGCAACGCTACCGGCTGGCCGGGATTAAGCTGGGCTTTGATGGCAAACGCCACCAGCGCGGCCTCATGAAAACCACTGAGTATCAGTTTCTGTTTACCCGGATAAGTGTTGATATCCCCCACCGCATAGATACCCGGCACCGAGGTTTCGAACCGGGCGGTATCCACCTCAATCAGATTCTGCTGCAGCGACAGCCCCCACTCCCGTAATTCACGGATCTGCGGTGCCAGCCCGAACAGTACCAGCAACGCATCCGCATCCAGCCGCCGGGTCACCCCATCACTTGATTGCACTTTGACGCCACTGAGCTGATCACCCTGCTCAATCAGCCCGGCAATTCGCCCCGTGAGAAACTGCATCTCCAGCCGCTCGCAGGCCTGCTGCATCGCCTGCACCGAATGGGGCTGAGCACGAAGCCGTTCAGACCGATGGACCAGGCTGACTGAGGCAGCAACGGGAATCAGGTTCAACGCCCAGTCCAGTGCAGAATCCCCGCCTCCGACCACCACCAGCTGCTTGCCACGGTAGTGCTCAGGGTCCGGTACCGCATAACGTAACTGTCCACCTTCATGGCGCTCCACACCGGGCACCAGCAAACGCACCGGTTCAAACGCACCCGCCCCGCTGGCAATCACCACGGCCTGTGCCAGCCAGGTATCTCCCTGACTTGTCTGCAGCTGAATACCGCCTTCTGGGTGTGGCACCAGCTGGCTGACCTTCTGCTGCAGGCGGAACATCGGTTTAAACGGAGCCAGCTGTTGCAGCAGATTATCAATCAGGCCTCTGGCGCTGATCTGCGGACAGGCCGGAATATCATAGATCGGTTTATCCGGGTACAACCGCACACACTGGCCACCGGGCTCTGGCAGTGCATCAAACACCACTGATGAGATCCCCAGCAACCCCAGTTCAAACGCCTGGAATAACCCGCAAGGCCCGGCACCGATAATGGCTACATCGCATCTTTTCATCATTTGCTCCCGCCATGGTCACATTAAGATGGTTCTTGAATACATGTTATAAACCACTTAACATGTTTTTACAAAACATCTTACCGAGGTCAGAGCAATGGTGAACTGGAGCGATACTGAAGTAGCCGTATTCAGCCTTGTTGGCATGCTGGTTCTGTACAAACTCTGGTCAGTCTGGCACATAGCCAGCCGGGCCAACGCCAGTCGCACCGGGAAGCTGATGTTCCTGGGGCTGATCAGTGGCCTTTCATTGTTCGGGGTGGGGGCAAAAATCTGGGTCAGTTATCAGATGGGCGTCTGAGTGTACGCAGATAACGACTACAATACGCGATTACAGTGCGCTGACTGGAGGGATGCCGAGCAAGCGGTCCGCCAGCACACAGAGAACTATGATCACTGGCCGTAAATCCATCAGGGATAGCTCAACGGCCAGGGTACGACATAGTCAGGTAATCAGTTCAGGCTACAGCCAGCCCCTTCAGTCCAGCCAAGAAACATGTATTCACAACCAGGCGTTGGCTGCTCTTGCTTAATAAACGGCTCCATATTGATATCACCACCAATACTCCGCCGAGCAATGATGTTAGCAGAGTCAAATTCACCAATACAGCGCACACGCGCTTTAAAGCTCGCTACAAAGTCATCTTTATGAAGCAGATCCGAGATCGCCAGCTTCAAACTGAGCAATACAATTTCATCTCCAGCATTGCTTTTGAAATGCTTATCGAAGGCGTTGAACATATAGTCAGCGAGCTTCTCTGTAAAGGATATAGGTATGTCAGTATTGAAAACCGGCTGCGCCAGTTCAACATCCTGCTTTAAATAGGGAATAACCCCCAACACATAAACGTCTACCATGGTCACATCATCCTGATTAATGAATACGCAATCAGGCTAACCGTGTTATATGACAAGTAGCTTAATTACTCATGACTCGAGACTAAAGTATCAAGGCAGTTTCTTGGTAATGCTCTATGGGAAGAGGTGGATACTGATTTGGCCAGCAGACCCGGGGAATACCCTGCCCGTAATAATGGGGAATATAGCTATAGAAAAGTCATTACGCGATAAGCTGGCCCGGAGTCAGCGGAGGTAAACCCTCCCTGTTAACTCCGGCCGCCACTATGTTAAGCCCATAGCAAAAGGCTCAACTTACTAGCTGGTTTTCACTCCCCATGATATTCGACCGATTGAAGAGGTATTTTTCATGCAAATCAGTACGAATACGCTGTTTCAGCTTGTCGGAACCAGGCGCCTCGGCATATCGACGTTTAAGCACAGATACCTCTTTCATGTAGTTGGTACTGTCGATTCGATCTTTGAAGTGAGCGACAAAGTCTTCCTGGTGCAGGATGTCGGCGACATCCAGTTGCGCACCTAACAGAAGGATCTCATCCCCTTCACTACAGTGAATGTGCTTTTCTGCAAAGTCGAACAGAAAGTCACCCAGTTCCGTGGTGAACGATACTGGCAAGTCACAACTAACCCGAGGTGTGGCCAGCTCCATCTCATCAGCCTGATGTGGAACACGCCCCAACACGTAGACATCGATTTCAGACATCTCGTTCTCCCTGTTGCTTTTTAGTGGTTTGCTGAATGGTCGCAGAGGAATATGACAAAATTTCGACTACGGAATGAGAGTTCCAATATAGAAATGAAAGTCGTGAGGCGGCTTATTACCAGGAAACCCGTAATATAGCCGATTTAATAGGCTATTTCGGGGTATTAGCAGTGTTTTACGCTGAAGAATGCAGAAAGGAATTAGACTAATAGACGTAAATATTAAACTAAAGCTGGCGGTATAAAACCCGCCAGCAATGGCCAGCCTTACTCAGCCAGCTCAAGTTTACGCGGCGCAACCAGCACGCCGTTATCATCGGCATACACAAATTCACCCGGGCGGAATGTTACGCCACCAAAGGTCACATCAATATTCAGCTCGCCCACGCCCTGCTTTTTGGTCGGCATCGGATGGGTACCCAGCGCCTGCACACCCAGTTCCAGTTCACCAATGGCCACACAGTCGCGAATACAGCCGTAGATAATAATGCCTTCCCAACCATTATTCGTCGCTTTTTCAGCCAGCATATCGCCCAGCATTGCCCGACGCATAGAACCGCCTCCATCAACCACCAGCACTTTGCCTTTACCTGGCTGCGCCACCTGTTCACGTACCAGTGAGTTATCCTCAAAGGCTTTGATGGTTACAATTTCACCACCGAAAACATCGTTGCCGCCGTAGTTGGCAAACATTGGCTCGACAACATTCACAACATCGGCAAACTGATCACACAGATCTGGCAGTAAATCTTTCACATCTAAATCCTCGTTCGGTTTCCAGTCGGTCAACCTTGCGTACTAATTTGTACCATCAGCTGGCAAAGTCGTATTAAATGGCGTTATACGCCAGGCTCAAAACACTGCTACACAACAGTGGAGCCCGAGTATACACCGCACGGCCCCTGAAAAGGGATGCTCCACACAACCAGGCCCGCGCCGTTGTAATGCCACCTACCCATAAACATAGAGAGAACCTGTGACGCACCCTGCCCCAGCACACCCCGGACTTGATATACGCCCTGCCGAATTCGCCGATGGCCCTGCCGTTGTTAATATGTGGATGACACTGCAACGTCAGATCGACAGCTACCCGCCCGCCGCCTTCGGCGCTGCAGATGAGGATTCGCAACTGGAAACATTCGTCACCATGTTTGAGCACAGCCTGGAGATGGAAAGCTCACTGATGCTGGTCAGCACACTGGATGACACCGTTGTCGGCACCCTCAGCATCTATATCACCGAACGCAGTGGCTACGCCGACCCAGCCACCGCACTGCTGGTCAGCGTCTGGGTAAACCCGGAACAACGACGGCTGGGGATCGCCAGCAAAATGCTGGAGATGGCACGGCGCTGGGCAAAATCACAGGACGTAATCAGTCTTCAGGTGGGCTGGCATCCAGCTAATCAGCCAGCCAGTGAATTCTGGCGGGCACAGGGGTTTGCTGGCTATGAAGTGATTGCCGCCCAGCGACTGGACTAGCGAAGGAAAAAGCTACAACGATACGAGGGACGAGCCTGCCCAGAACGGCAGGCTCGGCTGTTGAGATGGCGCTTAATCGGCCTGCTGGTCAGTCCAGACGCCATACTCGTTACCGCTGGGGTCGGTAAAGTGGAAACGACGGCCACCCGGAAAATCAAAGATCGGTTTTACAATCCTGCCACCGGCAGCCACCACCGCTTTCTCGGTGTCTTCCAGCCAGTTGCTGTACATCACCACCAGCGCCGCACCGCTTTCAGTGCAGGCCACTTTGTCTGATTTGTAGAACCCACCATCAATACCCTGCTCAGTAAAGCAGGTGTATTCAGAACCATAATCCATGAAAGACCAGCCAAACACCGTGCTAAAGAATGCTTTAGTAGCCGCGATATCTGTGGCCGGGAACTCAACGTAATTAATTTTATTCTGTTCCATTGCTCTATCCATACATTCAGACAAACGGGACGCCTGGCACAGCCGCCAGGCACTTACAGTACGTAGCGCAGGTACGTTACCTCAAAGGGCAGATGATCGAAGCGACGGGTAACGCCTTCTTCGAACCCCAGTGTGATATACCAGCGTTTCAAAACTGTGTGCGCCGCAATAATACCAACACTGACCTGCTCAACACCCTGCGCTCGCGCACGTTCGAGTACATGTTTTACCAGCTTTTCACCAATCCCCTGATGACGCCAGACAGGTAAAACAGAGAGTCTGTTCAAGTAAAACGTCTGTTCATCGGGCTGCTCGCAAGCCACACAGCCCACCGTATCTTTCCCCTGCTGATACAGAAAATAGCGCTCGCCCCGATCATAATCGGCCCGAATCCAGTCAGAGGTGCAGAGGGAGGGATGGTGCGGGGTATTGCTGGCCGTCAGGCCAAACTGACGGGCAACATCTTTATTAGACTCACTGACGATTGCCGCCAGCAGCTCAGCCTCCGTACGAGGCGCTTCAGTAATGGACATGGGCTTCCTTTCACCTTTTCAAACAACAATGACCATGTGCAGGCGGTATTACCGGGCTCTCATCCGAGTATCAGACGGCGGCTTTACAGCCCTGCACAATCGGCCAGTGTGCCGCTATTTTCCTCTACGTTCCAGCCGGTTACGTAGCGGCAACGGTAAAACGGCCCGTAAAGCAGTACTGATGCGCATTTCATTGCGCTGCCACAATATACCCAGATAAACCACCGCCAATCCGAACAGCGTCAGCACAATCGGGAACAGCCAGCTGTCTTCAAACACCGTCCAGGCCAGGTGACCCAGATAGATCGATACACCGAGCGCACCGAACAGCATAAACACCCGGCGCTGAAGAATAATCCCCAGCCACATCAGCAGCAGATTGATACAACAATAGCCAAAGCGCGACAGCTCGCTATCGCTGTCCTGCGCGGTCAGCCCGCTCCAGAAAGCGATCACCCCCGCCAGATACAGCCACCAGGCATAATCAAAACGATGCTCGCTGAACCAGTCCACCGCCGCTGCCAGCACCAGAATCCCCAGTCCGAACCACATCGTCAGCCAGGCCTGCTGGCGAAAGCCCGCCTGATTCCCCGTCAGCCAGTCGGCCAGATCCAGAGACAGATACCAGAGCGTGATCGCCAGTGGCATCACCAGCAGTGGATAGCGGTAACGGATAAAGATCAGCCCACCCACCGCCAGAGTGCCCAGCTCCATCCACAGCCATAGCGGCTCAATCAGGCGATGGTATTTGCGGTACTCCAGATCGGAATCCCACCAGCCCATGGCCTGCTGAAAGCCGTAAATAGCCAGCGGCGTCAACACCACCACAAACACGGCCGCCAGCGCAGCGGGCAGCTCCAGCTGGCGCTTGCCCATCGATTCAGCCAGTGCCAGGCCACCCAGCGCATACAGGCCACAGATCGCCACAATGCCCCAGCCGCCAAACGCCTCCCAGCCCAGGTTCATAAACAGCGTCAGGGCACCGATCGCCAGAAAACCGCCCAGGTAGTACAGGGTGTTGGTCAGATTAAAGCGGGTATCCGGGTTCTGCTGACTCTGCAGATAATGGTAGAGCGGCTCTACCTGCTCAGCCTCGAGCAAGCCCTGCTCAGCGGCCTGTTCCAGGTCATTACGGCCAATGTTCATTGCAATCTCCAGCACTGTATAAAAAACGGCTTATTAACGGCCACCAGACAGCCCATCATAGCCTGAAAAGCAGTCTGCCAGCGCCTGTGCATACCGGGCCTTAATCACCCGCGACGGTTGGCCTACGACCTCAGCAGTAATGAATGCGTCCTCAAATATCCTTTACAAAACTGACCATAACGCTCAAAGTCTGCTCGACCAAAGTCGATTTCAGACCCTGGCAGAGTGTATCGGATTGTGCAGGCGCAGCATGCCCAATCCCATACCATTCTGAGGATTAGTCCATGTCTAACATTATTATCATCGGAGGCGGCGCAGGCGGTCTTGAACTGGCAACCCGGTTAGGGCACCAGTACGGCAAGAAAGGCACAACCCAGATCACCCTGGTGGACAAAAACCGCTCCCATATCTGGAAGCCGTTGCTACACGAAGTCGCCACCGGCTCACTGGATATCAATACTGACGGGGTGGTGTATCACGCCCACGCAGCAAAACACCACTACAACTTCCAGCTGGGGGAGTTCTGCGGCCTCAACGCCGAGGAAAAAACCGTCCAGCTCAAGCCGACCTTCGACGACGAGGGCAATCAGGTGCTGCCTGAGCGCACGCTAACGTACGACGTGCTGGTAATGGCGATTGGCAGTGTCAGTAATGACTTTGGCACCCCCGGTGTTGCCGAGCACTGTTTCTTTCTGGACTCCCACCACCAGGCCGGGCGCTTCCACGATGCCCTGCTGAACAACTTCCTGCGGATAAACCAGCAGCCTGACGTAGATAAACTGCATATCGCCATCGTTGGCGGCGGTGCCACGGGGGTCGAGCTGTCAGCCGAGCTGTACCACGTCACCGAACTGATCAAATCCTATGGCATGCCGAATGTTGCTGCCAGCCAGCTGAAGATCAGCCTGATTGAGGCCGGGCCACGGATTCTGCCCGCCCTGCCCGACCGTATCGCGCTGGCAGCTCGCCAGGCACTGGTCAAACTGGGGGTTGAGGTGCGTGAAAACGTCAAAGTGAAATCGGCCACCGCCGAGGGTTTTCAGACAGCCGATGGCGAGGTGATCAACGCCGATATGATGATCTGGGCGGCCGGGGTAAAAGCCCCGGATTTCCTCACGCAACTGGATGCCTTTGAGCTGACCCGCAACAATCAGATTATTGTCCGCCCGACGCTACAAAGCACCCGCCATGATGATATCTATGTGATTGGCGACTGCTGTGGCTGTGAACAGCCCGATGGCAGCTGGGTGCCACCACGGGCGCAGTCTGCCCACCAGATGGCCGACCAGGTGCGTAAAAATATTAACCTGGTGCGCAAGGGCAAACCGCAGCTCGATTATGTCTACAAAGACCACGGCTCGCTGGTCAACCTCAGCCGCTACAGCACCGTGGGCAGCCTGATGGGCAACCTGACCGGTGACAATATGTTTATCGAGGGCCGCATTGCTCGCGTGGTGTATATGTCGCTATACCGCATGCACCAGATCGCCATCCATGGCTGGCCCAAAGCGATGCTGGTGATCGTTGCCGAGAAGATCGGCAAAGTCGTAAGGCCTAAAATGAAACTGCACTGACAGGCCCCCTGCACTCTGCCTCAGCCAGCACAGCCATGTGCTGGCTCAACAGCCTGGCGATAACCGGTCAGGCTTGCTCCCCAACCATACCTTCCCGGCCACGGATATCATTGATCACCAGCAGCAGCGGTATCAGTGCCAGCAACAGCGTGGTGGCAAGGGCCTCCACACTGCCCAGACCAGTAAACCCCAGCATGGCAGCAATGGTTGCCCCACCGACCATTCGCAGGCAACCATCAATCGACGCGGCCAGCCCGGCACAGTGTCCGAAAGGCTGCAGGTTTAACGAGATGGCTGTACCTGCCAGCACACTGAACCCGGCACACCCCAGTGTCGCCAATGCAAAGAAGGCCAGAGTGACAGAATCCGGCACCATCAGTAACCCGACGCCGCCTAGCACCGATACCGTCAGCCCGGCTCTGATGGTTTCCCGCTGGCCCAGCCAGGACACTACTCTGGGGGCAAGAAAACTCATCAGCATCTGAAACAGCCCGACAATGCCAAAGGCAACGGCAAAGCCGATCTCAGTCAGTGTCCCTTCCTTCATCGCCACAATCGGTGCGGTAGCAATGTAGGTTAACAGGCCCGCAAAACTGAACACATTGGCCAGGCTATAGATACGAAACTGGCCATTGGTAGCGATCGCTTTCAGATTACTGCCAAGCCGTGCGGGCTCCTCGTGATCTGCCTGTGCTGATACCGGCGTCGGCCCCTCCAGCACCAGAGCCGCCAGGATAAAGAGCACCAGCGCAACCACACCGGTAAGTACAAAGCCCGACTGCCAGCCCCATACCAGCGCCAGCAAGCCCCCCAGCATCGGAGCGACGGTCGGGATCACACTGGTCATCCCGCCCATATAACTCAGCCACTTCCCCGCCGCCTCGCCTTCATAGTTATCCCGTACCCAGGCCATGGCCGTCACCATGGTGAAAGCCGCCCCCAGGCCCTGCAATATCCGCGCGGCATAAAGCAGCGTAATCGACGGTGCAACCGCCACCGCAAGGCTGCCCAGGGCATATAGCCCCAGCCCCTGCAGTGCCGAAGCTTTACGGCCATAACGGTCAGAGATCGGCCCCGCCACCAGCTGGCCGATGCCCAGCGCGAAAATATAGATAGAAATTGTCAGCTTCAGATCGTTATCAGTCGCCTGAAACGCTTCAACCATCTCAGGAATAGAAGGCAGGTAGATATCGATCCCCAGCGGGCTCAGCGGCACCAGGGAAAAGATCAGAATCAGTGGCAGTAAAGGGTGATTCATCAGGGCTGAGCCTGCGTCATCGCACCGACCCAGCAGAATGTCCTGTTCGCTATCGTTGTGCAGTCACAGGTAAAGGTAGATCGCTCCATCTGAGCCTCCATGAAAAATGATGGGTCGCTAACCATAACAGCATCACCGCAAAGCACCACCGGCAGGTGCAGCGAATTAAGCAATGGCAGCATGTCCAGCGCCAGTAAAGGAGATAAAGAAGGAGAGTTACAACGAGAGAGTTACAGCGGCAGGCACGTCCCGCGCCAAGGCACGGGAGTGTATTCAGGTACTTAACGCCGTTTATTCAACCGCGCTGCGCAGTGCGGCAAACACTTCATTCAGGTCCGCCTCTTTAGTGCGCACCATGCAGCCAACATTGCGTCGTGCTGCCAGGGTAAAGTCACCGGCGCTGACAGACCAGCCACGCAGCGGCTCACCGGCCAGCCCGGAGCTGGCAACCAGTCCTTTCACCGCCGTTTCCTGCATCAGACTGTTACCCCGACAGAACCGGGCAAAGGTGTTACCCGCACTATCGGGAAGATCACCTTTCACCTGCAACGCATGGCCAGCATCATCCCACTCACCACAGTTAACGAAACCCTTTACTTGCGTTACCACATCAAGATTTGCAGACATTTGTGCTCTCCAGTTTATTGTTATCTTTTGATGAGGTATTTCAGCAAATAAGCAAAAACTTCATGTTTTAATGAAATGCTCTATACTGCGCTAAAACACTCTAATAACAATAAGTTACATACAGTTATTGAACATTGATCAGCCTCAAAACGTTTGAATCCGATCAACCTCAGCCACCCGACATAGGTCCAGGTTACGGCGCAGTGGTGTTTTTCATGAGCATCAAACGGCCTTAACGATACGGACTAAGCAACTCGGACAACGTTTCATCGCCCAGCGCCTGGGCCAGCCGGAAGCTGTCCTGCCCAGCACTGGTTTTGCGGTAGGGGTCTGCGCCATGGGCCAGCAGCAGTTTTACCGTGGCCAGCTGACCCGCCGCCACCGCCTGGTGCAGCGCGGTCTGGCTGTGCTGGTTGCGCAGCGCCAGTGGTGCATCTGCGCCGAGCAGTGCCTGTACCACCAGTACATGCCCTCCGGCTGAGGCCAGCATCAGTGCAGTATTGCCCTGGCGGTTCGCCGCGTTCAGATCAGCACCCTGTGCCAGCAGCAATGCCAGGCTCTCGTCATAGCCCCGTGCGGCGGCACGTAACAGCGGCGTATCACCGTCGTTATCTGGCTGCTGTTTTGCCCCCGCTGCCAGCAGCTGAGTCAGTACAGCCTGGCGATTAGCATCTGCGGCCAGCCACAGGGCTGTTCGGCCCTGCCTGTCCTGAGCATCCACCGGCACCCCGGCGTCCAGCAGCAGAGCCACCAGTTCAGGCAAATCAGCGCTTACCGCCTGCAGTAGCACCTCCTCGTCCGCCTGCCAGTAACCCGCAGGCAGCTGTTCAAGCAGCGCAGCCACCACCTCAGCATGACCGCCCTGCACCGCCAGCTGCAGGGCTGAGCTGCCCGCGCCCGTCCGGGCCTGCAACGGTGCCCCGGCGCTCAGCAGTGGCGAAATCAGGGCCGCCCGGTTATGCGAAGCCGCCAGCATCACCAGTGTTTGCCCATCACTCAGGCGGTGCGCCGGGTTAGCGCCTTTATCCAGTAACAACCGGACAACGTCACCGTGGCCCTGCCATACCGCCCGGCTCAGCGCGGTGTGGCCCTGAGCATCCACCGTATCGATCGCACTGCCCTGTGCCAGCAGCTGTGTCACCAGCTCCACCTCACCCCGCCAGGCGGCCAGCAGCAGTGGCTGCCAGTCACGGTAGGGGCTCTGGCCATCAGTGTCATACAGCCGCTCGGTCTGTTGCAGTGAGGTCAGCGCCTGCTGCACCTCATCCTCGCCCGCTGAACGCGCCTGGCCATTACGCGCCCCGACCGAGCGCAACCAGCGAACCACTGCTTTATCCGCGCGTGCCTCATCCAGCACCGTCCAGCCTTTGTTGTTCAGTGTATTTAGCGCACCGCCCTGGCGTTGCAGCACCTGAACGGTGTCGAGATGGCCACCGGCCGCCGCCAGATGCAGTGCCGTGTTGCCCTTTGCATCGGTATAGGAAAGATCCGCCCCCTGCTGCGCCAGCCGCTCAGCAATCGCTGCGCTGCCATCCTGGGCCGCCTGTAGCAACGGCGTCTGACCGAACCCGTCGGCCTGATTTACATCGCCGCCAGCTTCAAGCAGCAGGCTGACCAGCGGCAGTGACTTCGCCACCGTTGCTTCCAGCAACAGGCTCCGTCGGTGTTCATCCAGCGCATTCACGGCTCCACCCTCTGCCAATAACCGACGAGCGCTGTCCAGGTCGCCTTTACGTACGGCCAGCCGCAGCTGTGTCGCCACGGCGGGCGCATCATGGCTGACGCCACGGGCCTTCTGCCGGGGCTGGTCTGAGGCCGAATCAGAGCCCAGTTCACGTTGCGCCAGGGGGTGGCCCGCTGCGGCGGCCTGTTGATAGAGCCGCTGCGCCCGCGCCGGGTTTTTATCCACGCCCCGGCCACTGTCGTACAGCTTCGCCAGGCTATAGCTGGCCTTGCCATGCCCCTGGCCCGCCGCCTGTGCAAACCAGTGCGCGGCCTGCCGGTCATCGGGCTTCACCCCGCGCCCGGTACGGTAAAAGTTCGCCAGCAGATATTGCGCTTCGGCATCGCCCGCCCTGGCCAGCGGCACCAGCTGCTGCGCGGCGGCCTCAAACTGGCGCAACCGTACCGCCCGGCGCACCGCCTCCAGCGCGTTATCCGGCTGTAACTGTTCAGCCCCCTGTGCGCCCTGCGCCAGGCCCGGCAGCGCCAGGCTACAAACAACCGCACAGACAAGCACCAGGCTGCTGAGCACCCCCATAACGGGCCGGGTTCCCATAAACTCAGGCTGTGCCATATTTGGTGTCCACCTGAATGCCGATTGATTTCAGAAAACCGTTGGGCAGAATGCCCCCGGCACAGATAATCAGTCCGTCGTTATTCAGACAGTGCGTCTCCCCGGCCTCATCGGTAATCGTGATGCTATCGGTGCCGATCGCCTGCACATTGGAACTCATCATCAGCGTCAACCGGCCCGCCGCCACGGCCTGATCAACCCGCTCACGGTTTTTCTGCTTCGCCCGGCCAAAGGCCCCGCTGCGATACGACAGGGTCACGGTGGTACCTGGCTCGTCGGCAATACTGGTGGCGGCCTCCAGTGCGCTGTCGCCCCCGCCGACCACCATTACATGTTTATGCTGGTAGTCTGCCGGGTCATCCAGGCGATACACCACCTTGGTCTGCTCCTCGCCTGGCACACCGAGCTTACGTGGCGTACCCCGTCGGCCGATCGCCAGCAATACGGTGCGGGTACGGTATTCAGCGGTGGTCGTTTCCACCCTGAAACCACCGCCCTCCAGCGGCGTAATATCCTTCACTCCCTCCTGGTAATTGATCTGCATACCGGTGGTTTTTTCCACCTCCTGCCAGAACTCAATCAGCGCCTCCTTGGTGGTATCGCGAAACCGGAACTCACCCACCACCGGCAATTTGGCCGGGGCAGTCATCACCACCTTACCTCGAGGAAAATGCGCCACCGTGCCGCCCAGTGAATCCTGCTCCACGGTCACCGCATTGAGCTTGCTTTCCATCGCCCCCAGCGTGGCCGCAACACCCGCCGGGCCTGCCCCCACAATCAGCAGATCCAGCATGTCGCCGTCCTCAGGGCCTGTTTCAAGCGCCTGGGCGATCGCTTCCAGCGCCTGGCGGCCCTGCTCGGTGGCGTTTTTAATCAGCCCCATGCCCCCCAGCTCACCGGCGATATAGATGCCTGGCACATTGGTCTGAAAATCCGGCCCCACGTTGGGAATATCCATACCACGCTTTTCAGTGCCGAATACCAGCTCAATCGCATCCGCCGGACAGGCCGTTTTACAGGCACCGTGGCCAATGCAGGCGGTCGGATTGATCAGCTCTGCCTTGTGGTTGATCAGCCCCAGCACCTGGTGAGATTTTTCCGGGCAGGCGTTCACACAGGAACCGCAGCCAATGCAGATACTGGGATCAATCAGGGGGTGCAGGGAGGCAGGCTCGGTCAGTCCGGCGCTGATCGACTCAGCTTTGACTGCTTTGCTGGTGCGGGTCTGACGAAGTTTGTACAGAAAATAGACGACATACATCAGCGCGATGGGCAGTCCATAGGTCAGCGCGGTCAAAGAATCGACCGGCAACAAAGTGTTGGGCATGGTGGTGTTGTCTCAGAGTTATCGCATCCTGGTCGCTGTTTTATCCTCCCTGAAATAGGCTACATTGTAAGCAGCGGTTCACCATGCTAGACGACCAGATAGCCGTAAACAAGCGTCTCAAATGGGCGACAGTCACCCCTCCTGACGATCATATCTGTGGCAAAAAACAACACCCTTCCCGCAGGCTCTCGGCTAACAGGTTGAATACACGGTAATTGTACTGACTACTTTGTAAACTGACGCCAGGTACTGCCCCCTATGAAGCTACGTCAATTTGGCTTACCCCTGTTCATCCTGCTGGTCGCGGCGGTGCTGGTAACCACCCTGCTCAACACCCGTACCGACGCCCCTGCGCCGCCACCGGACATAACAACAGCACCGGTACCAGTGCCGACTGACGCCGTCACCGCACAACCGGCCTACACAACACCCACCCCCGGTAATACCGGCCAGGCAGGCGCACTGGATCAGATGGTGGTGAAACTGGAACAGCGCCTGCAGCAGAGTGATGGCAGCGCCCAGGACTGGGCCTTGCTGGGCAAAACATACCAGTACCTGGGCCGCACCGCTGAGGCTGAAGCGGCTTACAGCAATGCCCTGCAGCGGGGCTACGATGCCGACAGCCTGGCCCGTGCCCGCGCCGAAATGCGCCAGCAACCCGAGTATCCGTGATGTCCAGCTCACCCGACAGCCCCGACGCTTCCGGCGCTCCTGATAACAGCCAGCCAGCCCCATCAGCCGATATCAGCCCGATGGACCGGCGCTGGTATCACAGCCTGGCCGCGCCGATTATGGTCAGCGTACTGGGCTTTGCCCTCTACCTCGGCTGGCGCAACCGTGGCGAGTTCCTGATCAACCCGGAATGGGGCACCGGCTACTGGCTGGGCATTACGGGCGGGGTGATGTTTCTGCTGATCTTCCTCTACCCACTGCGCAAGAAAGCCAGGTGGCTGCGCGACTGGGGGCCGGTAAAAGTCTGGTTTAATGCCCATATGGTGCTGGGCCTGCTCGCCCCCACCATTATCCTCTTTCACACCAACTTTCAGCTGGGGGCCAGAAACAGCGACATCGCCCTCTACTCCATGCTGTTAGTCGTACTCAGCGGCCTGATCGGCCGCTATATCTACGCCCAGATCCACTACGGCCTGTTTGGCAAACACGCCGACCTGGCCGAACTGACCGCCATCAGCGAGGCCACCCGTGGCCAGCTGGGTGAAGCCTTCGGCATCGCCCCGGTGCTGGAAAAGGTACTGAAACAGTACGAACACAAAGTGCTGGATAAACCCGCCAACCTGATCCACAGCATCTACCGCAACCTGCTGATCGGCATCAGCAGCTGGACCACCTACCTGATCCTGCGCCGCCGGATCAAACCCCTGATCAGCACCCGCGCCCGGCAAAAAGGCTGGACCGACAAACAGACCCGCGCGTTCTACCGCACCACCTGCCACACCCTGGCCATCCACCTGGCCACCGTCCGCAAAATCGCTGTGCTGAATTTCTATGAACGGCTGTTCGCAGGCTGGCACATGATCCATGTGGTGTTCTTCAGCCTGTTGATCGTGACCGGGCTGGTACATGTGCTGGCGGTGCATATGTATTGAGGGGGAACCAGAACAGCCCACCCAATCAATGTGTGGAACCGAGAGAAAATGGGTATGTAAAGCAGATAAGGTGGATCATATTAAAACCAAAGTGGGCAAGAATCGCGATATACAAACGCCCTGAGGCCCAATATATGACGCCGTAACAGGCACCGGCCAGCGCCGCAAGTACAACATACGCAACACCTCCAGAAAAGTGAGCCAACCCAAACAGCAGGCTGCTCAGGCCTATCGCAACAGGCATACCAAACCTTGCAAGCGTATTTTGCAGATAGCCTCGAAAGAAAACCTCTTCCGCCACAGACGTTAGCAATAGATTATTGAATGCAAACAGGACGATCCATTCAGGAACGCTGAGTTCAGGCTTGATCAAACCGATCGACCAGCCAATAAGAAACACCGATAGCAAAGTAACGCCAGCCAGGGCGCTTTTCTGTATCGAGCCAGTTTGCCGGTCTTTTTGCAGCATGCCAGGCATCAGTAACAGGAACGCAAAGATAAGCATGGGCTTATCCAGATTGAAGTACAGGCTGAACGGTGTACTGGCATCTCCCGTTGTCACCTGATCAAGCACGTTCAGATTGTTAAAGCCCGGCAGCAAGTGAGCAGCCAGGGCAACCGCCCAGAGCACCACAAAAATCTGCAGTAGCCAGGATTTCCACCCTGAGGCCTTTGTGGCCAGCCAGGCAGCACCGCCCCCCAACGCGATGATTGCTATCCCCGACTCGTCAATTAATCCAGACAGCAACGCGGACATCAGACTGGCTGCTAAAGCGACGGGCCAGAGACAATGACGGCCAAGCGCCAGGACGATCGCGAGCCCCAATACCAACCAGACACCCATTTCAGGTAAGAAATACGTTTGTAATGACATGCTATAAGCGCTGTACAACCCGATAAAAAAGGCAGCTATCTTAATGGATATGCGCCCGATATGCCCGGCCATCAACGCAGGGGGCAGCTGCCTTTGAAAACTCCCCCCCACTCAACCACGCTCAACACCAAAGAGGAAAACAATCGCTGAAACAGAAACGCAAAGCCGATGCTGTCAGCTCAATCATGGCTATCTGCCATGGCGACCTCGACAGCGGCGGACGGTACGCCACCCACCACTGAATTTACAAAGCCGTCCAGCGTTTTTTCAATATGGCTATCCAGCGTATTCAGGCGCAGCAAAGGCAAACCGCCCTTTTCGAGGATGCTGTTTTTCAGCGCATCCCATTCCTGCTGCCGGGCTGTCTCGTGGCTACCGCCGTCGACCTCAATCACCGCCAACGGCTTCTTACCCACCCTGTAATAGAGCACAAAATCACAGCAGCTCCGGCCCTGCATAAACCCGCGCTCGCGTTCGGTCAGCGCGCAATTACCGGGCGAAACCAGCTGATTCAGGGCGACCTCCCGATGGAAGGTGAGCGCCGAAAAATCAGCGAGCAACAGCTGTTCACGCAACAGCTGCGCCACAATCTGTTCTGACCGGTAGTGTGAATCACTCTGCCGTAAACGGGACTTCAACTGCTCCAGCGAACGGTCATACTCCTCATACAAAAGGTCGAAGGCCGACACAAGCGGTGAACGGTGAACCTCTGAGGCTTCATCTGCGTAGTATTCGATATAGCGGATCAACGCAGCAACAGGCCCGTTGGCAGCGCTAAATACGTCCTCGCCGGTTACCAGGGTGAACTGGTTTTTTGCCCGTGACACCGCCACATTGATCAGGTGCGGATCATCCACAAAACTCAGGTTTCTCTGGTTGCTGGCCTTCTTGTCCAATACCGTTGAAAAGACAATCTCATCACACTCCCTGCCCTGAAATTTATGGGTTGTGTCCTTGATGAAATGGGCGGGCAAGCGCGACCGGGAAAGCGCCACCTGGGCATTGTACGGCGCGATAAAGCCTCGCTTGGCGGACGCTTGCCACTGGCTGCTGCCTCCCTGTTCCAGAACATGGAGCAAGGAGTCCAGTTCGCGCTGGTTTCTATTGCCTCGGCTATGGTTCCCTTTCGCGGTCACAATCAGTTTCAGGGCGGCTTCACCCCCATCCTGTGTCATCGGGATCAGCGCATTGTTATAGAACTGCTGATTACAGAACTGGATGATGCGTGGGTGGCAGCGATAGTGTTCCTTAAGCAGGGTAACCGGAACCGTATCGCCAAACACCTCCAGGCAGGAGTCCAGCAGGCTGGATTGTTCGCAGTCATACCGTGCATCAGGCGCTGACTGACCCGTCTCGGTGAAGATCGGCGGCAGCTGCTTCCTGTCACCCACAATCACCAGGTTTTTCGCGCAACCCAGTGCCAGTATGCCCGGAACAATGTCCTGCTGAGAGGCTTCATCGATAATGGCATAGTCCAGTACAGTCCCATGCTTAAGCGAGTTAACAATGGAATGGGTGCTGCTGCCGATGATCGGAAAACGCTTCAGAAATGTATCTATATTTCGTCGGTAATTTTGTGCATCAAAGGCTTCTACAGGCCAGTCCCGTTGCTGTAAACGCCGCTTCAGGTGGGCCATCGATGCTGTCGTCACGCTCTCCAGTAACGCGTTAAAATCACCGTTTTTCAGTACCGCCTCACCGGCGGCCAGAGCTGCCTGCTTTTCCGCCAGCACCCGGTCGTAATAACTCAGCTGCAATACGTGAATCATGGCATTGCGCTTATCCAGACTGCTGACAGGCCGTGTACGTAAAATCCGAAAACGAACCCACAGCTCCAGCCGGTGCCTCAGCGTGATCGGTGTATCAGCAAGAAGGGCCAGGTACGCCATCAGGTCGGTGATTTTTTGTCGGGAGAGCTTATATTTTTCCACCGGATCAATGTGTAACGCACTGGAAAGCCTGTCGTCCAGGTTATCCGACTGCCACTGCAGAAGGTGCTTGCGCTCTACCGTCAGTTCGTCAACCTCAGCCTGCAACCGGGCCACTTCATTACGTGCATGCAGAAAGCTTTTCAACCGTTCGGTCTGATCTTCGATGTACTGTAAAGACGGCCCCGGCTGCACTACCTCGGAGGGAACCGTGGGTGCGCTAGCGAAAAAGGCTTCGCGATTAGCCTTGCTCCCCAGTTTGGCAACCAGGTACTCCAGGCCGTCTTTATTCAATTTCTCATAGATGTTTTCAACAGCCGTATTATTATTGGAAAGGACAGCAACGGTTTTGCCTCGCATAAGAATATTGGCAAGGATATTCAGTATGGTCTGCGTCTTCCCCGTACCCGGCGGCCCCTCAATCACGCTGACCTGTGAGGCAAACACCGCCGACACTGCCTCAAGCTGGCTCTCATTGATGCCAAACGGAAATATGAGCGTGTCGTGATCTCTTCTTCGCTGACTTTGCCCGCTGCAATATGCGTTCAGCGCCGTGCCTGAGTGTTCTGGCAGGGCTTGAAGCTGGCGCAGAATATTAGCGGAAATCTGAGCCTCTGACCCCGATGATGCCTGTGCTTCCCTGCGGCTTACGACAGCCATAAAGTACTGAAAGATACCTGTATCCTTCAGCTCCGTTTTATCCACCAGTTGAATATTCTCCATATTCATAACATAGGGTTGAGTACTGCCCGGATAGCGCACAACCGCTTGCTTGTTGCCATACACCACAGCCTTATCAATATGACTGTATGTGTAGCCCCCCTTTCTGACCAGAAGCTTGTTTTCAATGACCTTAGTGGGCGTAATTTCGCATTCACTCAGCGGACGGGAATACGATTTTCCTGAAGGGAAATAGCAGGTCAGCATCAGACAGTCTGAAGATTTCCATATTTTCCAACCACTGATCTGCTTTGTTTTTTCCTGGCCATTCATACAGATGGAGACCATAACCTTCCCTGGATTCCCATATCATAGATATTAATAAAACGTTGCTGACGAACGCAGGTATAGTGGTAAAATCACACCGGCTATATTACTTTTGATAGAGCGTTCTGTATTTATCAGTAATAAAAATTTCAGCAGCACTCTGCGCACAGACGAATAACAAAGCACTCAGCCCAACTGCCAGTAAACGACCAATGCATACTTTATAACAGCACCCTCCAGACACGACCAAAGGCCGTGCTGGATTGACGCAATAAAGGTAAAAGTTTGTTTTGCATGATTCCGCTTAATGGATGTGCGGACGCAGTTTGAAGGTATCCGTCGTGTATCTGACGCCGCCCGCTACAAACGAGATGGCAGTATTGGCCACGAAGCCTCTACCCATCAGGAAGGTTGCATCAGCGCCGGTGTCACCTGGGAAGATGAAGTAGTTGGTCTTGCTGCCACGGATGTTTGCTTTACCGTCTTCATCTTCGTTCTTCTGTGTATTACGAACCCGAAGTGAAACAGCCTTTGTGGCTGAGTCTGGCAGCGCAACTGTAATCTCTGCGTTAAGTGGCAGATCCAGTGGGTCACTTCCCGCTGCATCCCTGGTCAACCACAGCTCAAGGTCTCCCTTGTCATCGTGCAGTTTCAGCTCTGCGAAACCCACCCGTTGTTTATCCGAAAACAGCGGCACCACAATGCCGTCATGCAGGGTGTGATTGTGGCCATGGGCATAGCCATAGTTATACGTCTGGCTACCCTGCTGTGGCGCACATCCGGCGATGATAAACACTAGCGATAATAAAAGCCCCGGTCTGGTGAGCACTGACATATCAGGTACTTCTCCTTTCTGCACAACATCCAGCACAGTGAATCAATCCAGGCCCTGCTGGTCAGGCGATGAATTGCCGCTAATTGTAAAGTGCATTTCGCCCAACTGCCATGTGAATGAGTACAACAGGATTACCCTTGTGATCACCCCGCACCGCTGAGGCAACAACTACATTCCCAATCGAGCACCTCTCCTGCCCCCAGCGATAGAAATTCGCAAAAGCAACAACCTGGCCCCGAAGCTCAATCACCGTTGAGTCAGCGCGCTCGGCTATTGATTTTCTCAGGTTGTCAGCTGATAAGGGAAAAGAAGCGTTAGGGAAACAATAAAACAGTTCTTCCGGGCTTTCAGGTAACAGACAGATAGCGGGAATATCTGACTCTTTTACCGGACGGTGCTGCATAACTTTATCCATTTCTATCTGATGACACACAAACACCACTGGCCTGCCCTGCATTGGCACCAGGCTAGTGGTTATTCGACACATTATCATCGGTAACATTGAAAACATCGTCCAGGGTATAACCATCCCCTAGCGCCTGGAGCTTCTTATACAGTGTCATGGGTTCCGTCTCAGCAAGCATTACATACACAGCAGCCTTTGCAGCCCGGTAATTTTTAATATCCCCTTCCTTACTGTCGGTCCAGAATTCTGAATCTGACTCTACCTTTGTTATTCGATCTACCTCAGATAAATCATAGCGCTCATAATCAATGAGGTAATGTTCTCTATAGTCAACCTGCATAGCAATGCCCTCCGATAACCAGGTAGGGAGCTTTGTAACGAAACACCAGTAGCCCGTTAATTCAGCAACCTGGGCATGCATAAACTCATGGGCGATCACATCAGGGCTGTTAATTTTCTGTTGATTGAGCACAAGATAGGTCTCCCAGGGTGCAATAAATGCGGTGCCAGGAAACACACCTATCCCATATTTTGAAGCGTTTTCAGGTGTTCCGACAATAATGATTACCGGCTCTACGGTTACCGGGCCATATTTATCGCTTATTCTGGCACTGGCTGTTTCGAGTTGAGAAATTACTTCTAGATACTCTCCCTCCGTTAACGACGGATCTATATATATTTTTCCCTGTACGTTCCTGAAATCTGACTGCTCAATCATACTTAAGTTGGTGGTTGTACAACCACTAAGGCCAGTAAGGGCTACACCTGCAAGAATAACGCCCCCTAAGACCTTGTAAATTTTACGCTTTATATCAGAGTATTTCAGATACGTTATCATAGGTTTGTGCTCGTTATAGCCAGGATAGTTATTAGTGATTTTGACAGTCAGTTAAGCCGATAACAATCAATGTTTATATAAGCTTTATTCTTTACAACAACCCCGACATTAACAAGGGAAATATTGCACTTAAGCACACGATCCGCTGGAGTAAGACAATAAGTGCAACCGACTGATATTTCAGATGTGGGCCAGCTGCTGGTACATTCCGTAGCTCTCACACATAGAATGGACGTCAGGAATGCATACACAAACCAGACAATACAAGCAGCTGACCCTGGGACAACGATACCAGATTCAGGCGCTCCTTGGGCAAGGCCACTTTCAAAAAGATATCGCTGTGGCAATCGGTACCAGCAAAGCCACCCTGTCACGCGAGTTGAGTCGCAATACCGCTGCTGACGGTTATTGTGCAGAGACGGCTCATGCCCGTACCGTCAATCGTCGTAAGTCAGCCCTGAAATCGTCCCGGTTCG
>Ga0193950_1000104_pt1 | contig 22317 bp, 18 predicted proteins | sample BB_1_MG_FD_144485 | JGI IMG/M metagenome (GOLD analysis project Ga0193950, IMG submission 144485) | Microbial mat bacterial communities from the Broadkill River, Lewes, Delaware, United States - BB_1_MG | ecosystem: Environmental > Aquatic > Freshwater > River > Microbial mats | place: USA...
ATAGATACCGCTTCGACCACCGCCCGACAGATGAAAACCTCGATGGAGCAGGTGGTCACCGATGCTCGCAAGCAGCTGGATGCCGTACAGGGCGGCACTACGGCGATTCGTGAGATAGTGCAGAACTCTGCGCAGCGGGTGCAGGCGTTACAGGGCGGTACCGAGCAGGTTGGCAGTATTACTGCCGTGATTACCGATATTACCAGCCAGACTAATCTGCTGGCGCTGAATGCAGCGATTGAGGCGGCACGGGCAGGCAGCCATGGCCGGGGCTTTGCAGTTGTAGCGGATGAGGTCCGGGCGTTGGCAGCGCGTACGGCCAGTGCGGCGACGGATATTCAGGCTTGTATCGACTCTATTCAACAGCAGGCGCAGGAGGCGGTGCTGTATATGGAGCAGGGGGTGCAGGATGTGGACCAGAGCCTGGCTCATGCCCAGGCGGCGACCGCCGATAACCAGCAGCTCTATGCCATTGTGGCGCAGATGTTCGAGAGCATTAACCGCATCGCCGATAGCAGCCAGCAACACAGCGTGCAGACCCAGCAGGTGGTGGTTTCCAGCGAGCAGATGGGTGGGCTGGTGTCGGTGTTACACGATAGCTGTGAGCAGGTGGGGCAGACGGCGACCCGGTTAAATCAGCTGGTGGGGGCTTTTGAGGTCAGTCGCCGGCGAGAGGAGCGGGCATAAAAAAACCCGGCTTGCGCCGGGTGTTTTGCATCGCTCAGCGCTGGGCTCAGCGATTTTCGATATCTTCCTGCACGGCTTTCTTGATCTGTTTCAGGCTCTGGTGACGAACGTCGGTGCCAGAAACCAGGTAGATCAGGTGCTCAGCCATATTGCGGGAGTGGTCGCCGATACGCTCCAGGCTGCGCAGTACCCAGATAACGTTCAGAACACTGGAGATGGCGCGCGGGTCTTCCATCATGTAGGTCACCAGGGAGCGCATCGCGGTGCGGTATTCCTGATCTACAGATTTGTCCTGCTTGGCCACTTTGTACGCCAGCTCGGTGTCGTTACGGGCAAAAGCGGTCAGTACGTTTTTCACCATATCACGTACCAGGGTACCGATATGGCGGACTTCCTGATAGCCGCGTGGGCTGTCGCCCTCTTCGACCAGCTCGATAGCATGGCGGCAGATTTTGGCAGCTTCATCACCCATGCGTTCCAGGTCGCTGACCGCCTTGGACACTGAGATAATCAGACGCAGGTCGCTGGCGGCAGGCTGACGGCGGGCGATAATAGTGGTGCACTGCTCGTCGATCATCAGTTCCATATCATTGATCTGTTTATCAACGCGGCGGGACTGCTCTGCCAGCTCTGCATCACCTACCAGCAGTGATTCAATGGCGTCGTGTACCTGACGCTCTACTACACCACCCATGGTGAGCAGCTGGGTACGGATCTGCTCCAGCTCGTCATTGAACTGCTGCGAGATATGGGAGGAGTAATTGTCGTTGTCGAATTCCACGGTAGATCTCTCCAATAGCGTTTATACGGTTAAGGGTAAAACAATGCAGGCGGCACATCCTCTGTGTCGCCTGATCTGGCTTAGCCGTAACGACCGGTGATGTAATCTTCGGTCTGCTTCTGGCTCGGGTTGGTGAACAGGGTATCGGTGACACCAAACTCAATCAGATCACCCATGTACATGAAGGCGGTGTAGTCGGAGACACGCGCCGCCTGCTGCATGTTGTGGGTTACGATGGCGATGGTGAAATCGTTTTTCAGTTCATGGATCAGTTCTTCGATTTTCAGGGTCGAAATCGGGTCCAGTGCGGAAGCGGGTTCGTCCAGCAGCAGTACTTCAGGTTTTACCGCAATGGTACGGGCGATAACCAGACGCTGCTGCTGACCACCGGACATGCCCAGTGCGCTTTCGTGCAGGCGGTCTTTGACTTCATCCCACAGGGCTGCAGACTTCAATGCCCACTCGACGGTTTCGTCCAGTACGCGCTTTTTGTTGATGCCCTGGATACGCAGGCCGTAGGCAACGTTTTCGTAGATCGACTTTGGAAACGGGTTCGGCTTCTGGAATACCATGCCAACGCGACGGCGCAATTCGGCGACTTCAACGGCACGGTCGTAGATGTTTTTCTCATCCAGCAGAATCTCACCTTCAATGCGGCAGCCATCAACCAGATCATTCATACGGTTGAAGCAACGCAGCAGGGTGGATTTACCACAACCTGATGGGCCGATGAACGCAGTTACGCGGTTCTTCGGAATAACCATATCGATGCCGTGCAGGGCTTCGTTGTCGCCGTAAAACAGCTTCAGGTTATTCACCTTGAGGGTATGCTCTTCGTTTTCCAGATCCAGCGTCCGGTTATCACGCTGCATGGTGGCGATGTCGATTGAGTGTGTTTTTGCTTCAGTGTTCATCATCAGAATCTTCCTGTTAAGGCGCAGCCACTGCTGTCAGTGGAAGCGCCTGTCGCTATGCAGCGTTATTACATTTCCAGCGCTTTGTATTTCTCGCGCAGGTGGTTACGGATCGCAATGGCAGAGAGGTTAAGCAGTGCAATTACGGCAACCAGCAGCAGTGCGGTGGCGTACACCAGTGGGCGGGCCGCTTCTACGTTCGGGCTCTGGAAGCCAACGTCGTAGATGTGGAAGCCCAGGTGCATAAACTTCTGGTCCAGATGCAGGAACGGGTAGTTCAGATCCAGCGGCAGACTCGGTGCCAGTTTTACCACACCGACCAGCATCAGTGGTGCAACTTCACCGGCTGCGCGGGCGATGGCCAGAATAACACCGGTCATCATCGCCGGGCTTGCCATAGGTAGCACGACTTTCCACAGGGTCTCAAACTTGGTCGCGCCCAGTGCCAGTGAACCTTCACGTACGGAGCGTGGGATTCGGCTGAGGCCCTCTTCGGTCGCCACAATTACAACCGGTACGGTCAGCAGTGCCAGTGTCAGGGAGGCCCACATCAGGCCAGGTGTGCCAAAGGTTGGCGCTGGCTTGGCTTCCGGGAAGAACAGGTCATCAATGTTGCCACCCAGGAAGTAGACGAAGAAGCCCAGACCAAATACACCGTATACGATAGAGGGTACACCGGCCAGGTTGTTCACCGCGATACGGATCAGGCGGGTAACAAAGCCCTGTTTAGCATACTCGCGCAGGTAAACTGCAGCGACTACACCAAAAGGTGTCACCATCACTGACATCAGCATTACCATCATCACGGTGCCGAAGATTGCCGGGAAGATACCGCCTTCGGTGTTGGCTTCACGGGGCTCAGCGCTCATGAACTCCCAGATTTTAGCCGCGTAGTGGCCGATCTTGTCCATCATGCCCATGTCATTCGGCAGGAATGCGCGGACAATTTTGCCCAGGCTTATTTCAATGGTCTGACCAGCGGCAGTCTCAGCAATCAGGGTGTCACGGTTGAATGCTTCGTACAGGTCCAGCAGCGTCTGCTGCAGTGCCTGGTATTCAGCATTAAGTTCAGCACGACGGTCTTCGATCTCGGCATAACGGCTTTGGTCTGTAACCCCTTTAAGCTCCAGTGCGCGCTGCTTCAGGCGCAAGCGCTCCAGCTTATAGTTGATTGCACCGATAGTGCCCTTTTCAATATCAGAGATCTGATCGTGAATATCCAGGGTCCGCTCGACACGGGCCTGAAAATCATTCCACAGCGCCATGTACTCATCAGTTTTCTGGTAGCCCTCATAGCTGGCAACCAGTTTGCCGTTTTCCTTCAGACCGCGAAGGTAACCATAAAAGTTACCCCACTCACGACGTTCGGCAGCAAACATCATTTCTGGCTGGCTGCGCTCGCTCATGAACGCATCCAGCACCCAGATAAAGTCGCTGCCGCCTACATCACGGTTACCGATTTTGATCAGGTTACGCTGCATGAAGTCCATGCCTGCAGGTACTTTGACACCGGCGTCCAGCAGCTGGGCGGCCGGAACCATCTCCTGCTCAACGATTTCACCAGCCATCACCATAGTGTTGCCGTTTTCGGTGTATGTGGCCTTGGTAATATCGGCTGGCCAGAAGTGACCCAGGCCACGCACGGCGATCAGCGACAGCAGGCCGATTACCATGATCATACAGATGGCTACCGCACCGGCATTCAGCCAGACCCAGGGGGAGCCAGATTTTGTCCATTCGGTGAATGAGACACGCATATCAGTATTCTCCTCTCTCACTCACAGTTTACAGGGAGCCATATTTGTTACGTAGATGCTGACGGATTACCTCGGCCATGGTATTGACCATAAAGGTAAACAGGAACAGCACGAAGGCGGCCAGGAACAGGATGCGGAAGTGAGTACTGCCGACCTCGGATTCTGGCATCTCTACGGCGATGTTTGCCGCCAGGGTACGCATACCTTCGAAAATGTTGATGTCCATAATCGGTGTATTACCGGTGGCCATCAGTACGATCATGGTTTCACCGACCGCACGGCCCATACCGATCATCACCGCAGAGAAGATACCAGGGCTGGCTGTTGGCATCACCACGCGAACCAGGGTCTGCCACGGTGTTGCGCCCAGCGCCAGTGAACCGTAGCTCAGGCTTTTTGGTACCGCGAAGATGGCGTCTTCAGTGATGGAGAATATGGTCGGGATAACGGCAAAGCCCATGGCGATACCAACTACCAGCGCATTACGCTGATCGTAGGAGATACCCAGGTCTTTGGTGATCCACAGGCGCATGTCTCCACCAAACAATAGTGCCTCGATACCAGGGGCGATCCACAGGCCAAACAGTGTTGCGACGATAACCACCGGTACCAGAAGGGCAGCATCCCAGCCCTCAGGTAGCAGGAAACGGATCCGGTTGGGCAGCTGGGCCCAGGTGAAGGCAAAGAGCAGGATGCCCAGCGGGATGGTAAACATCACCACAAATATCCCGGCCATGTGAAGCTCCATAAACGGTGCCAGCCACAGGCCTGCGAGGAAACCAAGGATAACCGTTGGTAGCGCTTCCATCAGCTCGATGATCGGCTTCACTTTGCGACGCAGTGCCGGTGCCATGAAGTAAGCGGTATAGATTGCGCCACAGATTGCCAGCGGTGTTGCCATCAGCATGGCGTAGAACGCTGCTTTCAGGGTACCGAATGCCAGTGGCATCAGGCTGTATTTCGGCTCAAAGTCATTGTTGGAGGCGGAGGACTGCCATACATAGTCAGGCTCCTGATAACCTTCATACCAGACTTCTGCCCAGAGGGCGTCCCAGGAGATCTCCGGGTGTTCGTTGTGTACTGCCCACAGGGTCAGCTGGTTATTATCTTCAACCAGTAGCGCATTGGCGCGTGGGGACAGAGCGATGTTGCTGACGTTACCGTCGGCAACGCTGTGTTCCAGTGCGGTGCGGTGTGCAGTGGTGTTGAACAGGCGCAGCATGCCCTGGCTATCGACCGTGGCAAAGCCTTTACGGCGATGTTCAATGGTCAGGTCATTGATGGCTGTGTCATTACCTTCAAAGCTGCGGATTTTGGTCAGTACCCAGGCGGAATTCTCATCACGTACCAGGAACCACTGCGATACCTCACCTTTGTTGTCGGCAACCAGCAGTGAGTTACCACCGAGCAGCAGACTGAAGTCGGTAATCTGTCCGGCCGTGGCATCAATGATCTGAGTGGTTTGCGGACCATTAGCAGCCTGCAGGTCAACTACGCCAACTTTGCCATCAGCACCGCCAATCAGTAACCAGCGACGGTCAGGCATTAACAGAAGTTTGTTGGCCGCCAGATTCAGTTTTGGCAGCGCCTGAATATCGGTGCTGGCTTCAACCTCGCCAGTGATCAGGTTCTCTTCCAGAGACAGATCAGCCACGCTCAGATTGGCTTCGGTGCCGCCAACCATGCGCCATTCGCCTTCTTCACCATTGAGGGCCAGCAGCTCGATCGGCCCATCGCTGAGGGCGATCGGTGCTTCACCCAGCGGGTAGGCTACTTCAGGGGTGATCACACGTTTGCCATCCGGGTAGGTGGCTTTGTAATCGTGCTTCATCACCAGCGCCTGGCCATTACTCAGACCCAGTACGAAGGTGCGGCTGTCTTCTGAAGCCAGAGTGAAACTGGTGACCGTGATATTGTCGGCCAGCAGTGGGTGCTTCTGCTGCAGCAGCACTTCGCCGGTACGCGTGTTGAAGAAGAATAGTTCCCCTTGATCATTGACGCGCAAGCCAATCTCGGCTTGCTCTTCCATGGTCATGTACAGGGTTTTCCCACCACCGGGCAGGGCGTAAGACTGTACTTCCTGGCCATCCTGCTGCCAGCGTTCAACCTTTGCCGACTCGAACAGAGGGGCTACTTCATAGAGGAGATAGAAGAAGATCAGCAAAATCGCGACAATAACGCTGATACCGCCTACGGCGATACCGCCACGGGCGAACTGATCTTTCGCTTTACGGATTTTACGCAACCGCTGCTGAGCGGGCGTATTGAAATCCAGGTCTGGAATGTGGGAGCTGTTGTCAATGCTCATCGCATGAACGTCCTGAAAACCTGAGAGACTAATGATGCGGCTAAGGTACTGTCAGTTAATGACAGTTTTGTTACAAGCTGCAGGCATAAATAAGCGGGAGTACCATCCCTGGTTCCCCCGATTACTGAACTGCTGTGTACGGCGTGAAGGTCTTGTGGTTTTTTTCAAGCTAAATCAGTGAGTTAGCTATTCTTGAGGTGCGCTTTTCAGACTTCTTAACGTTGACTTTTTCGCGCACCCCTGACCTTATCAACAGCAGTTCAGGGGTGTTTACTACGGTGAGCTTACTTGATGTCCAGGGCGGACATCTGACGCTCAACCAGCTTGGCTGGCAGTGGGATGTAGCCGTCTTTTACAACCACTTCCTGACCCACTTTAGACATCACCATTTTAACGAATTCACGTTCCAGTGGTGCCAGTGGCTGACCTGGTTTTTTGTTCACGTAAACATACAGGGAGCGAGCCAGTGGGTATTTGCCGTTCAGAGAGTTCTCAGGGGTGGCTTCAACAAATGGCTGACCTGGCTTCTTGGCCAGTGGAATAGCGCGAACAGAAGAGGTTTTGTAGCCGATGCCGGAGTAACCGATACCGTTCAGAGACGTTGATACAGACTGTACAACAGACGCGGAACCTGGCTGCTCGTTTACGTTGTTCTTGAAGTCACCTTTACACAGGGCTTTCTTCTTGAAGTAACCGTAGGTGCCGGATACAGAGTTACGACCGAACAGCTGTACACTCTTGGACGCCAGGCCACCTTCAACACCGGCCTGGCCCCAGTTGGTCAGTTCAGCGTTGGAGCCACACTTGCGTGTAGAGGAGAAGATCGCATCTACCTGAGGGATGGTCAGGCCTTTAACCGGGTTGTCTTTGTGGACGTAAACAGCCAGCGCATCGATTGCTACGGCAACTGGAGTTGGCTTGTAACCGAACTTCTTCTCGAAGGCTTCGATCTCTTTGTCTTTCATCTTACGGGACATCGGGCCCAGGTTTGCAGTGCCTTCAGTCAGCGCTGGTGGAGCAGTAGAAGAACCGGCGGCCTGGATCTGGATGTTGACGTTCGGGTAGGCGCGTTTGAACTCTTCGGCCCACAGTGTCATCAGGTTTGCCAGGGTGTCGGAACCAACACTGGACAGGTTGCCAGAAACGCCAGAAGCTTTCTGGTAAACAGGCAGGTTAGGGTCCAGCAGGTCTGCAGCGTTTACGCTGACACAGGTTGCGGTCATCGCTACGGCAGCAAACAGCTTCTTCATCGGTTTCATTGCATCGCTCCTGAGAGAGAAAGATTAAAATATGTACGATGTTTTATGTGATGGCTGCACTATAGAATCGCCCTGTGACAGAAATATGACAGCTGTAACATTTGGTCAAAAGACTGCTCGGATGGCGGTATTCCTGTACCTGCGGGTTAGACTTAGGTGGAGCTGTGGAGTATGGTCGGCCCGACATACAGTCATTGTCTGGCCGTTACTTCAGGCGGGCTGTTTATACCCATAATGTTTTTGCTTAGGACGAAAGGAAGGGCGCAAACATGTCAAATACGGATGATCTGATTCTTGAACCGCAAGGTGAGCTGACGCTGCAGCGCCCAGCCCTGAACGATGCCACCAATATGTTCGGTGACGTTTACGGTGGCTGGGTGACCTCACAGATGGTACTGGCGGCGGAAATGCGCGCTGCGCAGATTGCCCAGGGTCGGATTGCCACGGTGTCCGTAGGCACGATGCAGTTTATGTCGCCGGTACTGGTGGGCACGGTGCTGTCGTTTTACACCCGCGTTGTCGACCAGGGCCACAGCTCGGCCCGGTTAGTAGTTGAAGCCTGGGGCCGCTGCCCGAATGGCAGTGATCTGCGTAAGGTGACGGAAACTGAAGTCGTGCTGGTGGCGATTGATCAGGCCGGGCATATCCGTCGGTTACCGCGCGACGAATAAGCCGGTTGTAGTCCCCGACCATGCACATGGTCGGGGTGGTTGTGTTTGTTTACAGTGGCTGCAGTTTGGCAAAGCCAACGACCAGCCATTTGCTGCCTTCATCGTCGAAATGTACCTGTACCCGCGCTTTTGGGCCAGAACCTTCAAAGTTCAGTACCGTACCCTCACCGAATTTGGCGTGCTCGACTCGTTGCCCCAGTGCCAGGCTGGTATCCGGTATGTCGGCGTTGGCCAGTGAGGGGCTGTCGAACAGGCTGCTTTTCTTCGGCTGGAATTTACCGGCCATTACCGGGCGGCTGATACTGGCGTTGAGGCGGACCTCTTCCTGCAATTCATCCGGGATTTCGCGGATAAACCGTGACGGCCGGTTGTAGTTTTCCTGGCCGTGCATACGACGGGACTCAGCGTAGGTGAGGTACAGCTGCTGCATGGCACGGGTGATGCCCACGTAACACAGGCGGCGTTCCTCTTCGAGCCGGGTCGGGTCATCAGCGGACATTTTGTGCGGGAACAGCCCTTCTTCCATCCCGGCCAGGAAGACCAGCGGGAACTCCAGCCCCTTGGCGGAGTGCAGAGTCATCAGCTGAACGCTGTCCTGGAACTCGTCGGCCTGGGCATCACCGGCATCCAGTGCAGCCTGGTCGAGGAAAGCGGCCAGCGGGCCGCTGAAGCCTTCCTGCTCCATCAGATCCCACTGGCTATTGAATTGTTTGGCGGCGGTGCTGAGTTCCTCAAGGTTTTCCACCCGTGACTGACCTTTCTCGCCTTTCTCTTTCAGGTGATGCTCGATCAGCCCGGAGCATTTGACCACATGCTCGGTTTGCTCATGCAGCTCCACCCCCTGGGTGCCCTCATCCATCTGCTGGATCAGCTCCAGGAATGCCTGAAGGGCATTGCTGGCACGGGCGGGCAGGGCTTTGTTGGCAACAATCTCTGTTGCTGCACGCCACATGGAAACGCCGGTGTCACGGGCGTGATCACGGAGCACCTCAATGGTGCGGGTGCCGATACCACGGGTCGGTACATTGATGACCCGCTCCATGGCGGTGTCATCATCCCGGTTGCTGAGCAGGCGCAGGTAAGCCAGGGCGTTTTTGATCTCCAGCCGGTCGTAGAAGCGGTGGCCACCGTAGATGCGGTACGGAATACCGGCCCGAATCAGTGATTCCTCCATGACCCGAGACTGGGCGTTGGAGCGGTACAGGATGGCGGCTTCGGCGCGCGGGTTACCGTCTTTGATCCATTTGTCGATCTGATCGACGATAAAGCGCGACTCGTCCTGCTCATTGAATGCTGAATACACTTTCAGCTTTTTGCCGTCGGCGGCGGTAGTGCGCAGCTCTTTACCCAGCCGACCGGTGTTGTTGGCAATCACGGCATTGGCGGCGCTGAGGATGTTCTGGCTGGAACGGTAGTTCTGCTCCAGTTTGATGGTCTGGGTACCGGGGAAGTGCTCAGCCAGGTTCTGGATGTTCTCAATCCGGGCCCCACGCCAGCCATAGATCGACTGATCATCATCCCCCACCGCCATCAGTTTCTGTGCGCCCCCGGCCAGCAGGCGCAACCAGCCATACTGGATGGCGTTGGTGTCCTGGAACTCGTCGACCAGAATGTAGCTGAAGCGCTCCTGGTAATGCTGCAGCAGTTCAGGTTTGCGATCACGCAGCAGCTCAAGGGCACGCAGCAGCAGCTCGCCGAAGTCGATCATGCCGCCGCGCTCACATGCCACTTCATAGGCGCTGTACATGGACAGCATGTTTTGCTGGAAACTGTCGTTGCCCGGATCAATATGGGCTGCGCGCAGGCCTTCATCTTTCTGGGCGTTGATATACCACTGGAACTGGCGGGCCGGGAAACGACTGTCGTCAAAGTTCATCTCTTTGGACAACCGCTTGATCAGCCGCAGCTGATCATCGCTGTCCATGATCTGGAAGTTTTCGACCAGCCCGGCATCCTGCCAGTGGGCCCGCAGCAGGCGATGTGCCAGGCCATGGAAGGTGCCGACCCACAGGCCGTGGGGGTTCAGCCCCAGCAGTTCTTCAATTCGCCCACGCATCTCGCGGGCGGCTTTGTTGGTGAACGTTACCGCCATAATGGAGTAGGGCGACAGTCCCTCGGTTTCAACCAGCCAGGCGATGCGGTGTACCAGCACGCGGGTTTTGCCGGAGCCAGCACCGGCCAGCACCAGTGTATTCTGCAGCGGTGCGGTTACGGCTTCGCGCTGGGCATCATTAAGGGAGTCAATTATGTGGGTAACGTCCATAGGGCGGCCTTTACAGAAAAAATCTGTATGAATAGTCAGTGGATGGCAGCCTGTCGGGCTTGGTCGATCGTCGCGAGGAAAGATCCGGTTTGAGGCAGTTTTTGCGTTATTTTGAGGCGAATAGCGAGCTATTTAACGAGAAATAACGCAAAAAATGACCAAATCCGGGCTTTTCGCAGTAGATCGGTACTAAGTCTGACAGGCTGCCGAGGATTATATAGCCAGTGGCGGCGCAGTGCAGCCCCGGTAACGGGATTACCAGGGCGAGGGGGTATCAGGGGTTACCAGCGGAACAGAATCCACTTGGGTACCAGCAGTTGAGACTCGGCGGTGCGAATGTATTCATCGGAACCCAGTACCGGCACCAGGTAGTACTCAGGGCCGGATTTTGGCACGACCTTGATCTCACGTAGCTCACCGCCAACCCGATATTCGTAGAAGGTTTTATCATCGCCATGGCGGATGGTGACGACCGGCTCTTCATTATCAAAACCGGGTATCTGTTCAGCCTGGGCAAGCGGCATGCATAACAGTGCAGCAGCGAATAACAGGGGCTTGTACATGGGCAGATCCTCGTAATTAACCAGCCTTTATCAGTACTATTAAACGGCGTTTCAGGGGACAGGCCAAGTTATTTCAATCAGCCGTTCATCGGCGGGGAAATATGGCATCATAGACGCCATTCAACTCCCAGTTTCTGAACGGAATACCCGATGAGCGATAGCAACCTCCCGCTGGTCCTTGTGGACGGCTCCTCCTACCTGTACCGCGCGTTCTTTGCCTCCCAGCAGGCCGATCTGCGTGCCGCTGACGGCACCCCGACCGGAGCCATTCGTGTGATGACTTCCATGCTGCGCAGTTTGCTTAAACAGTATCCAGCCAGCCCGGTGGTGGTGATATTTGATGCCAAGGGAAAAACATTCCGTGATGATATCTACCCGGAATACAAAGCGCAGCGCCCATCGATGCCGGATGATCTGCGCGCTCAGGTAGAGCCGATCCACAACATTATCCGTGCCATGGGGTTACCGCTGGTGATGGTCGAGGGGGTCGAAGCTGATGATGTGATCGGCACCTATGCCCGTGAAGCCACCGAGAAGCAGCGGGCGATGGTGATCTCCACTGGCGATAAGGATATGGCTCAGCTGGTGAATGAGCACGTGACGCTGATTAATACCATGACCGATACGGTGATGGATGTGGCGGGGGTGAATGAGAAGTTTGGTATTCCACCTGAGCTGATCATCGATTATCTGGCGCTGATGGGCGATAAGGTCGACAACATTCCGGGCGTGCCTGGCGTGGGTGAAAAAACCGCGCTGGCGCTGTTACAGGGTATCGGTGGGATCAGCGCGCTGTACGACAACCTGGACGATATTGCAGCATTGGGCTTTCGTGGTTCCAAGAGCATGGCTAAAAAGCTGCTGGATAACCGCGAGGCGGCGGACCTGTCCTACCTGCTGGCGACTATCAAGCTGGATGTCGAGCTGGAGCAGGGCATCGATGACTTTGGCCTGCCTGCGATGGATAAAGATGCACTGTTGGCACTGTTTGAACACTATGAGTTCCGTAGCTGGATCAAAGAACTACAAAGTGCCGGTGAGCAGCTGATCGACGATGTTGCCGATGATGAAACCCCGGCAGCTGCGCCGGTGGACATTGAATACGAAACGGTACTGGAGCAGGCGCAGCTGGATGGCTGGCTTGAGCAGCTCAAAGCCGCTGAGCTGTTCGCTTTTGATACCGAAACCACCTCGCTGGATTACATGGTTGCCGAACTGGTGGGCGTGTCCTTTGCGGTAGAGCCAGGCAAAGCTGCCTACGTACCGTTCGGGCATGACTATATGGGTGTGCCGGAGCAGCTTGATCGGGATGCCGTACTGGCACAGCTCAAACCCCTGCTGGAAGATGCCAGTCAGGCCAAAGTGGGCCAGCACCTGAAATACGATATGAACGTACTGGCACGCTACGATATTGAGCTGCGTGGGATCGCCTTCGATACCATGCTGGAGTCTTATATTCTCAACTCCACGGCGACCCGCCACGATATGGACTCGCTGGCTGACCATTTCCTGGGTGCGAGTACCGTCAAATTCGAAGAGATTGCAGGCAAGGGTAAAAAGCAGCTGACTTTTAACCAGATTGAACTGGAGCAGGCGGCACCTTATGCGGCTGAAGATGCGGACATTACTCTGCGTCTGCATCAGGCGATCCACGCCAAACTGAGCAAAACCCCCTCCTTGCTGGAGCTGTTTGAGCAGGTGGAAAAGCCATTGATCCCGGTGCTGTCACAGATTGAACGTAATGGTGCGCTGGTAGACCCTGAACTGCTGGGTAAACAGTCTATCGAACTGACCGAACGGCTGGCACAGATCGAAAAAGAAGCGTTCGAGATGGCGGGTAAAGAGTTCAACCTCAGCTCACCAAAACAGCTGCAGCAGATCCTGTTCGAAGAGCAGGGCCTGCCGGTGAAGAAGAAAACGCCGAAAGGAGCACCCTCTACGGCGGAAGAAGTACTGGTGGAGCTGGCGCTGGAGTTCCCTTTGCCCGCACTGATTCTGGAGCACCGCAGCCTGGCCAAGCTCAAATCTACTTATACCGACAAGCTGCCGCAGATGATCTGTGCTGAAACGAAACGTATTCATACCTCCTATCATCAGGCGGTTACCGCTACCGGGCGTCTGTCATCCACCGACCCTAACCTGCAGAACATACCGGTACGTACCGCTGAAGGCCGACGCATCCGTGAGGCGTTTATTGCGCCGGATGGCTATAAGCTGGTGGCGGCGGATTACTCTCAGATAGAACTTCGTATTATGGCGCATCTGTCTGGCGATGAAGGGCTACTCAATGCCTTCCGTCATGGTGATGATGTGCACCGGGCGACGGCGGCAGAAGTGTTCAAGGTGGCGGTCGATGAGGTGACCAGTGATCAGCGTCGCAGCGCCAAGGCGATCAACTTCGGCCTGATCTACGGTATGTCCGCATTTGGCCTGGCCAAACAGCTGGGTATTGGTCGAAATGAGGCGGCTCAGTATATCGAGCATTACTTCGAAACCTATCCGGGTGTGCAGCGCTATATGGATGAGATTCGTCTCAAAGCAGCTGAAGAGGGCTATGTGGAAACGCTGCAGGGTAGACGCCTGTACCTGCCGGAGATCAAATCCAGGAATGCGATGCGTCGTCAGGCGGCAGAGCGTACAGCGATTAACGCGCCGATGCAGGGTACCGCAGCGGATATTATCAAGCTGGCGATGATCCGTGTGGCTGACTGGCTACCCCAGGCTTACCCTGACGTACGGATGATTATGCAGGTTCATGATGAACTGGTCTTTGAAGTGCCTGAAGTGCAGGTAGCTGAGTTTACCGAGGCGGTGAAAGCGCAGATGGCGGCGGCCACCGAGCTGGCGGTGCCATTGCTGGTGGAAGCCGGGGTCGGGGATAACTGGGAACAGGCGCACTGATTGCTCTGCATGAATAAAAAACAACCACCGGGTACGGAACTTAGTCTGAACCCGGTTATCGGATGTTAAGAGCGCCGGAGTTGTGTAATTTGTGGTACGGCTTCGGTACTCATCATAACAAGCATGCGTTGAAGCCCGACATTCCCTTGTTCCCCTTCCTGGATGCCGGGCTTCTTTTTGCCTGAGTGAGTGCCTGGCCGGGTCAGTCGTCCCCGAACTCGCCCCCTTCAAACCCATCTTCTTCAGGCTCTTCGTCGTCCAGCTCTGCCAGCAGCCAGTCATTCAGGCGCAGTTTGAGCTGGTCAACGCCGTCTTTTTTCAGCGATGAGAATTTTTGTACTGTGACCTGGTCGCCCAGAATTTCGGTCAGCTGCTTGCGCAGTTTGAGTACGGTGCTCTGGGCCGGGCCTTTTTTCAGCTTGTCTGATTTGGTCATCAGTACATGCAGTGGCATACTGGTCTGCTGGCACCAGCTGACCATCATCTGGTCAAACTCTTTCATTGGATGGCGGATGTCCATCACCAGTACAACGCCGCGTAAGCACTGACGGTTCTGCAGATAGTCATCCAGGTGGCGCTGCCAGTGCTGTTTCATCTCCAGTGAAACTTTGGCAAAGCCGTAGCCTGGCAGGTCGACAAGACGGGCACCCTCAATGTTCAGATCAAAGAAGTTGATCAGCTGGGTACGCCCTGGTGTCTTGGAAATACGGGCCAGTTTGGTCTGGTTTGTCAGTGTGTTGATGGCGCTGGATTTGCCTGCGTTGGAGCGACCTGCGAAGGCAACCTCCGCGCCAACATCCGTCGGACACTGCTGTAATTTGGCTGCACTCTTGTGAAAGCGTGCCTGGTTGTAGTGAATTGTTGCTTCGTTTATTGACATAAGTCTAAGGCTGCCGCGCGCTGGAATGGGTTAATATCGTTCCAGTTTAAGTGGATATCAGGTTATAATGCCGCCAAATTTTACCTGTGAACAGGGTTTTGCTCTAGTCGCAGGAGGTGAGGAATAGTCGGTTTTCACGCTAGATCCGCACGGACACCTGTGAAAATCAATGCAAAACTACTGAAGCAAGAGTCTGGGTTTGTCGATGAATAAATTACTGATCAGCCTGCTGGTATCCATTGGGATTACTGGTGTTGCACAGGCGGCAGGCAATGCTGCCGATGGAAAAGCAAAAACTGCAGTGTGTGCTGCATGTCATGGAGCTGATGGCAACAGCGCTCTGGCAAACTTCCCTAAACTGGCCGGCCAGAATGAGAAGTACCTGCTCAAACAGCTGAAAGAGATCAAAGCAAATACGCGCCCGGTAGTTGAAATGACTGGTCTGCTGAATGGTTTTGATGATCAGGATCTGGCAGATATCGCTGCTTACTTTGCCAAGCAGAAGATTGTACTGGGCCAGGTGCCAAAAGATCAGCTGGAAGCGGGTCAGACACTGTACCGTACCGGTGTAGCGTCTAAAGGCGTTGCTGCATGTACAGCATGTCACTCACCGAACGGTCTGGGTAACGGTTCTGCTGGCTTCCCTGCGCTGAGCGGTCAGCATGCTGCTTACGTTGAGTCCCAGCTGAAGAAATTCCGTACTGGTGATCGTGCAAACGATCCAGGCAAGATGATGCGTGATATCGCGGCTAAAATGAGCGATGCAGAAATCAAGGCCGTTGCCGCATACGTGCAGGGCCTGCACTAAGCCATCGTGGTTAACCTGATGGTAATGAAAAAGGCAGCGTAAGCTGCCTTTTTTTGTGTCTGATTCTTGTAGAATCAGTCGTTATTCAGACTTTAGATACTAGATTCAGAGACAGGTGGCGTTAAGTGGCTGGCACAGGCTCTTGTGCTGTCAGCCCCGCCCTTTGCCCTCATCTGATGGAGACCAGACAGATGTTAAATAAAATGATGTTGTTCGGCCTGGCAGTAATGATGCCGCTGACACTGCAGGCCGCTGATAAGTTTGAAGCGGGCAAACATTACCAGGTGCTTGATTCTGCTGTACGTACGTCGGATGCCAGCAAGGTCGAGGTGGTCGAGCTGTTTGGCTACCCCTGCCCGCACTGTAACAGCTTTGAACCAGCGCTGGAGTCATGGCAGGAAAAGGCTGCAGCTGATGTCGACTTCAAGCGTATCCCGGTTGTTTTTGGTCGTAGCTGGGAGCCGATGGCGCGTGCTTACTACACATCTGAGTTGATGAAAACGCTGGATAAAACACATCGGGCAACGTTCAATGCTGTGCATGTTGAGCGCCGTCGATTCCGTAATCAGGATGATCTGGTTGAGTTTTACGGCAATCTTGGGGTTGATACCGGCAAGTTTAATAAGTATTTCAATTCGTTTGCGGTCAGTTCCAAGCTGAAACTCGGTGACTCAAAAGTTCGTAGTTACGGTATTGAAGGCGTACCAGCAATGGTGGTGAATGGGAAATACCGGATTACCGGCCACTCGGCGGGTGGGCAGAATAAGATGCTGGACGTGGTGAACTTCCTGGTGGAAAAAGAGCGCCAGGCGGCTGCGCAGTGATTCTGGCAAGCTCCGTAATATGAAGCCACCCGACAGGGTGGTTTTTTAGTGGTGGTGCGCCAGGCATGGCGCGTAGCGCCGTGACTGGCGCTGTGGCCTGACGAACAGAAATCGCATACGAGGCGGTCGCAGTGGGTGAGACGGCCAATATCTTCAAAGCCCGGTACTTGCACAGATGCTGCGGACGTAGATGCGGCAGGTATAAAAAACCCGTCTGAAATGGAGGGGCTCACCCGTAAACGCTGCAGGCAGAACCTGACAGTGAAGCGGCCTGAGGCGCTGCCGATCACAGCGGGTACAGGGCCGCTCACGGTTGGAGCCGACGATGACCTGATGTCGGCGATACTGTCACGCGACAACCTGTTGCGTGCCTATAATCGAGTCCACCGGAACAAGGGCGCATCGCATCTGAACCAGGCACTGCCGAAGAAGGTGTTCGATCGTATAGGGCTGGTATCGCTGATGGGTAGTTACCATCGGCCCAAATGTAATGTATGAACCGCCGTGGTACGGAACCGTATGCCCGGTGGTGTGGGAGGACGGCGGGGGTAACTCCGCCTCCTGCCCGATCCGGTTAGCTGTATCTTGTGTTACCAGGCCCAAAGCCAGACTTCCATGACGTCATGAAATGGTCGATTGTCGATAAATCAGGCTAGAGTACAGTCGGGCCTTGCCTTAACATGGACTGTCTGGCGTTATCAGACTGGATGCCGATTTGAGTTAACAGGGGTGAATTTTGAGCGAGCAGGATACCTGGAAAAGGAAATATCGCGCTTTGGCTATGGAGCTTGAGCAGTCGCAGCGACGTTCACAGCAGACAGAAGGCCAGCTCAAACACTTGCTGGCGGCGATGACGATTCCCTTAAAAGGTCAGGATGCCCTGCTTGATCAGGACCTGATGGCATTACGTAGTTTGTTGCAGACTCCACAGCTGGATGATCTGAAGGAGCTGGGTGATAGTATCCAGCATAAAATTCGGTTGATGGATAATCAGCGAGAAAAGCGGGCGAAGTTGATGCTCAGTTCTATTCTGAGCTGGCTGCAACAGCTACGCCAGGTCAGTGATAAAGCAACCGCTGAGGCTTTACTCGAGTTTGAACAGCGTGGCCATGATGCTGTTGAGCAGGCATGGGAGCTGCCTGACCTGCTGACCGATATGGTCGAGTTTCAGCAGCCGGTTATCGAGCTTGCAGGCACTCACCCGGCTGCTTCCAGCGAACTCAGTAGCGAGGCGCTGGAAGATGATAGAGACCTGTTACTGCAGCGTATCAGTGTCGAAGTACTTGGGCTGCTGGAGAGCCTGACTGTGCCGATGAGTGCTCGTCGTCAGCTGCATCAGGTTGGGGAGCAGGTTGAAAAAGGCCTGTCGTTGAGCCAGTTACCCGCAGTCTTGAGCGGTATTCGTGGCCTGGTCAAAGCTGTCTGCAGTGATAACAGCGAAGAGTTTGAAGTGTACCTGCGTACTCTGAGCGCTAAGCTGACAGAGGTGCAGCAGTTTCTGTCAGAAAATCAGCGTGAAGAGCATCAGGCGGGTGTCAGTCAGATGGCGCTGGAAACTCAGGTACGCTCAGATGTACGGCGTCTTTCTGATACCGTCAGGGGAGCCCATGATATCGGTGATCTGAAGCATGCGGTGTCTGAGCAGCTGGTGGGTATCGTTAAAGCGATGGATGACCTGCGTAAGCAGGAAGAGCAGCGGGATAACCATCTGCAGCGTCGTTATGGTTCCCTGATCGACAAAGTCGAGCAGATGGAGCAGGAAACCCGCAAGGTCAAGGTGCATATGGAAGAAGAGCGGCACCGTGCTCGTACTGACCCGCTAACCGGGTTGCCCAACCGTGCCGCTTATGATGAGCATATTGCCCATGAGCTTGAGCGCTGGACGCGCTACCAGCAGGGTTTCAGTATTGCGGTGGCTGATCTTGATCATTTTAAGAGTATCAATGACAGCTACGGTCATCTGGCCGGCGATAAGGTACTGAGGCTGATCGGTAAAATATTGCATAAGCAAAGCCGTAGCACTGATATGATCTCCCGTTATGGGGGGGAAGAGTTTGTCATTATTATGCCGGGTACTGACGCTGCGGCTGCCGTGCAGGCGATGGAAAAGTTACGTAAAGCAGTGGAAAGTAGCCCGTTCAACTTTTACGGCAAACCGGTAAATGTCACCATGTCATTTGGTATTACCCAGATTAAGGCTACCGATGATCTGGATAAGCTGTTTGCTCGTGCTGATAAAGCGCTTTATCGTGCCAAACAGAACGGAAGAAACCAGACAGTAGCTGTATAATCCGTCATAATCAGGCCCCGCTGTTTTTAGCACACGAATTAGAGTGGTTTACGTGCGACGACTATCACGCCTCCTGACGATCAGCCGGGTAGCGATTCGCTACCGACTGGACACCTTTTTTCTGCAACTGCCATTGCCATGGTACCTGCGTTTATTACTACTATTGCTGCCGTGGCGCTTTTTTGTCCCCGCAACCAGGCCACGCGCTGAACGGTTGAGGCTGGCATTTGAGGCGTTGGGCCCAGTCTTTATCAAGTTTGGTCAGATGCTGTCGACCCGTCGGGACCTGTTACCGGATGATATTGCCGAAGAGTTGAAAAAACTGCAGGACCGGGTGCCTCCATTTGAGGGTGCCCAGGCCCAGGCATTGATTGAGGCGGCACTAGAGAGCCCGGTCAGTGAGCTGTTTGACCGTTTTGATGTAAACCCGATCGCTTCGGCCTCCGTTGCTCAGGTTCACCCGGCGGTACTGAAAGATGGCCGTGAAGTCGTAGTGAAAGTGATCCGCCCGGGTATTGAACGTACCATCCAGAAAGATGTGGCGTTACTGTATTCGCTGGCCCGCGTGGTGCAGACAGTGTGGCAGGATGGCAAGCGACTGCGTCCGGTAGAGGTGGTTGAAGAATACGAACAGACCATCTTTGACGAGTTGGACCTGCGCAAAGAAGCAGCCAATGGGTCGCAGCTGCGACGTAACTTCGCTGATTCGCGCATTCTCTATGTACCAGAAATTTACTGGGACTACACCCGCCAGAATGTGCTGGTGATGGAGCGGATCCATGGCATTCCCGTGGCTGAAGTTGAGCGCCTGCAGGCACAGAATACCGACTTCAAACTACTGGCTGAGCGTGGTGTAGAAATCTTTTTCACCCAGGTGTTTCGCGACAGTTTTTTTCATGCCGATATGCACCCCGGCAATATTTTTGTATCACTGGATAACCCGGCCGACCCTCAATACATCGCGATTGATTTTGGTATTGTTGGCTCCCTGACGGCCGAAGATCAGAGTTATCTGGCCCGCAATTTCCTGGCCTTTTTTCAGCGAGACTATCGTCAGGTTGCACAGCTGCATGTGGATTCTGGCTGGGTACCGCCGGATACCAATGTGGATGCATTCGAGACAGCTATCCGCAGTGTTTGTGAACCCATCTTTGAAAAGCCGCTGAAAGATATTTCGTTTGGTCAGGTGTTGTTAGGTCTGTTCCAGACGGCGCGCCGCTTCAATATGGAGGTGCAGCCGCAGCTGGTGTTGCTGCAGAAAACTCTCTTGAATATTGAAGGGCTTGGCCGACAGCTCTATCCCGATCTGGATCTTTGGCAGACGGGTAAGCCATTCCTTGAAAACTGGATGAAAGAACGCATGGGGCCTAAAGGGGTGTACCGTGCGATTAAACAGCAGGCACCAGACTGGCTGGATAAACTGCCACACCTGCCACAGCTGGTGTACGACGCACTGGGCCAGTTGCGCAAGCTTGATCAGACCCGGGCGCAGGATCTGCAAGCGTATGCCCAGGCGAGTGCCCGAGAGCAGCGTAAGCAGGAGCGCCGTCGCTGGGCCGGATTGCTTCTAATTGCTGGTGTAGTGGTATCCGCGCAGCCGCAATGGGCACAGTGGGCCGCGGACCTGTCCGCCATGAGTTGGCTGGGCATCGTGGCGGGTGCCTGGTTACTGCTGCGTAAGTAGACAGTGGTATGCTGTGGGTAATGGCTGACGCGAATGGCGTGAGCAGGCCTGGTTATCAAAATTAGCAGAGACTGAGTTGACGTTATGTCTGCAGATTGGCTTGATGAACTTAAGTGGAATGACGATGGTTTGATCCCGGCCATCGCACTGGATTATAAAACCGGTAAAGTGCTGATGGTTGCATGGATGAACCGGGAGGCTTTGCAGCTGACTGTTCAGGAACAGCGGGCGATCTACTGGTCCCGCTCCCGCAAGAAACTGTGGCGAAAAGGCGAAGAGTCCGGTCATGTGCAGACCCTGCACGAGTTACGGCTGGACTGCGATGCTGATGTAATCACCATGACTGTCGAGCAGTTAGGTGGTATTGCTTGCCATACCGGACGCGAAAGTTGCTTCTATCGGGTGTATAAAGATGGAGAGTGGGTCGCGGTTGATCCGGTTATCAAAGACCCCGCCAGTATCTACAATCAGTGATCTGACTGAGAGATGTGAAGAATCGCTATGAGTGAAGTATTAACCGAACTGGGTATCATCCTGGAACAGCGCCGTCAGGCTGACGCCGATTCCTCCTATGTTGCCAGTTTGCACGCTAAAGGCCTGAATAAAATCCTTGAGAAAGTGGGTGAAGAAGCCACCGAAACAATCATCTCTGCGAAAGATGCGCAAAGCAGTGGTGATAATCAGGATGTAATTTATGAAACTGCGGACCTCTGGTTCCATAGTCTGGTGATGCTGTCTCACCTTGGTGAGACGCCTCAGGCGGTGCTGGATGAGTTGGCTCGGCGTTTCGCAATGTCCGGGCTGGAAGAAAAAGCCTCCCGCACTAAGTAACGAGTAACAATCAGTCAATAGACTGATGCATACCCTGCCGCACGGTTCTGCTTGGCAGGTAATGATTTTAACCAGATATCTGCTGGCCTCGGTGCCATCAGGGTGGAGAAATGTTATGGGTTTTGGTGGTATTAGCCTCTGGCAGTTGGCCATAGTGCTGGTGATTGTGATTCTGTTGTTCGGTACCAAGAAACTGCGCAATATGGGTGGTGATCTTGGCAATGCGGTCAAAGGCTTCAAAAAAGCGATCAACGACGATGACGCTAAAGCGACTGCAGATGACAAACCAGCTGTGGCTGCGAAAGATGAATCAGCCCAGCTGAAGAAAGATGATGCTGACTTCACAGCTCAGGGTAAGCCTGCTGTGAATGAGGATAAAAAAAATCAACAGTAAGCGTACGGATGACTGATGTTTGATATCGGTTTTGCCGAACTGCTCATTATTGCAGTGGTTGCACTGGTGGTGCTGGGACCGGAAAAACTTCCGGTCGCTGCACGTACCCTCGGCCTTTGGCTGGGTCGGATTCGCCGTACGGTGGGCTCCATCCAGTCCGAGATCTCGGAAGAGCTGCGTATCGAAGAGATGAAGCGCACAGCAGCGGTCAGTAAAGAGAAACTGGACCGTGAACTGAATGATATGCGTACGCCGTTCAATGAAGCGTTTGGCGATGAATCCTCACTCTCGCACAGTGCTATTTCTTCTGAGCAACTGGGTAATAAAACAGAGCCCGCAGAGCGCTTGGCAACTGAGCAGCCTGCGGCCCCTGCAAACGCTGACAAGAAACAAGATAATCAAAGCTGATGAGCGACTCTCACCACGAGCCCGGCACTGATCAGGAACAGCCACTGGTATCCCACCTGGTTGAATTACGTCAGCGATTGATTCGCTCGTTACT
>Ga0193950_1000106_pt1 | contig 22038 bp, 20 predicted proteins | sample BB_1_MG_FD_144485 | JGI IMG/M metagenome (GOLD analysis project Ga0193950, IMG submission 144485) | Microbial mat bacterial communities from the Broadkill River, Lewes, Delaware, United States - BB_1_MG | ecosystem: Environmental > Aquatic > Freshwater > River > Microbial mats | place: USA...
AAATTAGCCCTGAGCTTTTTGATAATGATTTTTATGGTGATAAAGCATTTAAACTCTCTAACAAAACAGAACAAGAGTTATATTATAAACAACATCTTAGAATATTTACCCCTATAAAAAAGAAAAAGGGACAAAAATGTTTAGATGCGGCTGAAAAGCTCTATTCCACTGCTGTATCAAAGATTCGTCAACCAATAGAATCATTATTTGCATGGTTAGACAGAGTCTCAGGTATAGAATCAGCAAGTAAAGTTCGCTCTACTGCTGGTCTTATGGTTCATATCTTTGGACGGCTTGCAGCAGCTATATTTTTTTGGAGCTTTTTAAGAATTAGCTCTTAATTCACATTTAAGTAGGAAATATCTTTCCTAATATATTGCATCATAAAAATGTGAATAAAGAGCTAAAAATCTGTAGCCAGTTCATTTAAAACTCTCCTAAAATTAAGGTAAATAGCTACACCTATCTTAATTTCAATGAAAGGTTTAATGTAATGAACTGGCAAGAGCAATTAATAACAACGTATTTGTAAAAAATGGGGGCTTTTTAGAAAAAAAAGAGAAGGAGATAGTGCAAGGTAGTCCATTTTTTTAGAGTATAAAAAAACGTTTTTCTATCTTACTTTTAAAGAAAATGAGGAGCAAAATCTGCAATATACTATAAGCATTTTTTTTACAGATTTTGCCATACGCTATAAAAGCCAATTTACACTATGATAAATGACTAAGAGGTTTGTGTTTCATCAGCATCCCAAGGTAATAATTTATGCTTTGCAGGTTGTCCAATCACATGCAAAACAATCGTACAACTGATAAAGAAAACCGTAGCCGCTAAAAAGCTAGCACTATATACATGGCTAAAGTCATATTTCCATGTTGACCAAACTAAAGCACCTGCACAGATGACAGCACATACTGCACTGAAAACTGCCCATGTAAAAGCAACTTTTTGACCGAATGAACGAGGTTGTGGCATCTTATATCACCTTTGAAAAACGTTGTTCTTTAGCTTGACGTAAATAGTAATCAAATGTCATGCTGATATTTCTTACTAATAAACGCCCAACAGGTAAGATCTCAATATGTTGGGTATCATATTCAATTAGCCCATCTTCTTTAAATGTACTCAGTGCTTGCCACTCTTCGGCAAAATATTCTAAAAAATTAATATTTTGCTGTTGTTCAAATTTCTGAATATCTAGACTAAAATGACACATTAATTGTGTGATCAGTTCACGGCGAATTTTATCATCTTCTGTCAGCCCAACACCACGAAATACAGGGAGTTCTCCTGCATCAATACATGCCATATATTCCGCTTCTGTTTTTACATTTTGACTGTAACTATCCCCCACTTTCCCAATAGAGGTCACCCCCATTCCGATTAGGTCACAGTCTGCATGGGTCGCATAGCCTTGGAAATTACGGTATAAAGTCCCATTACGTTGGGCAATAGCAAGTTCATCATCAGGGCGAGCAAAGTGATCCATACCTATATAAACATAGCCTGCTTTACGCAGATGTTCAGCACTTTGTTGTAATATGGCTAATTTTTCTTGTGCACTGGGTAGCTCATCATCATTAATACGACGTTGCGGTTTAAATAAAGTCGGTAAATGTGCGTAGTTAAAGACAGAAAGACGATCAGGGGCAACTTCTATGACTTTATCAAGTGTTTTGAGGAAACTCTCTGCTGATTGGTGTGGTAAGCCATAAATTAAATCAATACTGAGGGATTTAAAGCCATTTTCACGTGCTGCATCAAGTACAGCAAAGGTTTCGGCTTCACTTTGAATACGGTTAACTGCTTTTTGTACAATGGGGTCAAAATCTTGCACCCCTAAACTAAGGCGGTTAAAACCCAGCTCACGTAATAATTTAATTGTTTCAGGTGTGGCTTCACGTGGATCAATTTCAATCGAGTATTCACCACTGTCGTCATCAAGCAAATTAAAATGTTCACGGGTGCAATCCATGAGATCACGCATTTCATCATGACTTAAAAAAGTAGGTGTCCCGCCTCCCCAATGTAATTGATTAACAGGGCGTTTGGGGTTGAATAACTTCGCTTGCATCGCGATCTCTTTCTTCAACCGCTCTAAATAAGGGGCGGCACGGCTGTAATCTTTCGTCACAATTTTATTACAGGCGCAGTAATAGCAAACAGTATTACAAAAAGGAATGTGAAAATATAAGGAAAGTGGCTTAAGAGGCAAGGTATTCGTCGCCGTGGCATACTCGCTGTACACTGCCTTATCAAATTTCTCATGAAATTGCACGGCAGTGGGATAGGACGTATAACGAGGACCAGCCTTGTCATAGCGACGAATAATATCAATATCAAAAATTAGTTCTTGTTGCATAATAACCTTGTCTCTATATTGCACATGTAGGCATCGTGTCTATCTGTACAATTATTTGGTTAATAACCCGTTTAATCAATATAAAAGGAAAGAATTGTTGTAGTTATAAGTATAAAGTGATGTGAATAATAAAACCTATCTTTATAGGCCTGTTGTTAATGTATGGAAGGAAAAAATATTAATGCATAAATTTATAAAATTAGTAGCGATTCCCATTGTTTTTTTTAGCAGTGCTTATCTCTCTAGTGCAACCGCTGAAGTCCATGAATTTAAGTTAGAAAATGGATTAAAGGTGATTATGAAAGAAAATCATCGTGCCCCCATTGTGATAAGTCAAGTTTGGTATAAAACAGGCAGCAGTTATGAACAAGAGGGAAAAACAGGGCTGGCTCATGTGTTAGAGCATATGATGTTTCAAGGGACTAAAACAGTTGCTGCAGGAGAATTTTCTCGGATTATGAGCCGTCACGGTGCCAGTGAAAATGCTTTTACTAGTTATGACTATACGGCGTATTTCCAAACTATTGCAAAACAATATTTGCCGCTTATTTTGCGTTTAGAAGCCGATAGAATGCAAAATTTAATTGTTGATGAAAAGCGCGTAAAAACAGAGCTGAATGTGGTATTAGAAGAGCGACGCGTGCGTACTGATGATAACCCTGTGAGCTTATTAAGAGAAGCGTTTCATGCTACGGCTTATCAAACCAGTAATTACCATAGCCCTATTGTTGGCTGGAAAAGTGATATTGAAAACTTAAAGGTTGATGATATCGCAAATTGGTATAACTCATGGTACGCGCCCAATAATGCTATTTTAGTGATTATTGGTGATATTGATCCTGAGCCTACCTTAGAATTAGTGAAAAAATATTTTTCACCGCTGAAATCACGCGCTATTCCTACCCCGCCTTATCGCCCTGAAGTCAAGCAGTTAGGTAAAAAACAGTTAGTGGTTAAACGCCCTGCTAAGTCTCCTATGATTATGTTAGGTTACAAAGTACCTTCTTTAAGCACGCTCCCTCCTGAACAATACTGGGAAGCCTATGCTTTAGATTTATTAGCCTATGTATTAGACGGGGGCGACAGTGCACGCTTTAGTAAAAATTTAATTCGTGGACAGCAAATTATCAGTAGTATCAACACAAGCTACGATATTATTGGACGCTTAGAAGGCTTATTTACCTTTTCCGCTATTCCTGCTAATACAAAAACAATACAAGAAGTGGAGCAAGGAATTATTACTGAAATGAATCGTGTTAAAACAGCATTAGTCCCATTAGCAGAATTAACACGGATTAAGAATAAATTAAAAGCTGAAACAGTATATGAACAAGATTCATTATTTTACCAAGGTATGGAAATTGGAATGCTGGAAACAGTGGGTTTAAGTTGGAAGTTAGCCGAAACTTATCTTGATAAAATTGATCAAGTGACTCCTGAGCAAATTCAACAGGTGGCAAAAAAATATTTACACGAAGATAGCTTAACCGTTGGGGAGCTACAGCCTCAAGCGATTAATACAACGACAACTACAGGGAGTGTGCACTAATGCGTGGACTATTTTATGTTGTCAGTTTTTTAATTTTCTTACGTCCAGCATGGGCAGTCCCTGAAATTCAGCACTGGCAAACCAGCTCAGGGACAGAAGTGTATTTTATTGAAGCACCTGAATTGCCTATGGTTGATATTGGTGTGGTATTTGATGCGGGATCAACCCGTGATGGAAAACAATGGGGAATTGCTGAGTTTACCAATGGTTTATTGCTAGAAGGCAGTGGCAAGCGTGATAGTGATGCCATCTCTGAATACTTTGAAAACCTTGGGGCACAATTAAGTAATAGTACCTCTACCGATATGAGCACAGTACAGTTACGTAGTTTAACTGATGATGCGATTTTTAACCCTGCACTGGAAGGCTTTGCACAAGTTTTAGCACAGCCTCAGTTTAATGAAGATGCTTTTCAACGTTTACGCCAACAGGTCTTTGTTAACTTAAAGTTAAAAGCGCAATCTCCTCATGAAATTGCCAGTGCTGCCTTTTTAAAAGCTGTGTATCAAGATCACCCTTATGGGCATGACGCATCAGGTACTAAGGAAACAGTGGGCGCGTTGACTCCTGCTGCTGTACGTACTTTTTATGAAAAATATTATGTCAGTGCAAATGCAAAAATCACTATGATTGGTGCCATCTCACGAGATAAAGCCACTGAAGTGGCTGAATTTCTCAGCTCTAAACTACCCAAAGGGCACGCCGCACCTGCCTTAGTTGCTGTACCTAAAACGCCAGCCCCGCAAACCATTCATATTGAATACCCTTCTGCACAAACTCATGTCTACATAGGGCAAGTGGGGACTGATCGCTATAATGCTGATTATCTTAATTTGTATGTTGCCAATATGATACTAGGAGGTGGGGGCTTAACCAGTTTACTGTCTCAAGAGTTACGTGAAAAGCGTGGCTTAAGTTATAGTACTTCTAGTTACTTCATCCCGCAAAAATACAATGGTTACTTTGTAGCTAATGTACAAACTAAAAATGATCAAGCTGCCTTAGCTATTGAGCTTATCAATAAAGAAATTCGTAGCTATCTTGAACAAGGGGCAACGGATATCATGTTTGATGAAACTAAACAGGGCATCATGGATAAATTTCCATTACGGATTAAGGATAACAAATCTTTATTGGGTTATTTAATGGTTATTGCTAACCATAGCCTACCTTTAGATTACATAAGTACCTTCAATCAAAGAGTTGATAAAATTGATAAGGTGATGATTAAAGCCGCCTTAAAACGCCATTTAAATCCTGATCATTTAATTACTGTTACAGTAGGACAAACCGTAACGAAGAAATAATATTACAGGGCAGTAGTATAGGCATACTATTGCCCTGTCCTTCCCTCCAAAAATACAGTTAAGCTGATATACTTATCAGCATAGTTAGTTTACCTTATCCCCTCTAAAAACACCCTGTTACACTAGGTTATTTATTATGTCTGTCTCCCCTGAAATTACCCAGCAGGTGCTTGCACTGCGTGACACAATTAACCAGCATAATCATGCTTATTATGTGCTGGATGATCCGCAGTTGCCTGATAAAGAATATGATAAATTAGTCCGAGCGTTAGAAGCTTTAGAAGCACAACATCCTGAATTAGTCTCTCCTGACTCACCTACCCAGCGAGTGGGGGCAACCCCTTTAACCACATTTAATAGTGTCCAACATGTGATCCCGATGTTGTCATTAAGCAATGCCTTTGATGCCCAAGAAGTGGCAGATTTTGAGCAGCGTATTGAAGAAAAATTAGCGACAACAACGGTAGAATTTGCGGTAGAACCTAAATTAGATGGTTTAGCGATTAGTTTGCGTTATGAAGACGGGGTATTAGTGCAAGCAGCGACGCGAGGCGATGGGCGCAGTGGGGAAGATGTCACCCAAAATGTACGCACGATTGCCGCCATTCCTTTACGTTTATTAGGTGATGACTACCCTAAGGTATTAGAAGTACGTGGCGAGATTTTCATGTCTAAAACAGGATTTAATGCGCTAAACCAACAACAACGCGCCAAAGGGGAAAAAACCTTTGCTAATCCACGCAATGCAGCTGCGGGGAGTTTGCGCCAATTAGATGCCAAGATTACTGCTAAACGACCTTTGCGCTTTTATGCCTATGCTGTGGGAGAAGTCACAGGCACCCCTTTAGCTTCTCATCATGCGGATATGTTACGCGGTTTAAAAAAATGGGGTATTCCTGTCACGGATTTATTAGATGTGGTCACAGGCTCTCAAGGGTGTCTTGATTATTACACTAAAATTCTTGCCCAACGCGATCACTTAGATTTTGATATTGACGGGGTGGTGTATAAAGTTAATCAACTAAGTCAACAAGAAACAATGGGCTTTGTATCACGCGCTCCGCGTTGGGCAGTGGCGCATAAACTGCCTGCTCAAGAGGCCTTAACCACGGTTAATTCCATTGAAATCCAAGTGGGACGCACAGGGGCATTAACCCCTGTGGCGCGTTTGGTTGCAGTAGAAGTTGGTGGGGTGACTGTGACTAATGCCACCTTACATAATCAAGATGAGATTACCCGTAAAGATATTCGGGCAGGGGATACGGTGATTGTACGTCGGGCGGGGGATGTGATCCCTGAAGTGGTGCGTAGTGTGCCAGAAAAACGCCCTGATAACGCGCCTGTATTCGTGTTTCCAACACAGTGCCCTGTGTGTGCTGCCCCTGTCAGTCAGGAGGAAGGTGAAGCGGTGATCCGCTGTTCTGCGGGGTTATCTTGTGCTGCCCAACGTAAACAAGCCTTACAACATTTTGCTTCTCGTCGAGCAATGGATATTTCAGGTTTAGGGGAAAAAATTATTGATCAGGTGATTGATAAACAGTTGGTACATACCCCTGCTGAACTCTATCAGCTGACCCAAGATCAATGGGCAAATTTAGAGCGAATGGGGGAAAAATCTGCCATCAAGGTAATGAAGGCATTAGACAAAAGTAAACAAACCACTTTAGCTCGTTTTTTATATGCGCTAGGTATTCGTGAAGTAGGTGAATCTACAGCCCGATCGTTAGCAAACCATTTTTACACATTGGCAGCAATTGAGTCAGCCAGTTTAGAGCAATTGCAAAAGGTGGATGATGTCGGTGAAATCGTTGCAAAAAATGTGCATCATTTTTTCCGTCAACCCACTAACCAACAAGTGGTACAACAATTACGTACCTTGGGTATTCATTGGGATGAAACGATACCTAAACCTGATGATAAAGAAGTGATGGTGAGCACACGTTTCACAGATAAAACAGTAGTGTTAACAGGTACGCTTACCCAGCTCACGCGTGATGAAGCTAAACAACATTTGCTTGATATGGGCGCAAAAGTCAGCAGCAGTATCTCGAAAAAAACAGATTACCTGATTGCAGGGGACAATGCAGGCAGTAAGCTGAAAAAAGCAGAAAGTTTAGGGGTGGAGACTTTAGATGAACAAAGCTTTATTGATACAGTGAATGAATTAAAACAATGAAACCTGTACAGAATCATGCATGGGATATTAGCCCAACAGAAGCAATAAACTTACAAAAACAGCTTGCACCACAAGTCATCACAGAGGATATTCCCAATTTTTCACCTCGTTTTATTGCGGGGGTGGATGTTGCTTATATCGAGGATAGCCCGTGTTTGTTTGCAGCAGTGGTGGTATTAAGAGCAGATGATTTAAGCGTGGTTGACATGAGTACAGCGTATTGTCATGTACAATTTCCTTATGTACCCACCTTATTTTCTTTTCGTGAGCTGCCGCCAATCATGGCGGCTTTATCACACCTGACACAGCGTCCTGATTTAATTATTTGTGATGGACAAGGACGCGCCCACCCACAACGTTTTGGTTTAGCCTCTCATTTAGGTGTATTGTATGATGTGCCGACAATTGGGTGTGCTAAAAAAAGCTTGATAGGACAATATGAATCCCCTGCAGAACAACGGGGGGCATATACAATATTACATGATGATAATGGAGTACAATCACAGGAAGTGATTGGGCAAGTGGTACGGACTCAGGTTGGGATTAAACCTATTTTTGTTTCTGTAGGGCATCGTATTAGTTTAGATACAGCCCGTCATTGGGTGGTGCACTGCTCCCCCCGTTATCGCTTACCTGAAACCACCCGCCAAGCAGATCAGGCGGTTAATTACCTAAAACGCTGTTATTAGATGATATAACTATTTTTTGTAGGGTGGTAATAGCGCAGCGTATTCCACCATTTTCAAGGAATGTCTTAGATTACCAGCCTTAATCTTAAAAAGGTGGAATACGCTGCGTGAATTTTCATCTTAAAATCTGAAGTTATGCAGTAGAACCAAATAGGCTCTGTGAGCGTTTGTTATCTCTCATTTTACGAGTGTAGTTATCTTATATATTGTAGTGACGTTGCATGCAACGTCCTCGTGATCTCATTCATTCCACAATCATTAATAGAACCTATGAGGTGAATATGATTGAATTTAATAAAGCAATATTTTTTCAACCATCCCGCTGTCATCAATTATGATTGAATTGGGTTCAGTGAAAAGCGTTGCATGCAACGCTGCTACGGTTTGCTGGATATTATCATTTTCTGATAAGTGCATAACTTCAGTTAAAATATCAGGTACAGTGGCGCAGCTATTTCACCCTACGGACTTGTAGTGGCGTTACATACAACACCACTACATCAGCCTCTATTTTTTCAATTAATTACCTGAGACACGGCAGATAAAGGATTTTAAATAAGCTGTTTCAGGAATAGCAGGGTGAATCGGGTGATCAGGCCCTTGATGTCCTTGCTCTAATACTTGTAATTGGCGATCAATGTGGCGACTGCTGGTATTCAGAATATCAATCAAGGTTTGATGCGGTAAATGCATAGAACACGAAGCAGAAATTAAGGTTCCACCTCGTTCTAGCACTTGCATTGCCATTTGGTTGATACGACGATAAGCCAATTCACCTTGGCGTTGATCTTTACGGCGTTTAATAAAGGCAGGTGGATCAAGGACGACAACATCAAATTTTTCTTGATCTTGGCGTAAAGCTTTTAGAATATCAAAAACATCCCCTTGGCAGGTTTGTAATTTATCTTGCACTTCGTTTAAATCTGCACTGCGCTGTGCGTACTCTAAAGCTTTTTGGGAAGCATCCACACATAAGACAGATTCCGCTCCGTGTACCGCTGCTTGTACTCCCCAGCCTCCTACGTAACTAAATAAATCTAATACGCGTTTACCTTGAATATACGACTGCATACGTTGGCGATTCATACGGTGATCATAAAACCAGCCTGTTTTTTGTCCTGTTTCCACAGGGATCACAAAGCGGGTTTCATTCTCTTCAACAAACACCTCTTCAGGCAATTCACCATAAGCGACTTCAACATAAGACTCTAAGCCTTCTAATTTACGGTTAGCGGTATCATTACGCATTACGATAGCACAAGGCTCTAAAGCTTTTACTAATGCCTCGACAATCATATCCTTCATGGCTTCCATGCCTGCGGTATTGATTTGCACTACGACCACGTTGGCAAAACGATCAACAATTAAGCCTGATAAACCATCACTGTCACCGTAAATTAAACGGTAATAAGGGGAACTAAAAATGCTATCACGCAAGGCTAACGCGGTCTTAAAACGGTCAACTAATAAACCAACAGATAAATCATATTTAGGGTTACGGCTGACTATACGGGCACAAATCAAGGTGTTTGGATTGATATAGCCAATTCCCATGACTTTATCGTCAGCTGCACAAATTTTAATTACTTCCCCTGTTTGAAAATCTTTTAACGGGGAACGTTTGGTATCAATTTCATTACTATAAACCCAGACATGTCCTGCATGCAGGCGTTTATCTGCATTTTTTTTTAAAAAAAGGCTGTTCATTCACAGTATCCGTTAAAAGTGGGAGAGGGTAAAAAGTGAGTAAATACTCAATATATTAGGAAATAATATGTGTTTGTGGTTGAAGATCGATGACTTCAATATGTAATGGCAAAGCACAGCCATCATCAAATTCTGCGGCAGCATGAATCCCTGCATTGACTAAATCATAAGCCGATGCAGAGCTGTTATATAAGGCATTTATCGCACCCAAAGCATAATCAGCCCCTGATCCAATTGCCCAATAGGTTTTAAATTGACTAATTTCTCGATAACTGCCGACATCAAAAATACCATGTTGATTAATAATTAAGGCATTTAATTGTGATGATTCAACAGGCTGCTCTGAACTGTCTTCACTGGTTTCTAAATAACAGTTATTCTTAAAAAAGCGGTGTAACTTAAGCAATGATTTATAAATATCTTGGCAGTTAGATAATTTAAAAATCTTGGGTTTAGTGCTAATCGCATGTTGTAACATGGTTGACATCGCTCCCCAGCCAACCACGCCAATCACATTGCCTTTTACATGATGGAGTTTACACGAATCTATTTTGTGCTGAGCAGTCACCGTTCGTGAGCCAAAGCTAGTTTGGGTATCACAAGCAATAGCCACTTTATTATCTTTGATTGCTGCACAAACGATTGACATGATGATATCCTTGTTTTTTTAATTATTAAATGATGCGTATAAGGGAGTATCTTAGGTGACTTTATTTCGTAAATAGACAGGGCTGGCTTGGGCTGCTTCTACCGTATTTCCTAAACGAAATTGATGAACACCAAAAGGCAGCATCATCTCAGCACGAGGGTAGTAATCAACAATATATTCTGTAATCATTTCATCAAAATGAGTTTGTAAACGTGTTCCATATACCCCCCAGCCATTACCTACTCCAAACGAAGCATCTCGATTTAAGGCTGGAATTTGTTCAGGCGTGCACACACGTTCCTCATTAACCAAAGTCATTAGTTGGGTTTGTTCATCATAATGATACTCTCCCCAATAGACTTCCTCCATTCGTGCATCAACTGCGACACACACATGGTTTTTTTCATATTGTTGATAAGCTGCTTGGGCTAAAGCGGCTAAAGAAGAGACAGGGATAACAGGAATATCCGCTGCAAAGGCAATCCCTTGTGCTACGCCACAAGAAATACGCAAGCCTGTAAAACTCCCTGGCCCACAGCCAAAAACCACCGCATCCATATCACGAGGTTGCAAGCCTGCTTCGGCTAAAAGGCTATCCGCCATAGGCAAAATAAGCTCAGCATGTTTACGGGGGGCGAGTTCATAGCGTTGGTAAATCGTGCCATCATCATACACGGCACAAGAACAGGCATCCGTTGAGGTATCCAGTGCTAATAGTTTCATGAAAAATAAACATATCCCAGCAGGTCAAAATAATTGATAGGTAAAGCTTGCAGTAATTATAATGCATCTATCTAAAATATGCTGTGTTATGTCACACTGTTTATCAAGTGTTGTGTGTATGGTGAAAAAAATTGCAATCATTAAAAATAAAAAGAAATTAGATAGATCAAATTGATATTAGACAAATGTATACCTAATACATTAGTATTTTAGTCAGTTAAAATATTTAATAAATTTATAAGGATTGATGATGGCCTCTTTTAATACTGAGCATGTGCTAAGTGTACACCATTGGACAGAGACTTTATTTAGTTTTACTACTACGCGTGATACCTCTTTCCGTTTTAAAAACGGACATTTTACAATGATGGGGATTGAGCATGAAGGACGACCTTTATTACGCGCTTATAGCATCGCCAGTGCTAACCATGAAGAAACTTTAGAGTTTTTTAGTATTAAAGTTCCTGATGGTCCTTTAACGTCTAAATTACAAAAAATTCAAGTGGGTGATCCAATTTTGATTAGCCGTAAACCCACAGGAACATTAATCCAAGACCATTTACTACCGGGGCGTAACCTTTATTTGCTTAGTACAGGTACAGGGCTTGCGCCTTTTCTCAGTATTATCAAAGATCCTGACATCTATGAAAATTATGATAATGTAATTTTAACGCATGGGTGTCGCTTTATATCAGAACTAGCCTATGAAGAAATTATTACTAAAACCTTACCTGAACATGAATACCTTGGGGAAATGGTCAAAGATAAACTTTTATATTACCCTACGGTAACTCGTGAGCCTTACCGTAATACAGGGCGATTAACGACCTTGTTAGATAATGGAAAACTAACCCAAGATTTAGGTTTACCTGATATCTCGATAGAACACGATCGTTTTATGATATGTGGCAGCCCTGCGATGCTGAAAGATTTATGCACTCTACTCGATTCACGCGGTTTTAAGGAAGCCCGAGGGGGAGAAGCTGGGCACTATGTTATTGAGCGCGCCTTTGTGGAAAAATAGGGGCAATAAACCTAAAAATGAGAAAAAAGGTATATTTTTCTTTTTTCTCATTGGTTCACATTAAAAAGGGACATCATGTCAGAATCTGTCCAGCGTGTAATTGCCACGACTGAAACACTAGCGTTATTAGCGCAGTTAAAACAAAAACATGGCAAGTTAATGTTTCATCAATCAGGGGGGTGTTGTGATGGCAGTACCCCCATGTGTTATAGCCAAGGGGATTTATTACTAGGTGATCAAGATATTAAACTTGGCATGTTAGGGGATTACCCTTTTTATATGACTAAGAGTCAATATGAATATTGGCAACACATGCAATTAATTATTGATGTATCGGAGGGTAAGGGCGGCATGTTTTCCTTAGAAAGTAGTGAAGGGAAGCGTTTTATCACCCAATCACGATTATTTACAGAGGAAGAACTGCCCCACCTTGTTAAAATTAATAGACCTCTTTCAAAAGTAGATGGCTATCTAATTTGAAAATTATATAAAGCAGCAATAAGGTTAAATCGAAGAGCAAAACGTTTACGTCTATTTCTATAACGCTCACTTAATATACGAAATATTTTAAGTGAGCGGATAACATGCTCAACATAAATACGCTGCTTAGAAAGTTGCTGATTATATTTTTTTTCAAGCTTTGTTAAATAACGCTTTCTTGGCTTTTTTATTGGTATAAAGCTATTTGAATGGAGTTTATGAATACCCTGATAACCTTTATCAATAAATAGGCGTATACATTCTAATATATTAGTTTTGCTACATTTAAATAATATAAAATCATGTTGTGAACCTTTACCAAAATAGGTCGCTAAAACCTTTTTCGTTCTCATATTGATTAATATTTGAGCTTTTTGGGTGTGATACTTCTTCTTTCCGCTATAGTATTTTTTTTGTTTTTTTTAGGACGCTCAATTGCTTGCTCTGTTGCATCAATAATAACCAATTCTTCTGATGAACATTCTTCTAATAAGGTACGTTTACTTGGGAGAGTAAATTGCCCACTAGCTAACAATACATGTTCTATCTTCATGATTGTTCTACAAACTGTTGCTTCACTTACACCATAATCAATACCTATATGAAATTCTGTTCGATATTCACGCCAATACATTAATGTCATTAATAGTTGATCAGCACGACTTAGCTTAGGAGGTCGCCCAAAGTTCCTTAAACTGGTTTGGACAACTTTCAACATCTTCTCGAAAGTAGAATGATGTACTCCTGTTAGCCTTTTAAAATCACTATTTTTTAATGATTTTACTGTTTCATATTTCATTTTTAGATTATAAATATACTTATGAAAGAGGTCTATTTGACAGGTAAAGCTTTGAAAGAGACTTTAGTTGCTTTATTTCTACAGCTAGCTCACTAAGCTCATTATTATTAAGAATAAGTGTAGATAGCTTTTTTAACTTTCCTATTTCTGGGGGTAGTTTTTTTAGTTTATTCCAGCTTAAATCAAGCTCAGATAAGTTTTTTAATTGACTTATTTCTATTGGGAATTGACTAAAATTATTTAAACTTAAATCAAGCTGGGATAGGGTTTGTAATTGTCCAATTTCTACAGGTAGTTTACTAAGATTATTTGAGCTTAAATCAAGCTGGGATAGGGTTTGTAATTGTCCAATTTCTACAGGTAGTTTACTAAGATTATTTGAGCTTAAATCAAGCTGGGATAGGATTTGTAATTGTCCAATCTCTACAGGTAGTTTACTAAAATTATTACAGCTTAAATCAAGCTGAGATAAGTTTTTTAACTGCCCTATTTCAGTAGGTAATTTAATAAAGTTATTTGCCATCAAGTCAAGTTGAGATAAATTCTTTAATTGTCCTATTTCAACTGGCAACTTACTAATATTATTTAGATTTATATTTAATTTAAATAGTTTTTGTAACTGTCCAATTTCTGCTGGTAATTTAGTTAGTTTATTCTCTTCTATCGTTAAAATGGAAAGATTTTTTATCTTTCCTAGTTCAGGTGGTAATTTTTTAAATTTATTATTGTTTAAGTTGATTTTATATAGTTTTTTTAATTTTCCTAGTTTAGTTGGCAGCATACTAAGACAGTTACCACTCAAATTAAGTATAGATAAGTTTAATAATTGCCCTATTTCTATAGGAAGCCTGCAAAGTTCATTGTTTTTCAAATTAAGTATAGATAGGTTTTTTAATTTTCCTATTTGTCTAGGAAGTTGGTAGTCCTGAATAAGTAGTGCAATATATCTGAATGAAGCTAAACTAAACCTTGAATTCTCAAATTAGGAGCTATTGATCTATGAATTACCCTAACTGTCCAAAATGTAATTCTTCGCATGTGAAGAAAAATGGAACTATTTATAATAAAAAACAGAAATATCAATGTAATACATGTAATTGTCAATTTGTAGAAAACCCTAAAAATAAAAGAATCACGGAAGAAACAAAACAACTCATAGATAAATTACTTTTAGAGAGACTTTCTTTAGCAGGTATTGCACGTGTTACAGATGTTTCAGAACGTTGGCTACAAAACTATGTTAATGATAAGTTTAGTAATTTAAAGCAAGAAGTAGAGGTTACTAAAAAAAAAGGGCAAATTAATAATCCAGTGTGATGAACTGTATTTATTTGTTAGAAGTAAAGCTTATAAATACTGGGTTTGGTTAGCCTTAGATGTGAAAACAAGAGAAATTGTAGGCTGCTATATTGGCTCAAGAGATAAAGAGGGTACCCAAGGTTTATGGGATTCATTACCTGCTTTGTATAGACAGTGTGCAGTTTGTTATACTGATTATTGGAAATCCTATTTGGAGATATTTCCCTGTAAACGATATAAAGCTGTTGGTAAAGAACAGGGAAAAACAAACTATATTGAAAGGCTAAATAATACATTTAGACAGAGAATTTCACGTTTAGTCAGAAAAACGCTTTCTTTCTCAAAAAAAGTTGAGAATCACATAGGAGCTATTTGGCTCTTTATACACCACTACAATGCTTGGTAGTCCTGAAAATATAGTGCTATGAAGAAGCTCGTATCTGAATAATTCAGGCTTAGTTAGAATTTTTGCACTACTTATGCAGGACTACCCAATGCTTTAATAAAAAAGAAATTAGCTATGTAACACTACTTATTCAGGACTACCCAATCTGAATATCCCCATTGATAGTTTTTGAACCTCCTTGCCAAAATAAAATCCCGCCCATCATAAGCAACACAACAATCACCCCAATAAAATACGAAACAGGCACCGTTTTAGCCTGCCCCGCTGTTTTAATCTCTATATGACTGTCTTTAGTATCACTGACTTTAATCCTGTTTCTTAATTCCTGCTCTGTTTCTGCCATCTGCTAAGCTCCACGCGGACATATGAATCCCTTGCTTTATTTCCTACTTTAAATAAAGCGTTTATTCACTATAGCATAGACTTATTAATGAAATTAGATGTAATGCAGAATGTGGCAAAATCTGTTTTTTACAGATTTTACCTGCCTCCTATATCATTTGTAGGGGCTTATAGTTTTTTGATATCGGGGTGCGGTAGGCAAAACCCGCAAAAGTGCAACGACAAAATAGAATGGTGCACGGGTTTCGCCATACCCTACGAGATTTGTGAATATTTTTTGCGGGAATACTTAGAAAATAGGGGAAGGGGGAAATACGCTGTGCTATTACCACCCTGCAAAGATTAAATGATTAAGGGCAAGGATTTGTATTACTTTGATGAATCGCTTCAATACCTGCTAATACCTCTGTAGATAAATCTAATTCTGCTGAGGCAATATTGGTTTTTAATTGCATTAAACTGGTCGCGCCTAAGATTGTACTGTTTACAAAAGAGCGACTACGTACATAAGCTAATGCCATTTGTGTTGGGTCTAAGTCATGCTGCTGTGCTAATTCAACATAACTTTGGATTGCTGTTTCCGCTTTATCTCCCAAATAACGATTAAAGCGTTTATATAAAGTCATACGCGCTTTTTCAGGTCGGGCATTATTTAAATATTTACCTGTTAATGCGCCAAATGCTAAAGGAGAATAAGCCAATAATCCCACTTGTTCACGATGAGCAATCTCTGCTAGCCCTACTTCAAAAGTACGATTTAATAAATTATAAGGGTTTTGAATACTTACCATACGTGGTAGCTGTTGTGTTTCAGCTAAATGTACAAATTGCATCACTCCCCAAGGTGTTTCATTTGATACCCCAATCTGGCGAATTTTTCCTGCTTTCACTAAATCAGATAATACTTCTAATGTTTCTAAAAGAGGTGTACTCTCATCTTCATCATCATGGGTATAACCCAATTGCCCAAAGAAATTTGTTTTTCGGTCAGGCCAATGTAATTGGTACAAATCCACATAATCAGTTTGTAAACGTTTTAAACTGTCATCAATCGCCTGCTCAATTTGGGGGCGTGTTAAGTTTGTGCCGCCACGTAAATAAGGCAACCAATTTTCCGCTTTTCCTGCCACTTTTGTCGCTAATACCACCTTATCACGACAATTGCGCTGTGCTAACCACGTTCCAATATAAGACTCTGTACGTCCTTGTGTAGCTTCTAAAGGTGGGACAGGATACATTTCAGCAGTATCAATAAAATTGACCCCTTGCTCAAGCGCATAATCCAATTGCTCATGTGCTTCAGCTTCAGTATTTTGCTCTCCCCATGTCATTGTGCCTAAACACAGCTCACTGACTTTAATATCCGTATTTGATAAATTTTTATACTGCATTGTGTGCATCCTATGCGCGTCTAAGCTTTAGATATTAACTGAAGTTACGCAGTAGAATCAAACAGAGTCTGTGAGCATTTGTGGTGTATCATTTCACTGGTGTAGTGACGTTGCACGCAACGTCCTCGTGATCTTATTCACTCCACACCCATCAATTCATCACCAACATAATAGAATCTGTGATTGAATTTAATAAAGCAAAGTTTTATTTTTCAACCATCCCGCTGTTATCAATCATGACTGAATGGGCTTCAGTGACAAGCGTTGCATGCAACGCCGCTACGATTTACTGGTGAGTGCGTAACTTTAGATATTAATATGATATAAGGCTATTTTCCCACGGGTTAAAGGCACTGAAACCCAGCATTCTTTTTGACTGCATTTAAAATCAAAATCATACAGCGGTACAGGCCAGCGACGTTTGGCTGGTAAACGTAACACTAACAGTTGTTTACCACGATCCCAAAAGGAAATTGTTGCATCTGTACTGGCTGTAGCAAGTATTTCTGAATGCGGGGCAAAAATGGCTTTTATTACCCGTGATTCATGACCAATAAGATGGTATTTTTGGTAATGGGCTTTAGCATGATAGACATAAGAAGTTGAGTTACGCCCTACACTGGCGATGTAATTACTTTTATCATCTAAATCAATCCAAGCAACTAAATCATTTTTCTTTGGATAACGGTACTTTAAACTCCAAATTTTTGCTTTGCCCAGTTGCCAATGTTTAACATAACCATCTTCTGAAGAAGAGAGTAAATTAGCCTCATTAGGAAAAGCGAGGGAGGTGATTTTTTTATCATGGGCAGTAATATGCATAATTTGATTTAAGGTTTCAGCCTGTCGATCAAATTGATAGACAAATATATTACCTTTTTTATCCCCTACACTGGCATAATGCCCTTGCTTTGAGAAACGTACTGCATAGGCTGTGTTAAGCAAGCTTATACTTTGTTTTAACTGTACTGTTTTGTTTTCAATCTGCCACAATTTCAACATTTTATCTTTATGACCAATTGTTAAGGCATACTGCTCATCTGTGCTGACGTGTATGCGTTCAATTCGTCCTTTATGAGCGGCTGCCTCACTCCATAATACCTCTGTAGACTCTAGATCAATCAATTGTAATTGTCCTGTTTTAGAGCCAATTAAACTTGCATGTTGTGAGAGGACTAATGCTGTGGATACAGGCACATACTCAACATCTTTATAATGCTGTTGATGGGATAATTTGCTACTCCAGCGGCGAATGGTGCCATCAAATCCTGCACTAAAAATATGATCACCTTTTACATCAACCCCATTAATAGCAGCAGTATGTCCTTGTAAAACCTTCATGGCAACCCCGCTTTGAATATCCCAAACACGTAGTGTACTATCACGGCTCCCTGATACCAGCATAGAATCATTATGGATAAAGCGAATATCTAGTACATTATTGATGTGTCCTTGTAAGGTATGCAAAGATTCATAATTTTGAGTGTCCCAAATACGAATGGTTTTATCTGTGCTGCTACTGGCTAATAAACTATCATCACTGCTAAATATGACACTTTCAACATCATCAACATGTCCTTTTAATACTGCTAGATTATCCCCTGTTTCCACATTCCATACACGAACAGTTTTATCATAACTCCCACTTACGAACTGTTTTCCACTGTGGCTAAACTTTAATCCATTTTCAGAAATACGTCCCTTATGCCCTGTAAAGCGTTGTATTAACTGCCCCATCATATCCCATAGATGAATATGATAGTCTGGATCACGTCCCCCTGTGACAATATAATGTCCATCAGGGCTAATATCTAAAGCATTAATTTTATAAGCAAGTTTCCATTCTGTAACCAGCTCACTTTCATTTTTGCTATCAGGAAGTGTCCAAACTCTGACCCACTTATCATGACTACTGCTAATTAATTGCGGCAAAATAGGGTGAAAAACTAAGGAACGCACACTGCTAGTATGTGCTTTTACTATATTAATAATTGCACCTGTGTCAGTATTGACATATAAAATACGCCCAACAGCATCACCAACAGCTAATAAAGGTAAATTGGGGTGTACTACAATTTCTTGTAATGCTTCATATAATGGATAGATTTGTTGTGATTCTTCCCCTTTTAAATGTACATACCACCATAATAACCATTGCACATATAACCGCTCTTCTTTAACACGGTTTTCTAATAATTTACTGCGGTATAAAATCTGCTTTGCTTGAGAATAATTTTCATTTTTCATTAATAACGCAGCATGAGTCAGACGAGATTCAAATAAGTTTAATGTCCGTCCTTTTTCCATTAATCCCGTTAATTTTCTGGCTTTTTCGGCTTCTGTACGTGCAACTTCAGCTGATTTAGTTTCCTCTTTTGCAATACGTGCTTGGTGAAAACCATAACTTGCACCAATAATTGCTACAATCATTAAGATTGCAAAGGTCACACTCATACGTATCATAAAATGTAGTTTACGTTGGGCTGCTTGTTCTTTTGCTCGGCGCTGTTGTTTGACTGTTTCTAAGGAGGCATTGATATATTCTGTCGTAATAGGTTTAATTGCCCCTTGCCACAGCTCTAGTAACTCTTCTGCCTCATTCAGTGGTTTACCTTCAGGCAATAATAATTCAGCTAAACGTCCTTCATTTATCCAATGCCCTGCAGCATCATCAACCCGTACACGGACTTGTAAAAAATTACGGTATTGCCCAATCCATGTACATAAACGAGGCCAATGAAATAATAAGGCTTCATGTGCAATACGTGCAAAAGCTTGCCCATCTTCAGATTGATCAGTGACCAGTAAACGCGCCTCAATAAAGGCGTTGAGTAACTCATGCAATGCCGCATTGGCAACATCATTATCTACTTTTTCAGTAGGTAATAAGTATTTACCGGATGTGGGTAAATTAGCCTGTTTACTGATCGTAATCAGTACTCTCATGAGGTGAGGAAAAGCGGCTTGGGCTGCTTTGCTAACACTGGTAAAAACCTGTTCTGCTTTTTTAGCTAATGCACCTTCAATCCCCCCCATTGCATCATAAGCAGCATAACTTAAACACCCATCCTCTTCTCGTTGTTGATACAAGGCATCTAAGGTAAATTCTAATAAAGATAAATTACGAGGATTAGCCACCATCGAATCTAATAACACATCACCTAAACTATCTTTAGTGGTGGGATGGGTTTCAAAATATAGTCCCGCAGCAAGTGTTGGTAACTGAATGATTTGACGAATACCACTTACTGTCGGTGGAGCTAATAAATATTGCCCATTACCTTCCATTAGGTTTACTAATTGCGGTAACTCTGTGCAACGGTGATAAAAATCACTACGAAATGTTGCGACCACCCATACATATTCACACTTCACCAAAGTGGAGAGCAATCGTATAAAGGCAGTACGTTGCCCTTGATCAATCGCCTCTAGGGTAAAAATCTCTTCCATTTGATCAATGCAAACAATGAGGCGTGTTTGCTCAACTGTTAAGCCCTGTTTTTCTGCTAAACAATGTAAGCGTTCTGTGATAAAGCTTTTTAATAACTCTGGGTTATCCTGATCACATAGTTGATAAAGTTGATGGGTATCATTCACTTCAGCAGGAGGTAACATATCAGGGTGTAAAAATGCTTTAACAAAACCGACTACTAAATTATGTTGGATATCACTAGGGCGAATAATTAATTGTCGCCACAAGCCAATATTCTCAATTACCCCTGCTTGCGTTAATAAAGGCAACACCCCTGCACGGATTAAGGAAGATTTACCACTACCACTCATTCCCAACACTAAAACAAAGGCATGGTTATTATGTGCTTGTTGGCGTAAAGCTTGTAAAACTTCCCCAGTTTCTTTTGTACGTCCAAAAAAGATTGGCGCGTGTTCAGCATTAAAAGGCTCTAAACCGCGAAATGGTGAGCCATCTGTCCATGCAATAATTTGTTTTTGCTTTTCCTCATCACTGAGAGGATAGCGGCGTTCTAATAATTTACGTAAATGATCATCAAGGCGTTCTTCAAATTGAGATAAGTCATCAAAAGGATTAAATGCGGCAATAAAAGAGCCTTCATCATCTTGAAACCAATGGCGACAAAATTCATCCAGTGCTTTTTTTTGCTCTAAGCGGTATTCAAAATCTGGGGCTTTAGAGTTACGCAAAAAAGGCGGTTCTGCCATTTTGCGATAAACAAGAATATCGGGGTAACCATTTTTTTGTGCCCCTTGCCATGCATCCTCAAATTCAAACTCTGTTCCTGAATCATAGCGGCTGCCATCTTCACGGGTGATTTGAGCGGGGAGGCGCGTGCCAATCCGTGACCATAATATACAGATAAAAATTTCAGTTTCAGAAGGGGGGGTAATTTGTGTTTGAAAGGTTTCAGTCATCAACATGGGTTCATGTTCCCAAAAAATGGGTTTTAAGATGACACGGGTTGCAAATTCTTGCTCTAAACGTTCAATTACTGTTTTAGTAATAATACGCTCTTCATTCACATCTCCGGGGGAGGAAACAAAAATCTTTAATATTGGAAGTTCAGTAGTCATAATTTTGGCTGACATCCCAGTTCAATCCTTACGCCTTTGTACTTATGAATAGAGCGGCTTGCATAGTTCCTGCCATGTTATGCCTGTATTCATTAAGATTAACAGGTATTGATATCTTAACAAGAAATGCGTATCGATACTGCATTAATACACACATAACAGGATAAATTTTATTTATCGTAATATGTGGGTAAATAATAGTATAAAAAATGGAGAAAGGAGAGATTAGGTGAATATTTAGTAGAACATAAAAATTTCTTTTTTAATTATAATTAGGAGTTACGCAGTTGAACTAATAGTATATAGAGGGTTTTGCAAGTAACTCCTTATTGCATCACGAAAAATATTCATTTTAGCTTCGAACCAGCTATAACCTGTTGTATAAGAGTAAATTTCTAAACGTAAAAAAGCTCTTAGCGCAAATTCGATATGATTTCGTTGGGCTTTCTCTGAACGAACTGCACATTTTTCAATACCACAAAATTGCTTAATACCACGATGGTAGTTTTCAATTGTCCAAACTTTTTCAGCTGTAGAAACACGTTCTAATTCATTCATATTTAGATCACTTGTTGCCCAGTAATTAG
>Ga0193950_1000107_pt1 | contig 21866 bp, 22 predicted proteins | sample BB_1_MG_FD_144485 | JGI IMG/M metagenome (GOLD analysis project Ga0193950, IMG submission 144485) | Microbial mat bacterial communities from the Broadkill River, Lewes, Delaware, United States - BB_1_MG | ecosystem: Environmental > Aquatic > Freshwater > River > Microbial mats | place: USA...
TGGATTTCCAGCCCGATTACCGCTTCCCATTGCATAGTCGTTAACCTCGCCTTAAATGCCGTCAGGGGACTGTTTGTGCCAGTCGGTGGCCAGCTGGAACTGGTGGGCCACATTCAGCAGTTTCTGTTCGGCAAAGTAGTTACCGATGATCTGCAGGCCTACCGGCAGGCCGTCAGTCTGCCCACAAGGTACGGACATACCAGGCAGGCCAGCCAGGTTGAGTGCGATGGTGAAGATATCTTCCATGTACATCGCGACCGGGTCTGAGGACTTCTCGCCAAGCTTGAACGCTGGGTGAGGTGTTGTTGGGCCCATAATCACATCAACGTCATTCAGTACGTCGACGAAATCCTGTTTGATCAGGCGACGAATCTGTTGCGCTTTTTTGTAGTAAGCGTCGTAGAAGCCTTCGGACAGGGCGTAGGTGCCGACCATAATCCGGCGCTGTACTTCAGGGCCGAAGCCTTCGCCACGGGAGCGCTTGTACAGGTCTTCCAGGTTGACCGGTTCATCGCAACGGTAGCCGTAGCGTACGCCATCGAAACGGGACAGGTTGGAAGAGGCTTCAGCCGGAGCGATGATGTAGTACGCCGGAATCGCCAGTGCAGTATTGGGCAGGCTGACCTCTTTAACGGTCGCGCCCAGTGCTTCGTACTCTTTGACGGCGTTCTGAACCTGCAGCGCAATGGCCGGGCTCAGGTCTTCCGGGAAGTACTCTTTTGGCAGGCCGATGGTCAGGCCTTTAAGCGGCTGGGCCAGATCCGCGGTGAAGTCAGGAACGGCCTGCTGCATGGATGTGGAGTCGCGTGGGTCGAATCCGGCCATCACGTTAAGCATCATGGCAGCGTCTTCGGCTGTGCGAGCCATCGGGCCACCCTGATCCAGTGACGAGGCAAAGGCGATCATGCCGTAACGGGAAACACGGCCGTAGGTCGGTTTCAGGCCGGTGATGCCGCACAGTGCTGCAGGCTGACGAATTGAGCCGCCGGTGTCGGTGCCGGTAGCAGCGGGTGCCAGGCGTGCGGCAACGGCTGCAGCAGAACCACCGGAGGAGCCACCAGGGACGCAATCGGTGTTCCATGGGTTGCGAGACGGGCCGTAAAAGCTGCTCTCGTTGGAGGAGCCCATGGCAAACTCGTCCATGTTGGTTTTGCCCAGCATGACCGCGCCTGCGTTGTTGAACTTATCAACTACGGTGGCGTTATAGGGGGCAATAAAGTTATCCAGCATTTTTGAAGCGCAGCTGGTGCGCACACCGTCGGTGCAGAAAATATCTTTCTGGGCGATGGGCAGGCCGGTGAAAGCGCCAGCATTACCAGCGGCACGTGCTTCATCGGCGGCTTTGGCCTGGCTCAGTGCGATCTCATCCGTCACGGTGATGTAGCTGTTGTATTTGCTGTCTTCCGCGTTGATGCGGTCCAGATAAGCCTGGGTCAGCTCGACACTGCTGAAATCGCCGTTATCCAGCCCTGAGGCCAGTTCGGCTAGCGTCTTGTCAAACATGGGTGTCAATGTCCTTGGAATTGCGATTCAACGATGGTCGGGGAGAGCCCATCACTCGATTACTTTAGGTACCTGGAACAGGCCCGCTTCGGCTGCAGGTGCAATGCTTTGCAGCTTGTCACGGTTATTCGGCTCGGTTACCTCATCGGCACGCAGGCGCTGAACGGCATCCAGTGAGTTGGCCATCGGATCAATATCAGTGGTGTCGACGGCCTGCATCTGGTTTACCAGGTCCAGAATGTCAGACAGCGTTTGTGTGTACTGTGGGATATCCTGCTCGTTGATCTGCAGGCGCGCCAGGTGGGCGATCTTTTCCACATCAGTGCGGTCTAGAGCCATAGTTGCGTCTCGCTGAATTCTAATTGGGCGATAATTTGGTGTTACTGATCCTGTGCTGAATCGCTTAGTGGCAATTGCCAATGCGAGCGGTCTTTCACTGATCAGTGACAGATAATATTAAGGTGGTTAAAGGTAACATATCCGCTGTAAACGCTGAAGGCTCGCAGGTGTTACCAGCCCCGTTGAATCAGATTTGCACTGAGTTGTTCATCTGGTCATGTTTCGGGGCTATTATTGCGCGCCTGAATGTGTAATTGGACAGTGGCCATTTGTCGAATATCGACCGCTCAGCGGTTGTTAATATTTGTCCTGGCTGTAAAACTGTAATGCAGACACTGGAATTACTGTGGTTTCTGGCTTGCCGAACGTATAGGCCATTGTTAGAGTTACGTGTTTTCAGGCCAAAGCTGTATCTACCTGCAGATCTAGGATTTCCGACCCAATGCTCAAGAAAATTCGTGGCATCTTCTCCAGCGATCTATCCATCGACCTGGGTACTGCCAACACACTGATTTATGTACGCGACAAGGATATCGTCCTTAATGAACCATCCGTTGTCGCTATTCGCCAGAACGGTAACCAGAAATCGGTGGCAGCTGTAGGGGCTGATGCCAAAAGAATGCTGGGCCGTACTCCCGGAAATATCACTGCTATTCGGCCAATGAAAGACGGTGTAATAGCCGATTTCCACGTTACCGAGAAAATGCTGCAGTACTTTATCAGTAAAGTACATGACAACAGTTTCCTGACCCCAAGCCCGCGTGTACTGGTTTGTGTACCTTGTAAATCCACCCAGGTAGAGCGTCGTGCGATTAAAGAATCGGCGATGGGGGCCGGAGCACGTGAGGTCTATCTGATTGATGAGCCTATGGCTGCAGCCATCGGTGCCGGATTGCCTGTTGATGAAGCTAACGGTTCCATGGTGGTTGATATCGGTGGGGGTACCACTGAAATAGCGGTAATCTCCCTGAACGGTATTGTGTACGCAGAATCTGTTCGTGTTGGGGGGGACCGCTTTGATGAGTTTATTGTTTCCTATGTTCGTCGTAACTACGGCAGTCTGATTGGTGACGCCACAGCGGAGCGTATCAAGCAGGAGATCGGTACAGCGTACCCGGCAACAGATGTACACGAGATTGATGTTCGTGGTCGTAATCTGGCCGAAGGTATCCCGCGCAGCTTTACCCTGAACAGCAACGAGATTCTGGAAGCGTTGCAGGAGCCTCTATCCTCCATTGTTCAGGCGGTGAAAAGCGCGCTGGAGCAGTGCCCGCCAGAACTGGCATCCGATATTGCCGAGCGCGGTATCGTACTGACCGGTGGTGGTGCTCTGCTGCGTAATATCGATCGACTGATTGGTGAAGAAACTGGCCTGCCAGTGATCGTTGCTGAAGACCCGCTGACCTGTGTTGCTCGTGGTGGTGGCAAGGCGCTGGAGATGCTGGATAAGCACGCATTTGAACTGGTTGCACATGATTGATTTACAACCGGGCCCAGGCCCGGTTTTTGTTTCTGCGCTGATGGCACAACCACACCAGGGGGTGTGCCATTAAGACTATTTTCCGGGGCCGCTCCACAGGCTCCCGCTTTGCTGTTCTTCTTTTACTCGCCGCTATTCTTATTGGTGCTGATCTGTACTGGTCACAGATGCGTCCTGCGCGTACCTGGCTGTCGCTGGCGGTAACGCCGCTGCAGTGGCTGGTGGACCTGCCCAGCCGTATGGCGGGAGAGGTATCTGATCTGGTAATCGATCGCCGTATTCTGCTGACAGATAACGCCCAGCTGCGTGCCGATGCCCTTGTGCTGGAGCGTAAAGTGCAACAGGTTGCTGCACTGACCGCTGAAAATATACGCCTGCGCGAATTGCTTAATGGCCGTAATCGCATCAGCGAGGAGATCATGCTGGCTGAGCTGATCGGTGTGAATCCGGACCCGTTTCAGCACCAGGTGATTCTGAACCGTGGCTCTGAAGACAGTGTGTTTGAAGGTCAGCCGGTACTGGATGCCGGTGGGGTAATGGGGCAGGTGATTGAAACCACTCACTATACCTGCCGGGTGATGATGATTACCGATGCTCGTCATGCGCTACCGGTTGAAGTGAACCGTAATGGCCTGCGCAGTATCCTGCTGGGCCAGGGGGATCTCAACGAGATGGTGCTGGACCATGTTGCGACCACCGCTGATATCCGTGAAGGTGATCTGCTGGTAACCTCCGGCATGGGGGGGCGTTTTCCACGGGGCTACCCGGTAGCTCGGGTTGCCTCGGTTGTGCGCGACCCTGGTCAGCCGTTTACCATTGTGACCGCCAGGCCGACAGCACGGCTGGATAAGAGCCGCCACCTGTTACTGGTGGATATGCCGGAGGCTGAATCAACTGTTTCAGCGCCTGCCGAAGCTCCTGAAGTGCGTAAGGCGCAGGTCACGGAGTCTGCTAATGGGCAGTAACCGTTCCAGCGGCGGCACCCTGATCATCACAGCAACATTTCTCTGCAGTTTTGTGCTCAGCCAGCTGCCCCTGCCAAGGGTAATGGACTGGGCAAGGCCGGAGTGGGTTGCACTGGTTTTGATTTTCTGGGTGCTGATGCTGCCCCACCGGGTGGGTATGGGTACTGCTTTTGTTGTAGGTATAGTGCTGGATCTGATTAAAGGCTCAGTGCTGGGGCTCAGCGCGCTATCACTGGTAACGATTGCCTACGTTACCCACCTTCTGCATCAGCGTATTTTGATGTATCCGATCTGGCAGCAGGGTTTTCTGGTGCTGGTGTTGATCGGTATTAACCAGCTGATCTTTCACTGGATGCAGGTTCTGGTTGGGATGACCGGTAATAACCTGTTGTTTTTGTTGCCTTCAGTTGTTAGCGCCCTGTTCTGGCCGTGGATTTTTATCGTGCTTAACGGTATCCGCCAGCTCTTTCGTATTCAATAGTATTTCATTAAGGTAATTGACCATATGGCAGATCTGATCCTGGCATCGGCATCACCGCGGCGGCTTGAGCTGCTTGAACAGATAGGGGTGAGGGCTGAAACACTGCCTGTTGATCTCGATGAGCGTGTTCTGCCAGATGAGCTTCCCCGCGAGTTTGTTCGCCGCCTTGCCTGTGAAAAAGCGCAGGCAGGCTTTGCCCGCAGCCAGGGTAACAGGCCTGCGCTGGGGTCGGATACCGCTGTTGTACTAAATGGGCGGATTATGGGCAAACCTGTGGATAAGGCTGATGCTGCCGAGATGCTGCAGGCGTTATCCGGTCAGGTCCACCAGGTGATGACCGCTGTAGCGGTGACCGATGGTCAGCGCACCGCAGTTGACGTCGTGGTCACGGATGTCCATTTCAATGACATAACCTCCGCTCAGGCCCAGGCATACTGGGCCAGTGGTGAACCCTGTGATAAGGCAGGTGGCTATGGCATTCAGGGGCTGGGAGCTATCTTTGTACGACATATTTCAGGAAGTTATTCCGCAGTAGTGGGCTTGCCGTTAAGCGAAACCGCTACTCTATTGTCAGACTTTAATGTACCTGTCTGGCAGCACCGTCAGACTGGATAAGGATCAGGTGGCAGGACCATGGGCGAAGAAATTCTGATTAATTTTACCCCGATGGAAACCCGGGTAGCGGTGATTGAAAATGGTATGCCGCAAGAGATCTACGTTGAGCGGGTTCGCCGGCGTGGTATTGTCGGGAATATCTATAAGGGTAAAGTTGTCCGGGTGTTACCGGGGATGCAGGCAGCATTCGTCGATATCGGGCTGGAGCGTGCAGCATTTATTCACGTTGAAGATGTTCTGCCGCAGCATACACCGGCTGAAGAAAAATCTAATACTTCTATTTCCCAGGTGCTGCGTGAAGGTCAGGCGCTGGTGGTGCAGGTCACCAAAGACCCGATTGGCACAAAAGGTGCGCGCCTGACCACTCATTTATCAGTGCCGTCTCGTTATCTGGTGCATATGCCAGGCAATACCCATATCGGTGTGTCACAGCGTATCGAAGATAATGAGGAGCGAGATCGTCTGCGTGCGGTGATACAGGAGTCCCTGACTGATATAAATGGTGAAGAGGGTAAAAAAGGTGGCTTCATCCTGCGCACGGTATCTGAAGGTGCCTGTGAGCAGGAGTTGAAGGGAGATATTCAGTTCCTGCAGCGCCTGTGGACCTCAATCCAGGAACGTATCAAAACGGCCCGTGCTCCGAGTGTGATTTATGAAGATCTGCCGCTGAATATGCGGGCCTTGCGTGATATGGCCAATGCCAGTATTGAACGTATCCGCATTGATTCGCGGGAAACCTTCCAGAAAGCCAAAGAGTTTTCAGCTGCGCTGGTCCCTGAGATTTCCGACAAACTGGAGTACTATCCGGGTGAGCGGCCTATTTTTGACCTGTTCAATGTTGAAGATGAGGTGCATAAGGCGCTGGGCCGTAAGGTTGAGTTGAAAAGCGGTGGCTATCTGATTTTTGATCAGACCGAAGCGATGACAACCGTGGATATTAACACTGGTGCTTTTGTTGGCCACCGTAATCTGGAAGAAACTATCTTCAAGACCAACCTGGAGGCCGCCACAGCTATAGGTCGGCAGCTACGTTTGCGTAACCTGGGTGGCATTATCATTATCGATTTCATCGATATGGAAGATGAAGATCACCAGCGTCAGGTGCTGCGGACACTGGAACGGATGCTGGAAAAGGACCATGCTAAATGCAAGGTAACCGGTGTTTCTGACCTGGGCCTGGTGGAGATGACCCGTAAGCGGACCCGCGAGAGTCTGGAGCAGGTTCTGTGTGAGCCTTGCAGTCATTGCCAGGGCCGTGGTTCGATCAAAACCCCGGAAACGGTTTGTTATGAGATCTTCCGCGAGATTTTGCGTCATCACCGTGCCTATGATGCAGATAGTTATCTGGTACTGGCTGCGCAATCTGTGGTGGATTACCTGACCGATGATGCATCGGATCATGTTGCTGAGCTGGAGAGCTTTATCGGCAAAACCATCCGTTTCAATGCTGAAATGATGTACGGTGCCGAGCAGTTTGATGTGGTGCTGCGCTGACGTTGGCGCTTAATAAGGCTTGCGCTGCATTTTAGGAGCTCTGTCCTGATGTTAAAAACAACCCGGCGATTATGGTGGGCTGGCTACTGGCTATGTGTCGTACTGATCAGCCTGTTTGCCCTGCTGGTGTTGTTCGTGCAATTGCTGCTGCCTCAGGTCGCAGCGTACCGCAGTGATATTGAGCAACTGTTATCAGAGCAGCTGGCTGCCACGGTTGAAATCACTCAGCTGGAGGGCGAGTGGCAGGGGGCTTACCCCGCATTGCGTCTGCAGGGGTTGAGAATTCACAAGCCTGAAACAGCCCGTTTCAGCCTGCAACAGGCTGAGATCGGGCTGGATCTTGCTCAGTCTTTTTTGCAATGGCGACCGGTATTCACCCGGTTGCAATTTACCCGACCTGAATTAGTACTTACCTTTGCCGGGGCTGAACTCGATGGCGCTGCTCCCGAGCCGGATGTCTCTGGCACTGGCGATTTAGCCATACCCTTATGGTTGCTTGATCAGCCACTGGAAGTGAGTGACGGGGTGATCAGCCTGCAGCGGGCGGATGGTAGTCAGCTGCAGCTTAAAGAGCTGTCTGCTGGCCTGGTTGCAGTGGGAAACACCTGGCAGATGACAGTTGCCGCTCAGCTGGGTAGTGATGGTGAATTTCGTAGCGCTCGCACGGTTATCGAAGGCAGGGGTGCGCCCCAGCGTGGTCGGGTCTGGCTCTATACTGAACTGGATGGCATCGCTCCCACGTTGTTAAACCTGTACCTGCCTGAATCAATTCAACTTCAGGCTACTAATCTCAAACAGCAGTTATGGGCACGATTGCAGGGGGGCGAGCTGCAGCAGGTGCAGGCACGCATGGACTTACGGGCAGCGCAGCTGGGTGAGCAATGGACGCTGGAGGACAGTGTTCTGTTACTGGATCTTCAGCCGCTGGCCAATGGTTACCAGGTGCAGCTGCATGGCAGTCATATAAACCTTAATGATCAGTCTCTTGCCCTGCCGGTGATTGCCGGTAACCTGGTACAGCGACATGGCAACTGGTGGCTTGATCGGGCGCAGTCTCCGCGGGTATCGCTGGAGAGCCTTACCGCGTTCGCCCTGACTCAACCTCTGCCAGAGGGAACTCTGGATATCATCCGTCAGTTGAACCTGCGTGGTGACTTGCGCAATCTGACAGCCCGTTGGTCGAGTCCGAAATGGCTGGATTTCAACCTGTCTGCAGACCTTGATCAGCTGGCGCTGGATGACTGGGACGGCGTGCCGGAGATTACCGGGATCAGCGGGCGGCTGGATGCGACCGCACGGGGCGGAAAAATCCATCTTAACAGCCAGCAATTCAGCCTGGGCTTTCCTGATCTTTTTCCTGATGCCTGGCGCTATAGTCAGGCCGATGGTGTTGTTGGCTGGACGATCGCTGAGGATGCCGCCACGCTGCACTCTGAGCTGCTCCATCTGAAGCAGAAAGAAATAGAAGCCCATGGGCGGTTCAGCCTGAGACTGCCGTTTGATCGTGGTCAGACTGAACTGACACTGATGATTGGCACCCGAGGTGCTGATGGTCGTGTGGCTGGGCGTTACGTGCCGCCAGCTGAGGTTGGTAAAGCGACACACCAGTGGCTGACAGGTGCGATCAGGGCGGGCACTGTAAGTGAGGGTGGTTTTTTGCTCAACGGTGGAACGCGCAGCCGCCTTGAAGGCTACCAGCTTCCTTCGGTGCAGATGTTTTTTGATGTAAAGGATGCCGAATTTGCGTTTCAGCCAGGCTGGCCTGCAGTCAGAAAAGGCGATGCGTATATGCTCTACAAAGATGGTGCCCTGAGCGTAGATATCACCCGTGGCCAGATTCTTGATTCGAGCCTGGAGCGGGCCTGGGTCGGGCTGACGCCAGCGGTACAGCGGGTCGATGTGATTGGTGATATCAAAGGGGATGCCACAGATATCCGGACTCTGCTGCTTGACTCGCCGTTACGTGAGCTGGTTGGAGATGAGTTGAATAACTGGCAGCTTAAGGGAACACTTAACACTGATCTGGCGGTTGCTATACCGCTGGAGGGGGCTGAGCCGAGCGTGAACATCAGCAGTACCCTGAGCCAGGGGCGGTTAAGCTCCCGCCAGCATAAGCTTGATTTCAGCAAGGTGTCCGGCACCCTGCGCTATAAGACTCCCTGGGGGCTGGAAGCGGACAAGCTCAGTGCACAGTTTTTTGGTAAGCAGGCAACGGTAAAGATTACCAGTGGTCCGGTGGCTGAGTTTGGTAACAGCGCCCGGACACAGATTGAGCTGGATAGCCGGATTGATATCGCCCGGCTGCGTGACTGGCTGGACTTGCCGTTTTTGAATATTGCCCAGGGGGAAACCTGGTATCGGGCACGGCTCAATATCTGTAAAACCGCTAAGGCTGGGTGTAGCGGACTGGATCTGCGTTCCAGTTTGCAGGGTATCGAAGTGGTTGGTCCTGAAGTGCTGGCCAAGGCGCGGGATGAGCAGCGTTATTTCCGGTTGCAATCTGATCTTAATCAGGCAAAAGAGCAGGTTACGTTACGCTATGGTGATGCAATACGGGCCCGTTTACAGCTGAAAAATCAGACCCTGGAGCGAGGACGTATCGCCTTTAACCGCACGCCGGTCATCCTGCCGCCAGACCCTGGTCTGCGGGTGATCGGTCATCTGCCGGAGCTCAAGTACGAGCGCCTGATGCCCATGCTGGAGCGGGCGGGGTTGCTGGCTGACTCCGGCACGGTGAATACGCCAGGGGCGAAAAGCCAGTCATTGCTGCACAGTATTGCGTTGAACATTGGTCGTTTCAGAATGGACGATACGGTGGTGGAAAATCTGGATACCCTGATACGGCCTATGCCCAGGGGCTGGAATCTGCATGTGGCCAGTAAAATGTTTACCGGCTCGGTGCTGTTTCCAGCCAACGGTGACCCTTACGAGGTCAATATTGCAGGCCTCAACCTTAACCGCGATATGACCCAGGCAGCACCGATTGACAGTGCGGTGCTGGATGACAGCCCGGTGCGGCCCGATGCATTGCCGCGGGCCAATGTTGTTATTCAGCAGTTAAAACTGAATAACAAGCCAATGGGGGCCTGGTCGTTTGCTCTGCTGCCGGACCATAAAGGGGTAACGGTGCGTAACATCCAGGGGCAGATGGCCCAGGTATCGTTGCAGGGTGAGATACGCTGGGATGAAGGGGACCGCGATAAGTCTGCGCTAACCCTGAAAGTAAAGGGTGGCGACCTGGGCGATGTACTGCAGCAATGGGGTCATGGGCGTGCACTGGAAAATAAAGAACTCACAGCCTACCTGCAGCTGGAGTGGCCGGGGGCCCCCTGGCAGTTCCGGGTAGGGCGCGCCAGCGGTGAAACCCGCTTTATCGTCAAGAAGGGGCGGCTGGTCGAAACCGGGGCAACCAGTAATTTCTTGCGCCTGTTTGGCATTCTCAATCTGGATTCACTGGGGCGTCGGCTCCGGCTGGATTTCAGTGACCTGTTTGAAAAAGGAGTCGCCTTTGATCGTATCGGGGCTGACTATCGGTTGCTTAACGGTATTGCCCGCACCCGTAAGCCGTTTGAGATGACCGGGCCTTCAGTGGATATGAAGCTGACAGGTGAACTGGACCTGGAGCGGGAAACACTGAAAAAACAGATGCAGGTTACGCTGCCGGTTACCTCCAACCTGCCGGTGGTCGGCGTGCTATTAGGGGCGGCACCCCAGGTGGCGGGGGCGGTATTTCTGATTGATAAACTGATCGGCGATAAGCTGGAAAAATTCACCACCATCCGTTACCAGGTGGATGGTCCCTGGGCGGACCCGAACATAACCTTGCCGGGCGCGACTAAACCGGCCAGTGAAAAAAGGCTGAATCCCAGACAGTAACAGGATAAGTGTGATGGCGTGTATTGCAGTGATTCAGATGGTTTCCGGCGCAGACGTCGCAGAGAACCTGGCGGACGCCAGTCGTTTGCTGCGCCAGGCTGCAGAGGGTGGCGCGCAACTGGTGGTGTTGCCTGAGAACTTTGCCCTACTGGATTCGCCAGCGTTACGGCCATTGGCAGAGCGGGAACAGGCTGAGCAGCTTGTCAGCGGCTTTCTGAGCCAGCAGGCCATCGAGCTGGGATTATGGCTGGTGGCCGGGTCGGTGCCGATGGTTAGCCGTAATGATAATACGCAGGTAGCGAGCCCGAGGGTGCGCGCAGCCTGTCTGGTTGTTGATAACCTGGGAGAGGTGCGGGCCCGTTATGACAAAATTCACCTGTTCGATGTTGAGGTAGCCGATGCCCATACCAGCTATCGGGAGTCGGATTTGTGCGAGGCCGGGGATGAGCTGGTGCTGGTGGATACCCCGGTGGGGCGACTGGGATTGACCATCTGCTACGACCTGCGTTTTCCTGAGCAGTTTCAGCGCCTGCGTGAACAGGGGGCGCAGCTGATCAGTGTGCCTTCGGCATTTACCTGGGTAACTGGACAGGCCCACTGGGAGCTTTTACTGCGGGCAAGGGCAATTGAAACCCAGTGTTATATTCTGGGGGCGGACCAGGGAGGGCTGCACAGTGAGACCCGGCAGACCTGGGGGCAATCAATGATCGTCCGCCCCGACGGTGCAATTGCAGGCCAGCTGGCACAGGGGGCTGGGGTTGTGTTCAGTGAGGTGGATCTTGAAGAGCTTGGGATGATACGTCAGAAGATGCCGGTGCTGGCGCACCGGCAGAAGGCGGGTTACTGATCCGGGCTCAGAGTTCAGCAACTTCGCGCAGGTATTTAAACAGTTTGCGGCCCGGGGTCGGGTTAGGTGTTTCTTTGCCGACCTCTTTGCTGGCATTGCGTACCAGCTGGCGCAGGTGCTGTATATCGGCGGTCGGGTAGGCTGCCAGATAGGCTTGCAGTTCTGTGTTTCCGCCAGTACACAGGCGATCACGCCAGCGCTCAAGTTTGGTAAATAGAGCGTTATTCAGCGAGGTGCCTGAGGTGAACTGATCCACTGCCTGTTTGATAGCTTCTACATCTTCGGCACGCATCAGTCGGCCAATGTAGCTCATATGGCGTTTCATCGCGCTGGTGCGTACTTTGATGCGGCGGGTTTCTTCGATAGCCCCGCGTAGCTCATCTGCCATCGGAATTCTTGCCAGCTGCTCCGGGGTCAGGTTGCTCAGCTGCTCACCCAGGGCGGTGATCGCTTTAACTTCAAGCTTGATCTGGGTTTTGCTTACCCAATCTTCTTCGCCTTCCGGCCCCTGGCCGTTTTTCAAATCATCGTTTTCAGTCACGGAACATCTCTGCTAAGTCAGTATCAGGTGTAAAACAGGGTGGCCAGGCCCAGAAAGGCGAGGAATCCTACCACGTCAGTAATGGTGGTCAACAGTACGCTGCCAGCCAGCGCCGGGTCGATCCCCAGCGCTTTGAGGCCCAGCGGTAAAAGGGTGCCTGCCATGGCACCTGCTATCAGGTTAATTATAATCGCCAGCGCGATAACAATACCGATGGTGACATCATTGAACCAGATAATAGCAGCCCCGGCGACGACACTGGCCCAGAGCAGGCCATTAAGCGTGCCGACAACCAGTTCGCGGTTAAGCAGCCAGCCTGCGTTGGAGCGCTCGACATGGCCCAGCGCCTGGCCACGGATCATCAGTGTCAGGGTCTGGGAGCCTGCGATACCACCCATGCTGGCGACAATAGGCATCAGTACGGCCAGTGCCACGACTTTCTCGATGGTTGCCTCAAACATGCCAATTACTGCCGAGGCCAGAAAGGCGGTCAGCAGATTGATGCCCAGCCAGACAGCCCGGCGGCGGGTGGTTTTCATCACCGGGGAGAATGTGTCTTCATCCTCATCCAGGCCGGCCATGCTCATCAGTGAATGGTCGGCATCCTCACGGATAACATCAACCACATCATCGATGGTGATACGCCCCAGCAGTTTTCCCTCTTCATCGACCACCGGGGCGGATACCAGATCATGTTCTTCAAACAGCCGGGCGACCTGATCATCAGGCATCTCTGCCGGGATTGGCTCGATATCGGTGTTCATGATTTCGCGCACGGTGATGGTCGGGTCGGCAACCAGCAGTTTGGTCAGCGGCAGAAAGCCGATATACCGCTCTTTACGGCTGACGACGATGAGGGTATCGGTCATTTCCGGGATTTCATCGTGGCGGCGGATATAGCGCAGCACGGTTTCCACAGCGATGTCCGGTCGGATGGTGACCGTATCGGTATTCATCAGGCCGCCAGCGGTGTCTTCCGGGTAGGACAGCACATGCTCTACCCGGTCACGGTTCTGCTTGTCCATAATACCCAGCAGCTCGTGCATTACCGTATCGGGTAGCTGCTGAATAACGTCGGCCATATCATCAACATCGAGCGACTCAGTGATCGCCAGTACTTCGCTGGCGTTCATCCGGCTCAGTATTTCGGCCTGAACATCGTCACCGAGCTCCTGCAGAACATCCGCTTCAATCTCCTTACCAACCAGCCCCCAGAGTATCTGGCGTTCTTTGGGTGGTGTTTTCTCAATAAGGCGGGCCACTTCAACCGGGCGCAGGCTGTTATTGAGAGTGTAGCGGATCTGTTTGAACTCGCCGCTTTCCAGGGCCTCATTTAACCGGTCGAGGTGGGTCTTGTCTTCATATTTACTCATAGGCGCAGTGCTCTGGACCGGGGAAAGAGTGGAGTAAAACGTGGCTGATTATAACGAAAAGCCCCGACAGGCGCACGGTGATCACAGTTTAATCGGGTAACGGGAGCTGGCCAGCAGGGGGCTGGCCAGGGAGGGCTATTCAGCTTCGTCGAAGCGGTTAAGTACCAGTTCTTCTATTGCGCTCAGGGCCTGGGCGGCATCGTCGCCTCGGGCCTGGATGGTAAGCTGGGTCCCCTGTGAGGCTGCCAACATCATCACAGCCATGATGCTTTTGCCATCCACTTCCCGGTTTTCTTTGATCAGCTGAATGTCACTGGTGAACCGGCTGGTGGTATTGATCAGCTTGGCGGCTGCGCGTGCGTGCAAACCCAGTTTGTTGATGATGGTGATGTCTTTCTTCAGCACTGGGTGGCTCCTGTCAGGTCAGTTCTCGATGGCGAACATGCACGTTATCCATATCGGCAGCAAATGCGGCGGTTAGTTGCTCTGCGATATAGACCGAGCGGTGCTGACCGCCGGTACAGCCAATCCCTATAGTAACGTAACTGCGATTATTTTCCGCATAGCGAGGGAGCCAGCGCTGCAGATAACCGCTGATATCAGCCAGCATTTCAGCCACTTCCGTTTCCTGACTGAGAAAATCAATGACTGGCTGCTCGCGGCCATTAAATCCGCGCAGGTCAGGTATCCAGTAAGGGTTGGGCAGTACGCGTACATCAAATACCAGATCAACATCCAGTGGTACGCCATGCTTGAAGCCAAAAGATTCGAACTGTACCGACAGTGCCTGATCACGCCGTTGGGCGATGCGCAGTTTGATGGTGTCGCGCAGCTCGTACAGTGTCAGTCGGGTGGTGTCGATACGGATATCGGCCAGATCAGCAAGCGGCTCCAGCAGCTGTTTCTCTGACTGGATAGCGGGTTGTAGCCCCTGGCTATCATCGGACAGAGGATGTTTGCGTCGCGTTGCGCTGTATCGTTTGAGCAGGGTTGCTTCGGCAGCGTCAAGAAACAGCAGCTCAAAGTGAGCATTACCCTCTTCGCATAGCTGTTTGTACAGGGCAGGGAACTGCTGCAGATTTGAGTGCAGGTTTCGCGCATCAATACTGACTGCTACCCGTGCAGGGTGATCGCTATTGGTGCTCATCTGTGTGACCAGGTCCGGCAATAGCAGGGCTGGCAGGTTATCGATACAGTAAAAGCCGATATCTTCCAGCGCCTGGAGCGCGGTACTCTTTCCTGAGCCGGATCGGCCGCTGACAACAACCAGTTTCATAATCACTCTCCGCGTTAGTGTGCGGACTGCTGAACCGCCTGATAAAGTGAAGTGGGGCTATCACAGGCCCGAAGCGTGTCTCTGAATTCTGCTCGGCTGAAATTTTCAGCCAGTGAGGCAAGGGTATTCAGATGCTGTTCGCAAGCCTCTTCTGGCACCGCCAGAATAAATAGTAGATCAACAGGCTTGTTATCGACTGCGTCAAAGTCAATTGGAGTGTCAAGTTTGATCAGGTAACCCAGGGCTTCTTCGCAATTGCTTAGTCGGCAGTGGGGAATGGCTACACCTTCCCCGATGCCTGTGCTGCCGAGTCGTTCGCGATTCACCAGGCCGGAGAAGATATCATCGGCTTCCAGGGGCGGGTTTTGGGCGGCAATGGCCTGGCTGGCCATCTCCAGAATACGTTTTTTGCTACCGCCCTCAAGGCCGCACAGGGCTCTTGAGGGGGAGATCAGGTCAGTAATCGTCATCGGGTGATGCGGATACGCTTATTTGTGGGCTTTGAGTTTTTCTTTGTGCTTGATGATCTGGCGGTCGAGTTTATCGATCAGACCATCAATGGAGGCATACATGTTGTCGTTCTCGTTGGCCGCAAAAATCTGGCCACCGGCAACATGAAGGTCAGCCTCGGCCTGCTGTCGCTGTTTTTCTACGCTGAGGGTCACCTGAACATTGGTGATGTTGTCGAAGTGGCGTTCCAGCTTTTCGAATTTTGTATGCACATATTCACTCAGTGCTTCAGTCAATTCGACATGGTGTCCAGTGATATTAATCTGCATAGGTTTCTCCTGGTTACAGCGACGATTTCTCGTCATAGTTTCGTAGTCATTAAACCAGACGCTTACGCTCATTAGAAGGCGGAATTGCCATCGCTTCACGATATTTGGCGATGGTGCGTCGGGCGACCTTGATACCCTGTTCATCCAGCAATTGCGCGATCTTATTGTCACTCAGTGGCTTGGCCGGGTTTTCGGCGGCCACCAGTTTCCTGATTACTGCCCGAATTGCGGTGGATGACGCAGCTCCTCCGTCAGCGGTGCTGACATGGCTGGAGAAGAAATACTTGAGTTCAAAAATACCCCGAGGGGTGTGCATAAATTTCTGTGTGGTGACCCTGGAGATGGTGGATTCATGCATCTCTACCGCCTCGGCGATATCATGTAGCACCATCGGTTTCATGGCTTCTTCGCCATGGTCCAGGAAATCGCTTTGCCGGGCGACGATTTCGCGGGCAACTTTCAGCAGGGTTTCGTTTCGGCTGAGCAGGCTTTTGATAAACCAGCGTGCTTCCTGCAGGTGGTTTTTCAGATAGGTATTATCGGCACTGTTGTCGGCGCGGCGGATAAGGTCTGCATAGCTGCTGTTAACCCGCAGGCGAGGGGCAATTTCCGGGTTCAGGGTGACGGTCCAGAAGCCTTTGACTTTCTCGACAATCACATCTGGTATGACATATTCGGCTTTGCCTGAAGCGATCATGGCGCCTGGTTTTGGATTCAGGGTCTGAATCAGGCTGATCACCTGCTGCAGCTGTGCCTCTTTCATCCGGGCTTTACGCATCAGGGTGCGGTAGTCGCGGCTGCCCAGCAGAGGCAGGTACTGATCGACTACTTTGAGTGCTTCTTTGCGCAATGGCGTGCTGGCAGGAAGCTGGGCCAGCTGCAGGCGCAGGCATTCACTCAGATCGCGGGCGGCAATGCCTGCCGGGTCAAATTGCTGGACGCGGCGTAATACGGCCTCTACTTCATCCTGCTCCAGTTCTCCCATCTGCTCAGGCTGGCTCTGGCGGAAGTGCTCCGTAATATCTTCCAGGCTGACCGTCAGGTACCCGTCGGGGGTAATGCCGTCAATAATTGCAGTCGCAATTGCCTGGTCTACATCGCTCATCGGCGTCAGGTTCAGCTGCCACAGCAGGTGGTCCTGCAGTGTTTCTTCGGCCGTGTCGTTGTCCTGAGGCATCTCCATGGCATCACTGCTGGCTGGGCCTGCGCTGCTCTGGAAGGTGTCCTCCCAGCTGCTGTCGATACCCAGTTCATCCGGGATATCATCCTGCCACTGATCATCAGCCTGAGGGCTGTCGTCGGCCTCTTCCGAGGCGCTGGCGGTAACGGTTTCTGGCGTCGCTTCCTCTTTCGGGGCGGCCTGTTCCGCAGCTTCGTTGCCGCTATCAGCGCTCGGTGCTTCCTGATCGTCCTCGTTGGTTTCAAGCAGCGGGTTGCTATCCAGTGCTTCCTGGATCTCTTGCTGAAGGTCCAGTGTAGAAAGCTGGAGCAGACGGATAGCCTGCTGCAGCTGAGGCGTCATGGTCAGGTGTTGGCCAATTTTGAGTTGCAATGACTGTTTCATAGAACGCTGTGCTTAATCCTGTCCGCAATGTCCTGAGGGTAGGGTGTCTTTAAAGTCGGAACTGTTCGCCCAGGTAGGCTGTACGTACGGCTTCGTTTGCCATAATGGCATCGGGGCTGCCGTTTGCAAGAATAACGCCTTCACTGACTATGTAAGCCTCTTCGCAGATGTCGAGGGTCTCCCTTACATTATGGTCGGTGATCAGAATACCGATACCCCTTTCTTGCAGGTGTTTCACGGTTGCCTTGATGTCGTTGACGGAGATCGGGTCAACGCCCGCGAATGGCTCATCAAGCAGGATAAAGTCGGGCTCAGTGGCCAGGGCGCGGGCAATTTCAACCCGACGTCGTTCACCACCCGATAATGCCATGCCCAGGCTGTTGCGGATATGAGTAATATGAAACTCTTCCAGTAATTCGTTGCATTTATCCCGTTGCTGGTTGCGGCTCAGGTCCTTTCTGGTTTCCAGAATGGCCATCAGGTTATCGCTGACGCTGAGTTTGCGAAAAATTGAGGCTTCCTGAGGCAGGTAGCCGATGCCACAGCGGGCGCGCCCATGCATGGGTAGCTGGGTGATGTCCTGGTCGTTTATGCGAACCTGGCCTTTATCGGCTGGAATCAGGCCGACTATCATGTAAAAACAGGTGGTTTTACCCGCCCCGTTTGGGCCAAGCAGGCCAACGACCTGGCCTTTGTTGATGGTGATGGAGACATCTTTTACCACCTCGCGGCCGCGATACTGTTTAGCCAGGTGTAGTGCTTGCAGATTACTCATCAGCTGCTTTTGCCTTAGGCTGGATCACCATCTGTACCCGGCCTTTACCTTCTTTGCCACCAAAGGCATTCACAATGGAGCGTTCAATGTTATAGACAATACGCTCGCCGCTGAAATGGTCCTTACCCTGTTGTACCTTGCCGTTGCCGGAGATAGTCAGGCTCTGTTTGCTGATCTCATATTCAAGCTTGCTGCCCCAGGCGTCGGTCCAGGGCTGCTCTGCGGTGGGTTTCTGGCGAAAGTGTGCAGCGCTGCGATGGCTGGTGGCGATCAGGCGATCGATATCACCGTTTCTGCGATACAGCTCCACCTGCTCGGCCTCAATCAGTAAAGTGCCCTGGCGAATTGAGACATCGCCCTTGTAATGGGTGACGCCTGTTTTGTCATCGATTCGTGCACTATTAGCGCTGATATGGATGGGTTTGCTGCGATCTTCCGGTAATGCCAGGCTGTGGTTGCTGGCCAGAAGCGTTGCCAGCGCCAGAAGGGGTATCAGTTTATTTTTCATTGGTATGCAGCCCTTTTACCTCGGAAAGCAGGTCTATCTGACCATTCGTCAGGTCGGCCTTGAGGCCGACAGCAGTAATTCGGTGGCCTGGGGTCAGGTAAGCGACCGCTACGCTGGTTTCTGCCTGGTTCTGTTGGGGGTAGTAGATCATGCGTTCACTGCTCAGTTGCTGCACTTTACCGCTGGCGGGTTTGCTGTATAGCTGTACCGCGCCATGCAGGTCGAGTTGCTGCTGATTGTCGTCCATCTGACCATGGTTTGCATTGACATTGATCTGCCCATTGCCCGCAACGTTGCGTAACAGCGACGGTGCAGTGAAGTAGTTTGTACCCTGGCGGTGTTCGATGCTGCTGGCCCGCAGGGCCTGGTGAATATGCCCTTGTGGGCTGTATTGCACTACGCTGGCATCTTTCATAAAACTGTCGATACCCGCATCCGTCGGGGGAGAGGTCTGGCGTTCAGATGGCGTATTGCCTGCACCCCAGTAAAGCAGAATCGGGATAAGCAATGCGGCGGCCAGAATCAGGCGGATGCGGGTGGTTCCCATCAGAGGTAGTCGTCCAGTATGCGGTCCAGTTTGCCCTGTGCCTGCAGAATCAGCTCACAGAACTCGCGTCCGGCACCTTCGCCGCCGCGCCGGTTGCTGACCCAGTCAGCATGCTGCTGAACAACAGGGTGGCCATTGGGTACGCAGGCACCAAAGGCCGAGGCACGGATGGCGCTGAGGTCTGGCAGATCATCGCCAATGTAAGCTGTGGACTCTGCTGTATGGCCGCTGCGCTGCCATAGCTCCTGCAGAGCGGTCAGCTTGTCTTCGCGGCCCTGCTCCAGCCAGGTAATGCCCAGAGAGCGGGCGCGCTGTTCAACCTGAGGGGATCGGCGACCGGTAATAATAGCTGACTCGATACCAGCCCGCTGCAGTAGTTTGATGCCCAGCCCGTCCAGGGTATTGAACTGCTTGACCTCCTGGCCTTCTGCTGTGAACAGTAGCTGGCCATTGGTCAGAATGCCGTCTACATCAAACACTGCCAGCCGGACGCCGCTCAGCTTTGACTGCAGGGCCGGGTCAATTTCGGTGTACCATTTGCTCATCAGATTACTCCTGCCTTGAGCATATCGTGCATGTTTAATGCACCAATCGGGGCCTGTTGTTCATCGATCACAATCAGGGCGTTGATCTTGCGCTCCTGCATGATGCGGACTGCCTCTGCCGCCAGAATATCAGCTTTGATCGTGGTGCAGTTAGTGGTCATGGCGTCGGCCATCGGGGTGTTTTTCAGATCGATATCCTGATCGATTACCCGGCGCAGGTCGCCATCGGTAAAGATGCCGCTGAGCGTACCTCTGTCATTGACGACCGCGGTCATCCCAAGTCGTTTCTGGGTAATGACCATCAGGGCATCGTGCAACAGGGTTGTTTCATCTACCAGTGGCACATCATCACCGGTGTGCATAATGTGCTCAACCTTAAGTAGCAGTCGCCGGCCCAGGCTGCCGCCGGGGTGGGAGAATGCGAAGTCTTCAGCGCCAAAGCCACGTGCCTCGAGCAAAGCGATCGCCAGGGCATCGCCCAGAACCAGCTGGGTGGTGGTGCTTGATGTCGGTGCCAGGTTTAATGGGCAGGCTTCTTTATCTACACCGATATGCAGGTTGGCATCTGCAGCGCTGGACAGGGTCGAGTTTTCATTGGCGGTAATGCTGATCAGTGGAGTATTCATCCGCTTGATCAGTGGCAAAATGGTGACAACTTCACCAGTCTCACCGGAGTTGGACAGCGCCAGTACTACATCGTTGCCCGTAATCATGCCCATATCGCCATGGCTGGCTTCGCCAGGGTGGACAAAAAATGATGGGGTGCCAGTGCTGGCCAGGGTGGCGGCTATTTTTTTGCCAATGTGGCCTGATTTACCCATCCCGGTAACAATAACCCGCCCTTTACAGTGCAGCATCAGCTCGCAGGCTTTGACAAAATCTCCGTTCAGGTGCTGACGAAGTGCGCTGACAGCTTCACTTTCCAGGGTAATGGTGCGTGTTGCTGAGGCGATAAAGTCGATTGTGTCGTTCATGGTTGCGCTGAAGTCTCGGATACAGATTAAACGTTCATAGTGTATAGCAGGGCCAGGTAGCCCGCATATCCCGCTGCCAGAACACCGCCTTCAACACGGTTGATGGTGCGTGGACGTTGCAGCAGGGCAAAGACTGCCAGCAGCAAGGTGAATGCCAGCATAATGGCATAGTCACGGCTGAGCACCAGGGTATCAAGCTCAATCGGGGCGGCCAGCCCTGGAATGGCCATAACCGCGGCCAGGTTAAAGATGTTGGAGCCAACCACAGCGCCGATGGCGATATCGTGATGATTTTTCAGTGCGCTGGCAATCGATGCAGCCAGCTCAGGCAGGCTGGTGCCGATCGCGACAATCGTCAGGCCGATCACCAGGTCGCTGACACCCAGCGCAGTAGCGATCTCTGTAGCGCCCCAGACCAGCATCCGGGAGCTGATAATCAGCAGGCCCAGACCGACCACCAGGGCCAGAATCGCTTTGCCTGTCGCCATATCCGGGATCTCTTCCACCTCATCAGTAACGCTGTCATCACCGGCATTGCGCTGGAAGCGGCGGAACATATAGAGACTGGCGAACAGGGCGATAATCAGAAGAATGCTGTCGATAGCAGCCAGACGTAGATCAAATAGCAGGATGCCTGCCAGAATGGTCACGGCGATCATCACCGGGATCTCCTGGCGAATAACACCGGACTTAACCGGGAGCGGGGCGATCAGCGCGGTGATCCCCAATACCATGGCGATGTTGGCGATGTTAGAGCCCAGTGCATTACCTACAGCCAGATCTCCAGAATCCGAAATGGTTGCCATAATAGACACCAGAATTTCCGGGGCTGAGGTGCCAAAGGAGACAATAGTCAAACCAATCAGCAGAGGGGACATGCCGAAGTTGCGCGCGGTGGCAGCTGCACCATTGACGAAATGATCGGCACTCCAGACAAGAAGGGCAAGGCCAGCAAGTAGTGCCAGAATAGGATAAAGCATGATGAGCTGATGATCCTCAGAGTAGGGTGCGCAGGAAAGCCGCTATTTAAACAGAATGACAGGTTGGGTCAATCTCTGAGTGTGTCGGTGCCTGTCTGAGATTGTGCCCGGATGCAGGGTGTTTACAGATTATTCACCTGGGCACGGTAATAATTGCTGGCTGATTGATCAGGCCGTGTTCATCCATATCGGCTACAGTATTGCAGTCCGGATGATGTTGTTGCACAGCATAGCGGCTGCTGTGGTTCATGTTTGGTGTTCTAATTGCTATAATCTGCGCCCTTTTGAGCCCGCCTGTTTCAAATGGAGTTTCGGGGCGACCCTTGACTCTTCCGGCAGCCGAGATGCGGTGTGCATTTCTAGATAAGGTAATTGGCCGTCTTATGTTCCCTGAATACCTGTGT
>Ga0193950_1000108_pt1 | contig 21811 bp, 10 predicted proteins | sample BB_1_MG_FD_144485 | JGI IMG/M metagenome (GOLD analysis project Ga0193950, IMG submission 144485) | Microbial mat bacterial communities from the Broadkill River, Lewes, Delaware, United States - BB_1_MG | ecosystem: Environmental > Aquatic > Freshwater > River > Microbial mats | place: USA...
GCCTGTAACCTGGCAGTCCTGCGTCATATTGCAGCAAATCAGTTACGCAGAGAAACGACTAAAAAGGCAGGTCTTCGTCGAAAACAAAGGCTGGCAGCTATGGATGTCCGTTACCTTGAAATGGTAATTGGTGCTTAAAAAATGTTCATGCTCTCGCCCTGCAGTTGGGGGTATGTCGCTTGTGTTGGAAATCGGGCTGTAGAATTTCTTGATTTTAATCAATAAATATAGATGTTGATTTATTTTCATCTCTGTTGTTTTTCTATGCTTTTACTTGTTTGTGTTTTTTTCTATCTAAAATTAATTAGGATTTTTTCTTATTTTTTTATCCTTGCCGTCTGATCTTTCTGTTACTTTATGGAACCTTAGTACAGAAGTTGATTGAATTATTTTTTCTTGTTTTTTTGTTTTTCTTCTTTTTTTATAGCGTTGTTTATTATATTTTTTAGGTGTTTTATTATTAATTATTTTGTTTTTTGGGTTTTTTTGTTGAGTTTGTTTTCTCTTATTTTTTTGTTTGCTTTCTGTTGTTGTACTATTTGCCTTTCTGATCTTTTTGCTCATTCCTTATTTATAAATTTTCAAGGTGATGGGCTTGTAATGCATAGCTGACAATAGAAAGGGACTATCTATGTTTGATCAAACCTATGGCAGCCGGGATGCTGCAAAGGCGGTGAAGGCTGATATGGCCGAAGTGGAAACTTCGACGGAGATCGGCTTGACGATGGGGTACGGTGATGGCGCTATTATGGTTGACCCGCTGTCTGCTGATAGCGGTGCTGGGTCCCGCTTAAGTTTCTCCGCACCAATAACAGAAAATGATATCTATTTGACAATGGAAGGGCCGGATCTGGTGGTGTATTTGCTGCAGGATGGCAGCAAAACCGGTGACAAGCTATTAATGTTGGATGGAGTTCTTAATACAGAATTCAGGATCTCTGAGTTTGTTTTTTCCGATGGCACTGTACGTAATACAACATCATTCTCGCTGCAGTTTCAGGGAACTGAGCTGGCTGATGTGCTGACTGCTGTATCTGGATTTAACATAGATTTCCAGGGGGCTGAAGGTAATGACACGCTTTATGGAAGTAGTGAAGAAAATAGATACATTTTTAATCGAGGTGATGGCCACGATACGATCCGTGATCCGGGTGAGCGTAACGGTGACAGCGCGCTTGACTCGGTAGTCTTTGGTGAGGGTATTGGTGTTACTGATATACGGCTGGAAGCAGATGGAAATAATTTCCGGATAACTGTTTTCAATAATGGTGAAGACGTTGGTGACGCACTGACGCTGCAGTATGCGCTAGTCAGTGAGCGCTACGGGATTGAGCAGTTTTCCTTTGCAGATGGGCAGACGCTGAGCCTGTCGGATCTGATTGAAACGGTGCGAGGCACAGCCGGGGATGACCAGCTCAGTATTCAGCACGGTGGTGCTGGCGATTTCTTTGGTGGTGCCGGCGATGATGAGCTGCAGAGTACTGCCAACGGCGATCTTTTCCATTTTAATACGGGTGATGGTCATGACCGTATTCTGGATATGGATGGTGCAGATAGTATCCATTTCGGTAGCGGTATCACGCTGGACGATATTCAGGCAGAAGAGCTGGATGGTACCGTTGTACTGACGGTGGGGAGCGGCGACAGCATTACACTGGTTGCGACCACGGCGAATGATCTGAGCACCGAGGCGTTGCACTTCGCCAATGGCGAGGTGGTGCTGCTGGAGGATCTGCTGATCGACGAGACCCAGTTTCGCTTCAACTACGATGATGGGCAGCTGATACTGGCCGAGATGGATGATGATGGTCCGGAGATGATCTACGAGACCATTCTGCTTGGTCGCGGCGTTACCTCAGATGACCTGCGAGTCGTCAGCAGTGGCCAATATTCTGGCGGTGTGGTGCTGGAGCTGTTGAAAGAGGGGGAACCGACGGGGGACCAGCTGACATTGCCTTATGCGTTACATGCCGGATATGCGCTGGATCTGCTGACGTTCCGCGACGGCAGCACCGCTTCTCTCAAAGACCTGCCGATCGAGCATCATGGCACAGGCGGTGCGGATATGCTCAGCGGTGTCTATGGCCGGGTCGATGCGTACTATGGTGGTGAAGGTGATGACCAGATCAAAGGATCCATCGGCGAGGACCACTTCCACTTCGAGCGCGGTGATGACCAGGACCGTATCACCAGTATGTCAGGCAGTGACCGTATCATGCTGGGAGAAGGTATCGGTCAGGGTGATCTCAGTGCTGCTCAGGTAGGCGATGACACGGTTCTCTATATCGGGGGCGAGAATAGCGGCGACAGTATTACGGTTGTTGGTAAGGCGGGCGACAGCCTGACTGGCCAGACGGTCGTTCTGGCGGATGGTACTGAAACTCTGCTTAAGGATCTGGTCTCCGGGGAAGTACAGCCGGGTGGTGGCTTCCTGTTCAGTCGAGGAGATGGCCAGCAGCAGCTGGCGGATGATGCTCGAACGGAGGATGATCTGCTGATCACAGAGGTAGCCCTGGGAAGCGATATCAGTGTAACGGATCTACAGCTTACGGCAGATCCCGATAATCCGGATGCACTGATTCTGACCTTGCTGAAAAATGGCAATGTTACCGGTGATCAGTTGACTCTGGGTGCGGCGTTGACGGGCGGATTTGATATTACCAGCCTGGTGTTTGCGGACGGCAGCACAATGGCGATCAAGGACCTGCCAGTCGAGCATATGGGAGATAACCAGGATAACCAGATGGTGGGCTTTTCTGATTGGGCTAACCGCTTTGAGGGTGGTGAAGGGGCTGATCAGGTTTCAGGTAGTAATTCTGCAGATAGTCTGGTGTACAACACTGGAAATGACCAGGACAGCTTCCTGCAGATGGGGGCTGCAGACCATATTGAGTTCGGCAGTGATATCACCCCGGAAGATCTGCGCGTTGAACAGGATGGTGACGATATCAGCATCGCCGTATTAGTAAACGGTTACTTTGTCGGCGACGAGATCCGAATTGTTGATCATAGCGTTGACAGTCTCACTGATCAGAGCCTGGCCTTTTCGGATGGTACAGTTGTACAGCTGAAATCCTTGATGTCTGATGGAACCGGTGGAGAGACAACAGAAGCTCATCAGATTGAACGTGGCGAAGGTGAGTACCGGATCAGCCTGGACGGTACTGGTACCGACGGCACCTGGAGCGTGATTGAATTTGCTGGTGACATCAGCGCAAGCGACCTGCAGCTGAATGCCAGCAGTGACGATCTGATTCTGCAGATCCGCGAAAATGGGAATGACAGCATCGACCGGATTGTGCTGGAAGGTGCGGCAAACAGTACCACCGCTATTGACAGTCTGCGTTTCAGTGATAAAAACAACATCGCCCTGACTGATCTGACGGTGTATCACAGCGGCGACAACGGTGATAACAGTCTTACTGGCGTCAACGGCCACAGTAACAGCTTTAATTCTGGCGAAGGTAATGACAGCCTGCAGGCCAGTGACGGTACTGATAGCTTCCACTTCAATCGTGGAGACAACCAGGACAGCATCAGCAACCTGGGCGGCGAAGACCGACTGGTACTGGGCAGTGATATCAACACGGATGACCTGAAAGCCAGCGTCGAAAACGGTAACACCGTAATTCGCCTGCTGGCGGAAGATATTGAAACCGGTGATCAGCTGATTCTGCAGGGCAAAAATGCCGGCAACCTCAGTACTGCCGCCATAATCTTTGACGACGGTACAAGCGTCGCCATTGCCGATCTTCTGGCCAGCGGTGACTGGGTGACCCATACCGGTACCGAAGGTGAGGATGTACTGCAAGCGCAGGCCGATGCCAACAATATCTTTCACGGCCTGGCAGGAGATGATGCTCTGCATGGTAGCGATAATATCGACCACTTCCACATCACTCGCGGTGGGGATCGGGATACTCTCTACAATCTGGATGAAAATGACCAGATCATCTTTGCTGAAGGGATCAGCTACAGCGATATTCAGGTGGCGATTGAAGGCAACAATGTTGTTCTGAATATCCAGAAGGATGGCTCAAACCAGGGCGATCAGGTGGTTTTGACTGACACCGTCTACAACCTGTCACTGGTGCAGCAACTGGTGTTCTCCGGTGGAGATAGTCATACACTGGCGGAGCTGATGGCTGACCGCGGCTATATGTACTGCGTACCAGGTGACACCATCGAGATCAACGCCGACGAGTTCACCCAGGTGATCTTCGATAACGACATCAACTATGCCGATATCGACCTGACGGTGGAAGGTGACAACCTGATCATCAACACCGGCAACGGTGGCAATGTGACTCTCGTAGGCGGTATCTACAACACCGACATTGTTCAGAACTTCTACTTCGGCAATGGCGACAGCTACACCCCGGGTGAGCTGCTGACAGCTCATAAGTTCTGTTACTTCAAAGGTGGCGACACTGTTGAGATCGACGCGGGCAACTTCACCCAGGTGATCTTCGATAACGATATCAACATCGCCGATATCAACGTCGAAATCGACGGAGATAACCTCGTCATCAACGCTGGTAACGGCGGCAACCTGACCCTGGTGGGTGGTGTGTATAACACCGATATCGTGCAGAACTTCTACTTCGGCGGCGGCAAACACTACGATATTCCGAAGCTGATGAAAGACAAGAAGATCTGTGTGGTGCAGGAAGGTGACACCATCGAGATCAACGCCGACGAGTTCACCCAGGTGATCTTCGATAACGACATCAACTATGCCGATATCGACCTGACGGTGGAAGGTGACAACCTGATCATCAACACCGGCAACGGTGGCAATGTGACTCTCGTAGGCGGTATCTACAATACGGATATCGTTCAGAATATGATGTTCGCGGGCGGTAGTTCCTACTCCGTTGCCCAATCGTTACATGATCATGGTTACTACGTTTATAACCCGACGATTAGCAACACTGCTATAAACGCAGGTGATGTACACCATGTCTTCTTTGCTCAGAATATCGATTCCAATGATGTGACCGTCGTTTCAGACGGACCTGATCTGATATACAAAGTTGGAGGAAGTGGCCCATATTCAGGGGATCAGATTCGCATTACTGAAGGCGTCTACAACAGCACTCTGATACAGAACATGATTTTCTATGGGCAGGGGGGAGTTACGCCGCTTGCGTTGCAAAATCAGATTTTAGCGGCCTTGGCTGATTCCGGGGTTTGCTATGTTGATGCTGACGGAACGGGTGATGTTTCCGTAAACAAAGACAACTTCGGCAAGGTGCTGTTCGATGAAGATATCAGCAGTGACGATATTGAAGTTAGCGTTGACGGAAAAGATGTTGTACTGACTGTGCTTGAGGATGGAGTCCCAACGGGTAAGCGCGTTGTCCTTGAAGATGCAATTGATGACCCTGAGCTGCTGGGTGGACTGATATTTGCGGACGAAGGAGAGCAGACGCCTGCATCGCTGGTTGATGAGATATCCAGTGAACTTTCAGACAGTGAGTACTTCTTCTGCGGCCGCAATATCGGTGCCGACAACCTTATTCAGCAAGGGGAATACAGCCAGATTATTTTCGAATCTGGCATTGCCATCAGTGATCTGCGTTTCACCCTGGATGGCAACAACATTGTAATTACTCTGCTGGATAACGGGATCGATACTGGTAACCGAATTACCCTGGTTGATGGGGTTTCCAGCCCCTCTATTGTACAGAGCCTCAAGTTTGCCAGCGGTTCTACACTGGCGTTGAAGGATCTGATCCATATTGTTGGTACAGCAGCAGGTGACGAACTGAATGCGCGTGCTGATCAGAGCAATATCTTTATCGGTGGCACCGGGGATGATGAGCTGAACGGTGGCAGTCAGACTGACTACTATCACTACACTCGCGGTGATGGACAGGATCTGATCACTGAAACCGGTGGCGCGGATAGCATTGTGTTCGCTAATGGAATTTCGGCAGCAGATATTACTGTAAGCCGCAGTGGCGATGATGCCGTGATCACAATTATGTCCGGTGGTGTTGCAACAACGGACCAGATCACCATCCAGAATGCCTGGGCTTCTGACGCTGCAAAAGTTGAGTTTCTGCGTTTCAGTGACGGCTCTACACAACGCATGAATGACCTGATGGTACCGCAGCAGGAGCTGACAGGTACTAGTGCTGTAGAAACACTCACTGGTGACCCAGAGATGAGCAACACCATCTACGGGCTTGAAGGCGATGATCACCTGTACGGCGGTGCATTGTCGGACCGGCTCTTTGGTGGCGAAGGAAAAGACAAGCTTTACGGTAAAGGCGGCAATGACTACCTCTATGGTGACACTGGAGACGATATCCTCGAAGGTGGTGACGGCGATGATGTGCTGCAGGGCGGTGAGGGTAAAGACACGCTGAAAGGAGGAAAAGGGGCTGATACCTACCACTTTGGTTACTCCAGCGGGAATGACACCATCACTGAAATAGCAGAAGAGGGTGTGCGGGATCGAATCATTCTTGATCAGGGTATAGGTCAGGATGATATTCGCCTGACGTCAGATGGCTCCGCTATATTCCTGAATCTTATCTACAACGGCATCGATCAGAACCGGCTCAAAATTGAGAATGCAGCATCCAATATCCATTACGAGATTGAGGACATAGTTCTGGGGGATGGCACCCGATTAAGTCTGGCGGACCAGGCCGTAGAGTGGAACGGGGGTTACCTCTACGATGCCGATCTTGGGAAGAATACTTACAACAACACTCTGACCGGGATTACGGGGCATCGTAATGTGTTTAAGGGTGGCCAGGGCAATGACAAGCTGACAGGCTCGAAGGTTGAAGATGTCTACCACTACGCCCGTGGTGATGGTGCTGACACCATTACCGATACAGGTGGCCATGACCGTATCCTGTTCGGCAACGATCTGAGTCGTGGTGATATTCAGGTTTCGGAATCTGGTCGGGATATCGTGATTACCATTCTGAAGTCCGGGCTGCCGACTAGTGAAAAGCTGACGCTGAAAGAAGCCATGCTGAATCCCGATTATCGTATTGAAACGCTGGAGTTTAACGATGGCAGCCGCTATGAGCTGATGGATATTCTGGCGGAGCAGCGTGTCATCTATGGCAGTGATAATGCTGAAGAGATCCGTGGTGTAGCCGGCGAGGAGAACGAGATCCATGCCGGTGCCGGGGGTGATACTGTTCATGGTTCGGATCAGGCTGATCTGCTCTATGGCGAGGCCGGTGGCGATACCATGGATGGCTATGCCGGAGATGATCATCTGTATGGCGGTGACGGCGACGATGATCTGTCAGGTAATGAAGGTGCGGACCAGCTATATGGCGGTGACGGTGAAGACACACTGTACGGCAATGAAGGTGATGATCAGCTGTATGGCGAAGCCGACAAAGATAAGCTCTATGGTGGCGATGGCGCTGACCACCTCGAGGGTGGTGAGGGTGTTGATACCCTTGAAGGCCAGGCTGGCGATGATGTTCTGATCGGTGGTTCGGGTGGCGACACTCTCAAAGGTGGCTACGGCGCAGATACCTACCACTTCGGCTTCTACAGCGGGAACGACAACCTGTATGAAGAAGCAGAAGATGGTGTACGAGACACGCTGAAGCTGGATGAGGGGATCACCATTGATGATATCCAGATTACGGCTTCGGGTACTGATCTGAAACTGAACCTGCTGGACAGCAGTGGATCAATCAGCAATACGCTGACGGTCAAGGAAGCGACTAAAGACTTTAACTACCATCTGGATGACCTGGTCTTCCATGATGGCACCCGATTAAGTCTGGCGGACCAGGCCGTAGAGTGGAACGGGGGTTACCTCTACGATGCCGATCTTGGGAAGAAGACTTACAACAACACTCTGACCGGGATTACGGGGCATCGTAATGTGTTTAAGGGTGGCCAGGGCAATGACAAGCTGACAGGCTCGAAGGTGGAAGATGTCTACCACTACGCACGTGGCGATGGTGCTGATGCGATTACGGATACCGGCGGTATCGATCGAATTATCTTTGGTAATGAGATTGATGTTAATGATATCCGGGTTGCTGAATCTGGCAGTGATATGGTGTTCCTGCTTCTTGAAGAGGGGCAGTTGACCGACCAGAAAATTGTGGTCAAGGAGGCTGCTATCAAGGTTGAAAACCGTATCGAGACGCTGGAGTTTGCGGACGGTACTACACACCAGGTTGCAGATCTCCTTAATACACAGTCTTCACTGCATGGCACGTCGGGTGACGAAGTACTTCGCGGCCAGGAAGGTGAGGAGAATGAGATCCACGCTGGCAATGGTGGTGATGAACTGCATGGGGCCGAGCTGAGCGATGAGCTGTATGGCGATGGAGGTACCGATACACTGAACGGCTATGGTGGAGACGATGTTCTTCATGGTGGTGATGGTGTCGATACCCTCTCTGGTGGAGATGACAACGATACTCTCTACGGTGATGCCGGTAAGGATACGCTCAATGGTGATGCAGGCGATGACATGCTCCATGGTGGTGGAGATGATGACACTATGCATGGTGGTGATGGCGCAGACAGCCTGTATGGAGGCGACGGTGGCGATACCCTGAAAGGGGATGTTGGTGACGATACGCTGTACGGCGATGCCGGTAACGATAAGCTCTACGGTGGTGAGGGCAGTGATACGCTCTCTGGTGGTGATGGTATTGATAACCTGAACGGAGGCGCTGGCGATGATACCTTTATCGGCGGCGAGGGGGACGACACCCTTGATGGCGGCACTGGTGCCGACAGTTACCACTTTGGCTTCTACAGTGACAATGACACTGTCAAAGAGCAGGGTGAGATTGGTGTTCAGGATCGTCTGATACTGGGTGATAGTATCACTCAGGACAATATCCGCCTGACCGCTGAAGGCGATGATCTCCTGATTAATCTGGTTCACAACGGTATCGTCTCTAACACTCTGAAGGTTGAAGATGGCATTGATGATATCAACTATCATCTGGATACCCTGGTGTTTGAGAGTGGTGAAGAGATCGCGTTGACCAGTCTGTCTGTTAACCTGGAGGGTGATGACAGCGACGATACGCTTGAGGGGGCCGCTGGCCATAGTAATGTTTTCGACGGTGGTAAAGGTGATGACACCCTTACCGGCTCTACTGTTGAGGATGTTTACCAGTTCAACCGTGGTGATGGTGCTGACGTGATTGTCGAAGCTGGCGGTTCAGACCGGATTGAATTCGGCCTGGGTATTACCAGTGATGATATCCGGGTTGCGCAGTCTGGCGAAGATGTAGTGCTGACTATTATGTGGGGAGGAATGGTAACTAATGATCAGATTACCCTGACTGACGCCATGATTGATAGCGCCGCGACCATCGAAACCTTACAGTTCAGCGACGGATCGGAAAGCTCTATTGCCGAACTGCTGGCTGGCCAGAGTGCGATTTATGGCGCTAAGTCCGGTGATGTTGTTCGCAGCATCAGCGGCGTCGCGAATGAGGTATACGGCCTGGATGGCGAAGATACGCTCTATGGAGCGCAGCTTGGCGATCAGCTGTATGGAGGTGATGATAAAGATACCCTCTATGGCCTTGCAGGTGACGACCAGCTGTACGGTGGAGAAGGTATTGATACCCTGGAAGGTGGTGATGGCAACGATACCCTGATAGGGGGTGTTGGCGATGACATTCTGAAGGGGGGCGATGGAAACGATCAGCTCTATGGAGATGAAGGTGCCGATGAGCTTTACGGTATGGAAGGCGCCGACAGCTACTACTTCGGCTACTACAGTGGCGATGATGATGTGACTGAAGTAGATCAGCGCGGTGTACGTGATACCCTGGTGCTGGACGAAGGCATTACCAAAGATGATGTTCGTCTGACTTCCAGTGGTAACGATATCTACGTCGAGCTACTGAAATATGGTGAGCTGAACAATAAGCTGAAGATTGTTTCTGGCGCTGGGAGTGACACCTTCCACATTGAAGATCTGCAGTTTGGTGGTGGTGAAACCATTGATCTGAGCTCTCTGGCTGTTGAATGGCATGGTGATACGAGCGGAAGAACGTATACCGGTGTAACCCACCATAGTAATGAGTTCTTTGGAGGTGCCGGTAATGACACGCTCAAAGGCTCAACACAGTCTGACACCTATCATTTCGATAAAGGGGACGGTCGCGACACTATCAATGAAGTGTTCGGTAGCGATGTTATCGTCTTTGGCGATGATATAGCGGCTGATGATCTTAAGTTGACCGTGAGCGGGGGTGACCTTGTGGTACAGATATGGGATGACGGTGTGAAAACCAATGACCAGATTACCATGGAGGATGCTTTCAATGATGAAAGTAATCAGGTTGAGTCCTTCGAGTTTGCGGACGATTCCACTATCTCTCTGGTACAGCTGATAGCGCAGTCGGAAGACCCGTTGCTGTAAGCTGATCGCCTGAAAGTTCTAAAGCCCGCTATCTTCCAGATAGCGGGCTTTTTTATTTGTGCGCCAGGCATGGCGCGTAGCGCCGTGACTGGCGCTGTTCCGGTACACATGGTGGTGGCTGGATGACTTGGTGGTGAAAGTCCACTATCCGTATGCCCGGTGGTGTGGGAGGACGGCGGGGGTAACTCCGCCTCCTACCCGATCCTGCCCGCCAGGGGCAGCAGGCCTTCAGGTCTTAAACTGTTTCACTTCATTGGTAAGCATCATGGACAGTTCTTCCAGCTGTACGGCGCTCTGGTTAAGGTTGCTAACCTTATCGTTGGTTTCGTTGTAACTGCGCTGCACATCCTGGATATTCTGGTTTATCTCATTCACCGTGGCGCTTTGCTGCTCGGTGGCGGCGGCGTTCTGCAGGTTCATCTGGTTAACGTTATTGGACTGCTGGGTAATGTCTTCCAGCTGTTGCAGTACCTGGCTGAAACCTTCGACAGTGGTGCCGGTGCGGGCATGGCTGTCTTTCATGGCGGTTACTGCTTCTTTACTGCGATTTTGCAGTTGCTCGATCATATCCTGAACCCTTGAGCTGCTGTCCTGGGTTTTATGGGCCAGGCTGCGAACTTCATCTGCGACGACCGCGAAGCCTCGGCCCTGGTCACCGGCCCGGGCTGCCTCTATTGCTGCGTTCAGTGCCAGCAGATTTGTCTGCTCGGCAATGCCGGTAATCACATCCAGAATACTGCCAATCTCTTCACTGTCGGCGGCGACCTGGTCGATGACGGACATGGCGTTATCGATCCGCTCTGATAGTACGGCGATACTCTGGTGTGCTTTGTTGACCATACTGACACCGGCTGTTGCGGCGCTGTTTGCCTGGTCAGACTGGCTGGCCGCTTCGGAGCAGTTCCCGGCAACTTCACTGACAGATGTGCCCATCTCTTCCAGTGCCGCGGCGATCATGGTGGTCTGATTCAGGCCCTGATTGACTTCGCTGTTCACGCCACTGGCAACGCCTTGAACCTGCTGTACCATCTGCTGTAACTCGGTGCCTGCGTTGGTAATGCTGTGAGTCAGCTGACGCAGGTGGTCGACCATGCCGTTAAAGTGTCCGGCCAGGGTGCCAAGTTCGTCATCACTCAGGACAGGAGCTTTGGCAGTGAGGTCTGAATCGTTGGCAACAGCGTTAATGGCGTTGCTCAGGCCGTTGATCTGGCGGGTGATTCTGTTCTGAATCATCATGCTGAGCAGAGTTACGATTGTTAATACTGTGATTGCCAGAACTGCCAGAGTGATGAGCTGAGTTGTGGCTGCCTGTTGTTGTGCTGCAACTGTTGCCGCCAGTTTTTCGGCGAGGTGGTCCTCAGCTGCTTTTAGCTGGTCAATATAGCGGGTTGCCGCTTGAAACCACTGCTGGGGGTTTACGCTAAAGCTGTTCTGCTGACCCAGAGCTTTGTTGCGAAAGGCGCTGACGGCACGATCTGCTTCGCCCTGTAGCAGGCTGGCAACCTGCTGACGTTGGCTGGCAGAGCTGTGCAGTTTGAACTGCTCGGTGTAGAGATTGGCGCGGGTACGAACATCGATAAAGGCCCTATAGCTTTTGTCGTTAAAACTGTCCCGGCTGAATACCTGACTGAGGATTGCCCGTTCCTTCCCGGCCTGTTCTTTGGCCATGGCAAAGTAGTAATAGGTGCTGGTGGCGTGGCTGATTTCGACGTTGTCGGTTAAAAGTGAGAATTCGGTGGAAATACTGAGCAGCTGCTCGTTCAGGTTGCTGTAAAACTTCAGAGCCTCAACCGGTTCTATCGCAATCTGTTGTACTTGACTACGGATCTGGTTGAGCTTGCCTGTTTGCTGATTGACTCTGTTTAGCAGCTGGCTGAGCCCCGGGCTGTAATCATTGGCATCAAAGCTGCGCAGCGATTCCTTGAACTGGTTATGCAGCTGATCGGTCTGTTGTTGCTGGCGGGACAGCTGGTTGGAAAAGCGCTGGCCTTTGCTGCCAAGGTAGCCGCTGCTCAAGCCGCGTTCACGCTGTAACTGGTGTACCAGTTCACTTGCCTGCAGTGCCAGGGCTCCCAGCGCCTGCCCCTGTGACATGGCGGTGTAAGTATGAAGGTTTGTGGTAATACCATGACCGATAAAACTCAGTGCCAGCAGCATTGGGAGCAGTGACATCAGAGTCAGTTTGATACGAATGGGTAGGTTGTTAAGCAGCATTGATATATCACCTCCGGGCTGTGTACTACAGCGCCATCGAAATTCCTTACAGCGGGTAGCCAGAGGTAGAATAGACCGGGATTTTAAATTTCGCCTGGACTGGCAAAAAAATCATTGTGCAGGTGCGAAGGTGGGATGAGGGGGGGTGTGTCGAGCTGAATATTGGACTGCCCGGTAACGGTTGTTACCGGGCAGCGATGATCACTCGGTAGTGGGCGACTCTTCGCGCATGACACAGTAAATACGAAAACCGAAGACGGTGAACAGGCTTTGCATCAGGCCGAATAGAATATCAACCGGGATGGCCAGCAGGGCGTTTTCAGGCTGGTCCAGCCCCAGCAGCTGACTGAGGCCGACCTGTAGGGTGACTGCTGCGAAAAACAGAATCGACAGGCCGCTGAGCAGTGGCCAGAACCACTCCGGTGTTGTTTTCCAGCTGCTTTTCATGGATTGCAGGCTTGATTTGCCTTCCAGAATGCAGGCGTAATCAGCAAAAGCAAAGCGGATCAGTAGTACGACGCCGGGGATAATCAGCAGCATAAAACCGCTGGCTACGGCAAAGCCGGTAAAAATATATACCAGCAGCAGGTGACGCCAGCGCCCCATCGCTATACTCAGACACTGGAAAGCTGACAGTGGGTTGTTGTCTACGACGGAGCCCAGGTAGGCAATGATTGCTCCCCGGTAGATTGGCATCAGCGTCAGGTTCAGCAGGTTTATCAGCGCCAGGTTCTGCAGGGTTTCCGGGTTTTGCAGTCCACCGCTGCCAATAAATTGCGCTGCAACGGCAAACAGCAGCAGAAACGGCAGCTGGATTCTGACGATCATTGCTAAATTATTTTTGAAGAAGAACAGGCTCTGGCGCAGGTACTCAAAGGTCATTGATGGTTACTCTTACCCATAATTGTGTTCATCTACTGGCTACCAGCGGTGCCAGTGGTGTCAGTTACTAACGGTGTTGTGGCTGGCGCAGGCGAACCAGTTTGAAGTGGCCGTTATCCGCACAGGTTTCCACCGTTGCGAACCAGTGGCGGGCCTTATTTTCCAGTGGAATATGTTTATTTACCACAAAGCAGGCGCTGCCATCTGCTGTTAGCCGTGCGGCAGTTGCGGCCAGAAAACGGTCGGTCAGGCTATTTTCTACACTGAAGCCGGTATGGAACGGTGGATTACAGATCACCAGATCGAAGGGGCCGTGGATGCCGTCGGCGCAATTGGCTGCAATCACCTGCCCGTTCAGCTGATAGCGGGAAAAGTTCTGCTGGCAGCTGTGTACTGCTGCGGCGTTATTATCGGTTGCGGTGATCTCGGCATCCGGGTTATCCAGTTTGCGGGCCAGATGCAGGGACAGATAGCCGTAGCCGCAGCCCAGATCCAGACAGCGTTGTGGTTTCTGATCTTCCAGCATGGCCGGGAGTTGCTCAATCAGAAACTGGCTACCCTTATCGACCTTGTTCCAGCCAAAGAGGCCAGGTTTGCTGATGAAGCTGAAGGCACTATCGGTGACGGCTTCGCGAATCTGGCAGTAATCGGAATCATCCAGTGCCGGGCCCGGTTGTGCCGGGCGTGTCAGGCTGGCATGCCAATAGTTGCGATCGGCTTTCTCTGCGTCACACTGGCCATCGAACAGTTTTCGTGCTTTGTCGATGTAGGTTTTTATCCCTTCACCTTTTTCACCCGCAAGCTCCAGTACTCCGCCGGTTTTCAGGATCCGGCAGGCCTGGTTGATTATGTGGTGGACAACGGGCTTTTCTTTGGAAACCCGGTAGATGACCCGATCCAGGCTCTGATCGGCGATTGCTGCGAAGTCAAAGTCACTGAACTGGCTTTGCCAGCCCTGATCCTGCAATGCCTGATGCAGGTCCAGCCGGTTGGTTATTGCCTGGGTGTTCGTGGCTGCTGAGAGCCGGGTTTCTAACAGGTTCTCATCAGCAATCCAGAGGTTTGCCCCGGTTGTCTGCTTGAGTGCTGGCAGGATCAGGTTGAATGCGGTGTCCGTCATCAGATTTGTGCAACCTCTTCGGCTGTCAGTTCACGATATTCGCCGGGTTCGAGCTCATCATCCAGTATCAGCGAGCTGATCTGTTCACGGTGCAGGCCGATGACTTTGTTGCCCAGCGCAGCAAACATCCGCTTGACCTGGTGGTAGCGACCTTCTTGCAGGGTGATCAGTGCTTCATGGCTGGACAGGATTTCCAGCTCAGCGGGCAGGGTTGGTTTATGCTCGTTTCTGAGCATCATTCCCTGAGCAAAGACGTCAATAGCCGTTTCGGGAATTGGGTCGGCGGTTTCAACCCGGTAACGTTTACCTGTTTTGTGTTTTGGCGAGGTGACCCGGTGGGCCCACTTTCCATCTGAGGTGATCAGCACCAGGCCGGTGGTGTCGACGTCGAGCCGACCGCATATCGTCAGTTCGTCAGCGCGGGGCAGCTCAATCAGGTTGAGGACGCTTGGGTGGCTGCCATCCTGGTTGGAGCAGACAAAGCCTTGGGGCTTGAACAGCATCAGGTAGTAGTCTCGAGGTGGTTCAACCGGAAAGCCATCAAGCAGGATGTCAGCATCTTCTTTAACATGCAGCGCACTGTTCTTGATAATTTCTTCGCCCTGAGTGATTTTGCCTGCATGGATCAGGCGGTGTACTTCTTTTCGGGACAGGCCGGTACTCTGGGCGAGGAATTTGTCTATACGCATGCGGAATCCGATTTGAGGCCTATGGGCCTGCTATGTAAATAGGGGGCTGAACAGGCTGGCATTATACCTGAGCGGGCAGTAATTTCCCGATCATCAGCGAAGATCAGGCGCTGTAAAATGCGCTTATTCCGGGCTACATATACTGGCGCTGATATTTTATAGTGATCGCTCGGTTGAACTTTCATTAATTACAGACGAAGTAGGCTACTGTGAAACTCTTTGTAGATAATCTGACCAATGTTGATTTTTCGTACCTGCACCCACAGCGTGGGCTGCTGGGGGAGTCATGGCTTGTACAGCTCGAGCTCGATGGCAGCCTGAACGAACAGGGAATGATCTGTGATTTTGGCACGGTGAAAAAAGCGGTGAAAAACTGGTTTGATGATGTTGTTGATCACACTCTTGTGGTACCTGCGGCGATGGCCCGGTTGGGTGTTGAGCAGGCGGATGGTTACACCACCATTGACTGGACTTATGAAGATGGTCAGCCGTTTCGCTGTTATTCTCCGGATGAGGCGATTACGCTGGCCGACCTGGTCGAGGTGACCGAGGTGACGTTGGCGCAGTGGTGTCATGATCAGATTCTGGCGCTGTTTCCTGCCGAGTATGTACAGGGGCTGGTGATCAGCTTCAGGCCTGAAGTGGTTGAGGGTGAGTATTACCACTACAGCCATGGCCTGCAGCAGCATGACGGTAATTGCCAGCGTATTGCCCATGGCCATCGCTCGACACTGGAAATCTTTCTGGATGGAAAGCGTGATGCCGCCCTGGAGTTACAGTGGGCCGAGACGTTACGGGATATCTACATTGGCACTCAGGCACACATTACGGCGAAGGACGAGCTGCTGCACCACTATGCTTACCAGGCACCACAGGGCAGCTTTGAGCTGACCATGCCTGCCAGCCGTTGCTACGATATGGATACTGAAACGACCGTGGAGCTGATTGCCTGTCATCTGGCGGATCAGGTAAAAGCCGCACACCCGGACCAGGCGGTACGGGTGCGAGCGTTTGAAGGGGTAGGTAAAGGTGCGGTTGCTGAGCGCTGAGGCGTTGCTGTTCAGCCTGCCACTGCCATTGGTTCAGTCTGCCGTGAAAGCCCTTTTAGCAGATTGAATACCCCCAGGCAGGCTGAGTTGACCGGATGGTCGTCGTGCAGGGCGCGGCTGATAATAAAGCCTCCCTGCACGGCGCTGACCACGGTTTCAGCCAGCATCACCGGGCTGGTTGAGTCATCCAGCAGTCCCTCCTGCTGGGCCTGATTCAGTGTCATCGACATATGCATCAGCAGGTGTTTGAAATAGCGCTCTATCGGGGCGCGCAGTTCCTTGTCGACCATGGAGGGGTCTGAGACGATGCGGCCAACTGGGCAGCCTTTTCTCCCGGTGCGTGGCTGCAGCAAATATTGCTGAAATTTGTTAAGCCAGGGCTGGTCAGTGCCAAAAATCAGATCAAAATCATCTATCAGGTTATCGACCTGTGAATTCAGTGCCTCAATGGCCAGTGCTTTTTTCCCTTTGAAGTGGTGGTAAAAACTACCCTTTCCTGCGCCGCAATGGTCCAGTACTTGGTTAGGGCTGGTGGCATCATAGCCGCGTAACCATAGCAGTTCTTTCATGCTGTCAATTAATGCCTGGCGAGTGGCGTTCATACAGGTTCCCTCTGATTATCCATGTTATTGTGACCGGGCTTTATGTTATTGATCACCCGGAGTTTCCTGGTGCCTACCGGTTGGTTCAGGCTAAGTGTAGAAGGTTATTTTACTTTCGCTGCTTCAGAGTGCTGCATTTGCGAAAAATTAACCTGCACCAACGAGTGTATGGATGCCGTCATAGATTACCAGCAGGGCGGACAGGCTGGATACCAGTAGCAGGGCGGTGCGTGCGGAGTGCATATTGAGCCGCCTTTCGAGTAACCGGGATAGTGCCCAGCCCAGGCCGACGCCGGGCAGCATCTTCAGGCTCAGTAACAGGCTGTGCTGATCGATCCCCCCTTGCATTGCCAGCATAACAATAGAGCCTGGGGTGCCGATCAGAAAGAAGGCGGCGATCTCGTTGCGGGCCGTGTGGCGTGGCTCATGCTGATAGACCAGCGCCATGGGCGGGCCGCCAACTGAGGTCGCGGTGCCGATTGCCCCGGAGATAAAGCCGCCGATCGTCAGGCTCAGCGGGGTTACCCGGAAATGAAAGCTGCGCAGGCTGATCGCAACGGCCAACAGAATGGCGCTGCCAAAGAGCAGGCTCAGAGTAGCGGGAGGGATCATGAGCAGCAGCCATGCCCCCAGCCAGGCACCGGGCAGGCGGGCGAGAATGGCGGGCATGACGCGACGCCACTGCAGGCTCTGGCGTTGTTGCAGCACAATAATTACTGACAGCATAAAGCCGGTGATCAGTACCGGGGCGGGCACGTAGGCCGGGTCCAGCAGATAGAGCAGTGGCGCAGCGACCAGGCCGAAGCCGATGCCGATAATGGCTTGCAGGGCGATGCCGGTGGTGACGATCAGCAGGGCAAGCAGGTCGATAAGCGTATAAGACAGCACGGTAATATCCTGAGCAGTAGCAGATAAAGTAGTAAGTACAGGGAGTGGCAATAGCGCTGCGCAGTATGGATGATTCTGACGCGTGAAGGTATGCAGAGGGGGGGCAGTTGAAAAAAGGGGCCGCGAAGTCTGGCCCCATAAAGGTCGGTTAGACCGGCTGGATGGCGTACAGGTACACAACCACCTGTACGCCGGGTTCTGTTGTCTTAACGGCCACCTGCGCCCTGACGGGAGCGGTCACTGTTTTCAACCAGAATGCCTTCACCGATACGGTTGATTTCGGCCCACAGGGCGTCATCAATTTCGATACCGTTATCGACGCTGTGCTCTTTGTTTTCGGCGACCTGTGCTGCGCTGATGTAGCGGGCATTACGGTTGCCGGAAGAACGCTGCAGGGAGCTGGTCAGATCAACACGGGAGCTACAGATAATGGTCAGCGCCTGTTTGTCATCTTCGCTGGCGGCCAGGGTGGTGGTCGCTTCGCTGTAGCTAGGGTAGCGATCACCGGCCTTGATAGCAGCAGTGTGCTCCGTCACGGTCTGGCTGCCATTCTGCCAGTAGGCAGCGATGCTGATGCCACGACGGCCACAGTCGGTCAATGCCTTGAGGATAAACATGCGGTTGTGGCAGTTATGAACGGTCACGGTTGCGATGCCTACTTCCAGTGCCTTGGCGTGGGCCAGGTCAACGGAGGCTGCGATACAGTTCAGCGCGCTGCGGCCATTGCTGTCGATGATCGCAGAGGTGCTGTCTTCGTAGACCACGGTGCTCAGTGGTTTATCGCAATCTTCGGCGATGTATGGCAGCGCACGCTGCAGTTCACCCAGGCCGTTAAGGCCGTGTTTCTCCAGCCACAGGATCATATTGGCAGCATCTTCATAGTTGCCGACAAAGTAGCCGCTGGCTTCAAAGCAGCGACGCAGCGCAGCTTTCAGTTCATTCATTGAAATGTTCATTTGCTCTCTCCTGTCTGCTGTGGGGCCAGTGGCATAAACCAGTCGTCATTGAAGGTTTTACCAATATCTTCCAGCAGCGGCGCGCCCTGGAACATGGTGTTACGTACCCACAGACGGGAACGAGGATCGAACTTGCTGACGCCGAAGAATGCCAGCTTGGAGCGAAGCAGGTGCATCGGCAGTACATCGCGGTGTAGCAGGTTGGCCTGGATATCACCGTAGATGCAGCGGTTCATGCTCTGGATACGACGTACGATGCCGCGCAGTTTCGGGCGGGCAACCATAAAGCGAGCGGTGCTGTGATCCGGGTGCTGGGCCACGTATTCGCTCAGCTGGTCGTAGCATTTGCGTACAGCATAGCCGACACCCAGGGCCATCTGCTTGTCTTTGCCATCTTCTTCGGTGGCATTGCCCAGCCGTGGCTCCATTTTTTCTTCAGAGCGGTACCAGAAGATCTCACGGGCACCGTCGGCACCGAAGTCCAGGTTCAGCGCCCAGTCGTAACGCTGTTCGATCACTTCTTTGAGCTGCTGTACTGGCATCAGTGGATCGAGGTCCAGGAACTCTTCCGCCGCACAGTAATCTTCCAGCTCGTTAACCAGTTCCGGGTACAGTTCCAGCAGGATGGATACCAGTAATTCCTGACCCTGCAGGGAGCAGTTTGCTTCGCTCCAGTTGATCAGGCTATTCCAGTCTTCTACGCCTTCGCGGGCCAGCTCAAGCAGGGCTGCCAGATCTTTGAGTACCTGCTGATTGTTAGCTGTCTGCCAGTCATCTTCGGTGATGATCTGCGAAGTATGGGTGCTGCTGCGCTCAATCAGTTCGATCAGGTGCAGCTGAACCCGGTGATCGATGTTGCCCAGAACACGGATGCGGGCCAGTGCCAGTTCGCGCATCTCAACCCACTGGTTGATCAGCAATGGATGGTTGATCAGGTACGGTGCCATGCCCAGACCGGTGGAGTTGCCGATACCGAAGTAACGTTTGATCTCTGGCTGCATCGGATTGAAGCTGTCGGGTGCTTTGTTACGGGCAATATGTTCAGCCTGCAGCAGGCTGAAGTTGCGCAGCATAAAGCAGACAAACATTTCAGCAGAGAATGGGCGGGCGAAGTCAGGCCAGCGCGACTGTACTTTTTCCCAGTCAGCCATGCCCAGCTTACCGCTGCCGTACACAGCGGTGGTGCGGTACAGGTAGCCGACTTCGGCAATTTTCTGTACATCCGGCTGTGCACCATTGGCCAGCTGGTTCACCACGTAGTCGAAGTTACGGGCACTGCGGTTGGCACGGGACAGGACGAAAACGCGTGAATCTACGCGGCCTGCTTCCTGTTTAGGTACATTCTGGCGCAGTTTTTCCAGGTAGACATCGTCAACCTGGCCGTCAACCAGCGCCATGGTCAGATCCCACTTGGTAGCGATTACGCGGTCGTTACGTTCGTCCGGTGCCAGGTAATCTGAGAACAATACGAAGCTGAACAGGCCGTCAGGCGCTTTCACTTCGTAAACAACGGTGCCGTAGCCGTCTGGGTCAAGGTCAAACCGGGCCGGTTCAATCTGCCAGCGTTCACGCATGATCTTACGTACCAGGGTACGCATAAAACTCAGGCGGCTCTGATGCATAGCACCCAGGCGTTCCAGGTCCATAACCTGGTTAGCTGGGCGCAGCGGCAGAGCATTGTCACCTCGCAGGGAGGCGTTAATGGCTGCAGGCGTGGTCATTCTTGTTGTCCTCATTTATATACAACACATCGGGATTTATAGCCGGACTGCATGGCCGGCAACAGCATAGATGTGGTCGAAACCATCGGGCACCGATCCTCTGCTGGCTTCGGTTGTCATTGTTGTGCAGAGGGGCCACCACTGCCATGGGAATGTTCGCTCAAGACAGGGCAGTGATGGGGTCATCATGGGTTAAACAGGCGAAAGCACTCAAATCAAAAGGTTATATCATCTGATAAGTGAGTCTTATCAAAATGGCCCAACCTATTATTTTTTCTAAGCATGCAGCCTGGTCGCCTCTGTACAGCCCCGGTAAATAAGTCTGGCCTGGATCAATAAAAATGCAGTTTACATTAGTAATCGCTCATTTTTAGTACTGCCCCTCGTCACCGTCAGCCTTCGCTACTGGCCAGAATAAAGTCGATCATCGCCTGGGCGGGGGGGCTTAATGACTTGTTATTAAGCTGCACGATGCCGATATGGCGGGTCACGATCGGGCTTTCCAATGGTATAAAGCGTAGCTTGTTGCTGTCTTTGGGAAAGGCATACCTGGGCAGTGTGGTGATGCCGATACCAGCCTCCAGCATGGCGATCAGCGAGATCATATTGGAGATATAGAACTGGGAGTCGCCCAGCAACGGGCTGGCCTCACTGTCTTCCAGCAGCCGGGAGGTGCCGTTACTGATCAGCCGGTGCTTGCGTAGCTCACGCCAGTGCAATGTCTGTTTATCTGCCAGAGGGTGGTTGCAAGGGCAGACGACGCCAATCTGGTCTTCCCATATCGGGGTGAAGGTTTTGTCACTGTGCTCATGGGCATGGAACAGGTGGCTGATGCCAAAATCAACCTGCTGATTCTCCACCATCTTTAATACGGCATCGGAGTTGTCGTCAAAGAAGCTGACATGCAGGTCCGGGGTGTTGGCGACAAAGCGCAATAACAGCTCCGGTAGCACCTGACTGGCGATGGATGGCACGGAAGCCAGACGCAGGTGGCCGGTTTTATGCTCCGCCAGCAGGGCCATGTCCTGAGCAATACGGTCGTGATGAGCGATCAGTTCTTTGGCCTTGGGAATGAAATGTTTTCCGAACGGGGTCAGTTCTGTCTTCGCTGTGCGGCTGTTTCGTTTCTCAAACAGTGCCTCACCCAGCTTATTTTCCAGGTCCTTGATCGACAGGGAGATCGCGGGCTGAGTACGGTGTGCCTTCTCTGCTGCCGCATGAAATCCTTTTAATTCAGCGACCCAGACAAAGTGGCGCAGTTGCGCAATTTTCAGTTCTGGCAGCATGATAAGTA
>Ga0193950_1000109_pt1 | contig 21681 bp, 22 predicted proteins | sample BB_1_MG_FD_144485 | JGI IMG/M metagenome (GOLD analysis project Ga0193950, IMG submission 144485) | Microbial mat bacterial communities from the Broadkill River, Lewes, Delaware, United States - BB_1_MG | ecosystem: Environmental > Aquatic > Freshwater > River > Microbial mats | place: USA...
TCCTGAGTGCCGATGGCCGGGTTTACCAGCTCGCGCAACCACTGTTCACTGAATTTCATTGTGCTTGTTCCAAAAATTCTGTTGCTGTCGTTGTTCCGGGTCGAGGCTTAAACGCGCCCGACCCACCAGGTCGCTCAACGCTGTTTAGCGGAACTGACCCAGGAAACGCAGATCGTTTTCGAAGAACAGACGCAGGTCGTTTACGCCGTAACGCAGCATCGCCAGACGCTCGACACCCATGCCGAAAGCAAAGCCGGTGAACTCTTCAGGATCAATACCCACGGCATTGAAGACCTTCGGGTGCACCATGCCACAGCCCAGTACTTCCAGCCATTTACCATCACCACGGTCGATATCAACCTCAATGGATGGCTCTGTGAATGGGAAGTAGGACGGACGGAAACGTACTTTCACATCTTCTTCAAAGAATTCACGCAGGAACTGCTCCAGCGTGCCTTTGAGGTCCGCGAAGCTGATCTCTTTGTCGACCAGCAAGCCTTCCACCTGGTGGAACATGGGCGAATGCGTCTGATCGTAGTCACAGCGGTAAACACGGCCCGGACAGATAATGCGGATCGGTGGCTGCTGTTTTTCCATGGTACGCACCTGGACACCGGAGGTGTGGGTACGCAGCAGGGTGTTGGCATTGAAGTAGAAGGTATCGTGCATGGCACGTGCCGGGTGATGCGCCGGAATATTCAGCGCTTCGAAGTTGTGGTAATCATCTTCGATTTCCGGGCCTTCTTCTACGCTGTAACCGATACCGGCAAAGAACTGCTCGATACGCTGCATAGTGCGCGTCACCGGGTGTAAGCCACCCAGTTCTTCACCACGCCCTGGCAGGGTGACATCAATCTGCTCCGCCGCCAGGCGCTTGGCCAAGGCTTCGGTTTCCAGATCATATTTACGTGCAGAGATTTTATCCTGCAGCGCCTGCTTGGCTTCATTGATGCGTGCGCCTGCAGCCGGACGCTCTTCAGCAGACAGCTTGCCCAGGCCTTTCATCAGCGCAGTCAGCTGGCCTTTCTTACCCAGATAATCAACACGTACCTGGTCCAGCGTTTGTACACTGGTCGCCTGCGCGACGGCGTTTTCGCCTTCAGCCAGCAGGGTTTGAATGTTTTCCATTTCCGGCTCCGAAAATTAACAACGATCTATCTCTGTTCAAGCTACCGAAAGAAAACGGTGATGATGTGCGCCGTTTCTTAGCAATAGATTCAACCAGAGACAGATAAAAAAACAGGGGAAGAGTTTGCACCCTTCCCCTATTTAAAATATCAGCGACCTGTAAACAGGCGGGTGGGCTTATGCCAGAGCAGCTTTCGCTTTCTCTACCACAGCCGCAAATGCATTCGCTTCATGTACAGCCAGATCAGCCAGTACTTTACGGTCGATTTCAACGTTAGCCTTTTTCAGACCAGCGATGAAACGGCTGTAAGACAGACCATTGATACGAGCTGCAGCGTTGATACGAGCGATCCACAGAGCACGGAACTGACGTTTACGCTGACGACGGTCACGGTAAGCGTACTGACCAGCTTTGATTACCGCCTGTTTAGCAACGCGGAATACACGGGAACGAGCACCGTAGTAACCTTTTGCTTGTTTCAGGACTTTCTTGTGACGACGACGAGCAACAACACCACGTTTTACGCGAGCCATTTAAACCTTCCTTTACTAAATTCTGTTAAAAACCAATTAGATGTACGGCAGCATACGGCGGATCAGCGCCTTATCAGCAGCATGAATCTGCTTCAGAGGACGCAGCTTACGCTTACGCTTAGTGCTCTTTTTGGTCAGAATGTGGCTAGTATGGGACTGCTTGTGCTTGAAGCCGTTCGCAGTTTTGCGGAAGCGCTTGGCGGCGCCACTTACAGATTTGATTTTAGGCATGTCAAAAATCTCCACGCATTCGTTTAGTTGTGTTCACCTGGAATAACAAAACCCGCAGCTACGTCCGAAGACATGGCCACGGGTTATCGGAACTCAGGTTACTTTTTCTTTTTCGGAGCAATAACCATGATCAGCTGACGGCCTTCCATTTTTGGACGCTGTTCCACTGTACCAAGCTCGATGAGATCTTCCTCAACACGCTTGAGCAGTTTCATACCCAGGTCCTGGTGAGCCATCTCACGACCGCGGTAACGCAGGGTTACCTTGGCTTTGTCTCCATCTTCAAGGAAACGTGTCAGGTTGCGTAGTTTTACCTGATAGTCCCCGTCTTCCGTGTTAGGACGGAATTTTATTTCTTTCACCTGAATCTGGTGCTGTTTCTTCTTCGCTTCGTTGGCCTGCTTCTTCTGTTCATAAAGATGCTTGCCATAGTCCATCACTTTACAAACGATGGGATCAGCTTCAGAAATCTGCACCAGATCGAGTTCCACTTCCTGAGCGGCTTCTAGAGCTTCGCGCAGGGGCACAACGCCAATCTGCGTGCCGTCGGGACCGATCAGTCGACATTCACGTGCTCGAATATTTTCGTTGATTGGCGGGCGTTGCTCACGGCGTACGCCCTTTCTGTTATCGCGCCTGATGGTTCTATCTCCTGATCAGTTATGCCTGACGGCCTTTGCGAGCCACGTCCTGGCTCAGCAGATTTTCAAATTCTTCCAGGGTCATGGTACCCAGGTCTTCGCCAGTACGCGTACGTACGGCAACAGAGCCGGATTCGACCTCTTTATCACCCACTACCAGCAGATATGGAATCTTTTGCAGGGTCCGCTCGCGGATTTTAAAGCCGATCTTCTCATTTCTCAAGTCTGCCGTTGCACGGAAACCAATATCTTCCAAGCGGTTAGCAACTTTTTTACAGTATTCGCCCTGTTTATCGGTGATATTCATCACCACCGCCTGGGTTGGCGCCAACCATGTTGGCAACGCACCGGCAGTTTCTTCAATCAGAATACCGATAAAGCGTTCGAAGGAACCCAGAGTAGCACGATGCAGCATAACCGGTGTTTCACGATCACCCGCTTCGTTGACAAACTGCGCATTCAGACGACCCGGCATTGAGAAGTCGACCTGAATAGTACCACACTGCCACACACGTCCCAGACAATCTTTCAGGGAGAATTCAATTTTAGGACCGTAGAAGGCACCTTCACCTGGCAGCAGGTCAAATTTCAGCTCCGCAGCTTTCAGTGCGTCGGACAGTGCCTGCTCTGCTTTATCCCATACTTCATCACTTCCCACGCGCTGTTCAGGGCGGGTAGAGAGCTTGTACTGAATCTCGGTGAAGCCGAAATCGGCATACACTTCATGCAGCAAGCGGATAAATTCAGACACTTCACTCTGGATGCTGTTTTCAGCACAGAAGATATGACCATCATCCTGCACAAAACCACGCACACGCATAATACCGTGCAGGGCACCGGATGGTTCATTACGGTGACAGGAACCAAACTCCGCCATACGCAGCGGCAGATCACGGTAAGAACGCAGACCCTGGTTAAATACCTGGATATGACACGGGCAGTTCATCGGCTTAACTGCAAAGTCACGACTTTCAGAGTGCGTGGTAAACATCTCTTCAGCGAACTTGTCCCAGTGGCCGGACTTCTCCCACAGCGTACGCTCAACTACCTGAGGCGTTTTTACCTCAACATAGTCATTACGGCGCAGCTTGGCACGCATGTACTGTTCAATCTGCTGATACAGCGTCCAGCCATTTGGATGCCAGAACACCATGCCCGGTGCTTCTTCCTGCATGTGGAACAGGTTCAGCTGCTTGCCCAGTTTACGGTGGTCACGCTTTTCCGCTTCTTCCAGACGGAACAGGTACTCTTTCAGATCTTTCTTATCGTTCCAGCAGGTGCCGTAAACGCGCTGTAGCATCTCGTTGTTGGAATCACCACGCCAGTAAGCACCCGCTACCTTCATCAGTTTGAAAGTTTTCAGGAAACCGGTTGCCGGCACATGAGGGCCACGACACAGGTCGATGAAATCGCCCTGCTTGTAGAAAGACAGTTGCTGATCAGCAGGAATATCCTTGATGATCTCAACTTTGTATTTCTCTCCCATCTCTTCAAACATGGCAACGGCTTCGTCGCGCATCATCAGAGAACGTTCAACTTTCAGGTTCTGCTTGGCCAGCTGTTTCATTTTCGCTTCGATCTTATCCAGATCTTCCGGCGTAAATGGGCGCTCGTAGGCAAAATCGTAATAGAAGCCATCAGCGATGACCGGACCAATGGTTACCTGGGCACCAGGAAACAGATCCTGCACCGCCATGGCCATCAGGTGAGCACAGGAGTGACGCAGCACTTCCAGGCCATCGGCATCGCGACCGGTGATAATCGCCAGGTCAGCGTCTTCGCTCATCACGTAGCTGGTATCAACCAGCTCGCCATTTACTTTACCAGCCAGCGCGGCTTTCGCCAGGCCCGCACCGATATCGGCAGCGACATCAAAGACGCTTACCGGCGCATCAAATTCACGTTTACTTGCATCAGGGAGAGTAATTACAGGCATTTTCAATCCTTGCTCAGTGGTGGCCCCTACCAAAGGCCACATAAGTCACTTAAGTCGATGTTAATAAAAAAAGCACCGTACAAACCAGGTACCGTGCGCAGGGGTAGAGTGTACCCCAGGATAGGAGGCGCAGGCTAATGTGCTGCATTGCAAAAATCCGTAACTGCCATCACATTTTTTAATGTTTTTCGTCAGTTACGTACTTACTCCGCATCCACTAGCTGGCGGCGGGTATACAAAATATGTTCGCGGGCCGCCGCTCGCGCTGCTTCAGCATCGCGTTGCTGCAGCGCCTGATGAATACTGGCATGCTGCGCGCGAATACCGTCTGGGTAGCGGCCATGTCGGATCAGAGTGCGGTTGAGCACCCCATAGATGGCATTAAAATAACGCTCATAGAAGATCTGGCTGAATGAGATAATCAGCATATGGTGGCTGGCATCGGCAATCATGGTATGAAACCGCAGGTCCGCCTTCGCTTTGGCCAGGGTTGTCTCGCCTCCGGTACTGCGCGCCTGCATCTGCTCATGCTCCCGCGCCAGCTGGCCAAGTTCCTCATCACTGGCCCGCAACGCAGCATAATAGGCTGCCTCTCCCTCCAGCGCTGCCCGCGCCTCAAGCACCTGTAGCTGGAAGTCCGGGTTATCACCCACCCCCTCCAGCGGCATATCCAGATGACAGGCCAGCAGATTACTGCAACGGCTGACTGCCCCATGGCGGCTTTCAATCAGGCCCTGCGCTTCCAGCTGAAACCAGGCTTCACGCACCGTTGCCCGTGCCAGGCCGTATTGCTCTGCCAGCTGGCGTTGTGAAGGCATGCGATCACCCGGGCGTATCTCACCCGATAGCATCTGTCGTTTGAGTTCGGATACCAGTCCCTGGCCCGTCTGTACTGTTTTAGTCATCAGATATAGGGCTTTCAATTATCGCTGTCAGCACCTGCGAAGTGCAGCGCTCTGGTCAGACCAGTTACCAGTGTAGCATTTATTTATCCGCGCTCCTCTCCTATCGTAAGTGCATCGCTTCAACTGGCCCCAGCCGTAACACATTATTAGAAGGGCCAGGCAACCATAACAAGAACCGGTGAGATGCTATGTCTGTTAACTCCTCTCCTATCCGGGTAGGTCTGTTTGTGACCTGCCTGGTCGATATGTTTCGCCCCAGCGTTGGCTTTGCCACGGTAAAACTGCTGGAACAGGCGGGCTGCACTGTGGAAGTGCCAGAAGCTCAGACCTGCTGTGGCCAGCCCGCGTTTAACTCCGGCGACCGGGATACCACCCGCGATATCGCAAAACAGACCATCGAGGCCTTTGATGGCTATGAGTACGTGGTTGGCCCATCCGGTTCCTGCATCGGCATGCTGCACTATTTCACCGACCTGTTCGACGAAGGTGATCCATGGAAAGCCCGCGCTGAAGATCTGAAAAAGCGCAGCTTCGAAATCACCTCGTTCCTGGTCGACGTACTCGATTTCGACCAGATTCTGGCCAGCTTCGACCAGAAAGTCACCTACCACGACTCCTGCTCCGGCTTGCGCCAGCTGGGCGTAAAAGGCCAACCGCGCAAATTGCTGGGCAAGGTTGAAGGCACTGAACTGGCAGAGATGACCGAAGCAGAAACCTGCTGTGGTTTTGGTGGCACATTCTGTGTGAAATACCCGGATATCTCCAACCGCATGGTCAGTAATAAAACCGGCTTTGCCGACGAAGCCGGCGCCCAGACCCTGCTCGGCGGTGATCTTGGCTGCCTGCTGAACATGGCAGGCAAGCTCAAGCGCGAAGGCAAGAAAATGGAAGCCCGCCACGTAGTAGAAGTGCTGGCTGGTATGACCGACACACCAGCGATTGGTGAAGCCGATTACGACCTTGGCAAGCAGCTGTAAGGCGGGAGATAAACATGCAGATTAAAAGCCCTGAATTTAAAGAAAACGCCCGCATCGCCCTCAAAGATGTCGGCCTGCAGAAAGCGCTGGGTAACCTCAAAGCAGGTTTCCCGGAGAAACGCGCCGTAGCCGTGCAGCGGATGCCTGAATTTCATGATATGCGTGATGAAGCACGTGATCTGAAAAACCACATCCTGGAAAACCTGGATATCTATCTGGAGCAGTTCGAGTCCAAAGTGACCGAAAATGGCGGCCATGTTCACTGGTGCCGCACCTCCGATGATGCCCGTAAAACCATTCTGGATATCTGCAAGCAGGTTGACGCCAAAACCGTCACCAAAGGCAAATCCATGGTCTCGGAAGAGATCAACCTGAATGAATACCTGGAAGAGAACGGCGTTCAACCGATCGAAACCGATCTGGGTGAGTACATCCTCCAGCTGCGTAAAGATCACCCCAGCCACATCATCGCCCCGGCGATCCATCTGAATCTGGAAGATGTGTCTGAAGCGTTCCATGAACATCATAAAAAGCCCAAGTCCGATGACCCGGCTGTACTGATGCAGGAAGCGCGTGAAGAATTGCGCACCAAATTCGTCAACGCTGATGTCGGCATCACCGGTGCCAACTTCCTGGTAGCAGAAACAGGCTCAACCATCATCGTGACCAACGAAGGTAACGGTGACCTGACCCAGACCCTGCCCAAAACCCACATCGTGATCACCTCCATCGAGAAGGTGGTGCCCACACTGGAAGATATGACCCTGTTCCTGCGCCTGCTGGCCCGCTCGGCAACCGGTCAGGAATTTACCGTATACAACACCCTGTCCACAGGCCCACGCCGCGAAGGCGATGCCGATGGCCCGGATAACTTCCACGTGGTACTGGTCGATAATGGCCGTAGCGATATGGTCGGCGGTGAATTCCACGAAATGCTGCGTTGCATCCGCTGCTCCGCCTGTATGAACCACTGCCCGGTATACGGCTCCGTTGGCGGTCACGCCTACGGCTGGGTATACCCGGGCCCAATGGGCTCCGTACTGACACCGCAGATGATCGGTATCGAAAAAGCAGGCAACCTGCCAAACGCTTCCACTTTCTGTGGCAAGTGTGAAGAGGTCTGCCCGGTACGCATCCCACTGCCAAAACTGATGCGTCACTGGCGTAATAACGAGTTTGAAAAGCATCTGAGCCCGAAAGCGGTTCGCTGGGGCATTGCAGGCTGGGGCTTCTTCGCCAAGCGGCCGAAACTGTACCGCCAGATGTCCAATACATCGAACTGGTTTATGCGCACCATGGCAGGCAAGAGAGGCCGTATCAACAGTTTGCCTCTGGCAGGCGGCTGGACGGACTTCCGTGATATGCCCGCCCCATCCGGCAAAACGTTTATGCAGCAGTGGCAGAAAAAGCAGGGGGACAAGTAATGAGCAAAGCTGAAATTCTGGGCAACATCCGTCGCGGCCTGCGCCGTGGTGAAGCCAACGAAGCACAGCGGGCAGCGGTACACAACCGCCTGAACGCCAAAGCCAACAACCTGGTGCCCAAGCGCGCCCAGCTGCCCCATACCGAACAGGTCGCCCTGTTCAAATCCATGGCGCTGGAAGCCGCCGCTGAGATCATCGAGCTGAACGAGCATAGCGAAGTGCCACAAGCCGTCGCTGACTGGCTGCATGTCAATCAGATCAAAGAGCTGGTCAGCGCCTCTGATGCCGTGCTGAACGAGATGGACTGGAGCCCGCTGGGTGATATTCAGCGTGTTGAGCGCGTGGCCCAGGCCGGCGATATGGCCAGCCTGACTACCACCTTTGCAGGCATCGCCGAAACCGGCACCCTGATGCTGCACTCACGCGGTGAGAGCCCGACCACACTGAATTTCCTGCCGGATATTCACCTGGCCGTGCTGCGCCGCTCCACCATCGTCGGCCCGTACGAGGATGCCTGGAAGATGATCCGGGAAACGTTCGGCACCGCACTGCCTCGCACCGTTAACATGGTCACCGGCCCTTCCCGCAGTGCTGATATCGAACAGAAACTGCAGATGGGTGCTCACGGCCCCCGCACCCTCGTTATCCTGCTGATCAACGACTGATCAGCAACATCTCTGCTTTACAGGTCCTTTTTTAACCCCCGGCGTTGTTCGCCATGCCGGGAGTTACCCTTCTGAGCCATCACCGGGTGGCTCTTTTTTTTAAGCAGCCTAAAACCCCAGCCCAAACCTCAGCAGCATAAAGCACAGCATCCCCGCCACGATGGTGGTCAGCAGATCTTTGCGCACCAGCGCCACCAGCGCCGAAAAGAGCCCGGCCAGCAGCCAGGGGTTGCGCCAGCTCAGCCACAGCTCCCCCTGAGGAATCAGCACCGCAGGCACAATAATCGCCGTTAATACCACCGGCGGCACAAACCCCAGCCCGGTACTCAGCCAGGGTGGAAAATGCACCCTGCCCGCTACCGCAAACAGCACATAACGCACACTGAATGTCACTGCGAACATACCCAGAATCAATACCACTTCATTCACGGCGTTACCTCCTGCGCAGCCACTTTACGCTGCTGTAACAACAGCAATGACAACCCCGTTGAAATACCACACACCGCCGCCACCATCAGCCCCAGCTTATGTGGCAGACCCACCGTCGCCATTGCCATAGCACCCGCCACAATCACCGCAGCCCACATCGGCGTATTACGTAAATAAGGCACCACCATACCGATAAACGTGACCGACATGGCGAAATCCAGCCCCCACTCAGTCATATCCGGGAACAGCTCACCCAGGCCGACACCGAGTGCCGTGCACAGCACCCAGTTACCGTACATCGCCAGCATTGAGCCCAGATAAAACCAGTGCGCATGGGTAAGATCATCAGAGCCCATATAGCGGCCACTGACCGCCGCAAAGGTTTCATCGGTCAGGCCGAACGCCAGCGGGATACGCCAGCGCTGCGGCAGGTGCCGCACCTTGGGCACAAGGTTGGCCGAATACAGCAGATGGCGCAGATTCACCACAAAGGTGGTGGCGATAATCACCGGAATCGCCGCCCCGGCAGCCAGCAGCCCCAGGGCAATAAACTGACTGGACCCGGCAAACACAATCAGCGACATTGCCAGCGCCCCCAGCGCAGACAAGCCACTGGGTTCAGCCAGGGTTCCGAAAATAATCCCGAACGGGATCGCCCCGACAATGAGTGGAAGCGTCGCTTTGGCCCCGGCCAGAAATTCCGCCAGGCGCAGCGCCCGCTGACTTTTCTGAGCCACGATTTTTTCAGCACACATGATAATTTCCCTTCTTCATACAGCGCTCAGAGCGCCAGCTGCATATACACATCCGAACGCGGATAGATCGACTGCCCCTGCGGATGAGGCACCTGCACAAAACCCAGGTTCTGGTATAACTGCATAGCCCGTTCGAGCTTGCTGGCGGTTTCCAGATACACCTCAGCGGCCCCCAGTTCACGCGCCTTATTGAGTGCCGTCAGTAACAGCTCCCGGCCCACACCCAGCCCCTGACTGTCATGTTCAACGCCCATCTTGGAAACCTCATAACACTCAGCACTGTGCCGGGCTAACGCAACACAGCCCACCACCTGATCATGACTGATGGCAAACCAGATATAGCCGCCACGGGCCAGGTAATAGCCCTCCGGGTTCTCTAACGCCTGCTGATCGTGCTCTGTCAGTTCGCCATTAAAATAGCGCACCAGCCAGTCCCGGTTCAGTGCATCAAACGCCCCCCGCAGCTCTGCCCGCCAGGGCACAACAACAAAACCCTCCAGCGCCTGACGCTGCGCCAGCTTACGGAGCACAGGCTGGGCAAAACCCTGTTTATCAACCAGCGCTTCAAACTCAGTCAGAGCCGCCAGCAAGGGCTGTTGCTGCTGCGCCTGCAGCTGATCCAGGTGGCTTTTAATGCCCGCCCAGATAGGCCGGATATCAACCAGCAGCTGCTCGCTCTGCGCCGTCAGCGCCAGCAACTGTCGCCGCTCATCTGCCGGGTCCGGTGTTTTACTCAGCCAGCCCTGCGCCAGCATATTGCGCGCTATTTTGCTGACAGCCGGATGACTGACCCCCAATAAGTCGGATGCCCCGGTAACCGACATAGGCCCCTCGCTATGGAGCAGGTTAAACAGCGGAAAAAATGTCGGGTGCAATGGAATGCCCCGCGCCTGATAAATAGCCACCACATCGGCGACCAGCCGGTCTGATAAGCGCCGAAGCCGACTGCCCAGCGACAGGCTGCCGAATTGCTGCATATGATCCATAGCTGACCCGTGTTGAAAAACATATTACGTAACCAGTTACGCAATATAGTAAAATAAATCCGGGACGTAAACCCGGATAACCCCGCTATTCGTTACTGGCCAGGTATTGCGCCTGCTGCGCCATCGCTTCACAGCGCCAGCCCAGCCCCTGCAACCACTCCGCATTCACCTGTGATGATGGCACAGGACGACTGTACAGATAGCCCTGCACCATATCGCAGCCCAGCCCCTGCAGGATACGATCGACCTCCTCACCTTCAACACCTTCGGCAATCACTCGCATCCCCAGACTATGACCCAGCCGGGTAGCAGCATGTACAATCTGCAGGCTACTACTGTCTTCAGCCAGATCCAGCACAAATTCCTGCGCCAGCTTCAAGGTTTCAACAGGTAGCTGCTTCAGATACAGCAGGGAAGAAAAGCCGGTCCCAAAATCATCAATAGAAAAACGAATCCCCTGGGCGGATAAACTGTTCAGGGTTTTGCGTACTTCTTCATTTTCCCCCATAAACAGGGTTTCGGTGATCTCCAGCTCCAACACACTGGGGGGGAGCCCTGTTTCAGCAAGCACCCCCATCACTTTACGCGGGAAGTCAGCATCAACGAATTGACGCACCGAGACGTTTACCGCTACATACTCAAAATCCAGCCCCTGGCTACGCCAGCGTGCAGCCTGATAACAGGCAGATTTGAGTACCCAGTCCCCCAGCGCTGAAATCAGACCACTGCTTTCGGCCAGCGGAATAAAATCACAGGGAGGCACCCGCCCCCGTTCTGGATGCTGCCAGCGCACCAGCGCTTCAAAACCCACGACTTTATGCTGGCGCAGGTCCAGTTGTGGCTGATATTCCAGAAACAGCTGGTCATGCTCAATGGCCAGGCTTAGCTGATCTTTGAGGACCTGGCTCTGAATATCACTCTGCCCCATCGTGGCATCATATTGTAAAAAGCTGCCCCGCTGTTCACGCTTGGCATGCTTAAGCGCAACTTCAACCTGCTGCAACGCCACTTCCGCCCGCTCCAGCGGCTGCTCAACCACCGTCACACCACAACTGGCAGTAATCACCTGTACGGAGCCGTCAGCCAGCACCATGGGCCGTCGTACTTCTCGCAGCAACTGCTCCAGCATTGAGTCCTGCGGCATATCCGCTCTCCGGCACAGCACCGCAAATTCATCCCCCCCCAGCCGGGACACGGTCATCCGCGCAGGCAGGTACGCTTCAAGACGTTGTGCCAGATGCTGCAATATCTCGTTGCCGATATGCTGACCCCATAGCTCATTTTTAACCCGGAACTGGTCAAGCCCCAACAGAATCAATGTGTAAGGCAGTCGCTCCTGATGGAGTTGCTCAAGCGCTTTAAGGAATCCACTGCGATTCAGCAGACCAGTGGTTACATCATGGTAAGCCAGAAAACTCAGCTGCGACTCAGCCTCGGTACGCTGACGAATCTCACGTTTGAGGGTGCGGTTCCACCAGAACAATCCCAGCGCAATTATCAGCGCCCCGGCGGTCAGCAACCACGTAAGCGAGCCTTTTATTCGCTCAAGGTCTATTCGGGCCTTATCAGCCGGACGGTTCCAGCGCTGCTCTATTGCTTCAACCTGAGCAGCCGACAGACTATCAAGCCCCTTTTGCAGCAGCGGCATCAGTAACGGCCAGTCATTACGCGCTGCCATCGTTATTGCGTAGTCATAACCCAGCGGACCCACCAGAACAATATTGGGCAGCCCAGCCTCAAACACATGCTTGTAAGCAGACGCCGCGGTTGCCCCAACCCCCGCTACCTGGCCTGCCGACAGCAAGCTGAACGCCTCGCGGGATGAGCGCACCGGAACCAGCTTTATACCAGGGTAGTTTTTGCTGACATATTCAGCCACTGCTGTACCTGCAGTTACCGCAAATGATTTACCAGCAAAATATGCAAGATTGGAATTATGCTCTTCTCCCTTACGAACAAATATATTATTACTGACGTAGTTATAAGGGGCGGTAAACGAGAGGAACTGTTCACGACGAGAGGTACGGGATGCCGCATATACAATATCAATATTGCGCGCTCTGGACTGACGTATCATATCCCCATAGCTGGGAAACATAACGCGCTCAAACTTCACACCAAGCGCAGTTTCAACCGCATCAAGGTATTCAATTGCCAGCCCTTCCAGCTTGCCATCCCGGTTCAGGTAAGCCTGCTGTGGCGGCACCTCGGCAATGCCAACCCGAAGGCTGTCCTGGTGTTGCTGAAGCCACAGAATTTCAGCCTCGGTAAAGGATGCCAGACGTCCCCATGCCGGGCTCGAAAAGAGTATAAGAATGAGTACAAAACGAACCAGCACAGCAGCATCCTGACCACCTAATTTGAACGGCTATTATACAAATTCACTCGCGCTGTTTTAACCATTATTCGCCAGTATTCCTGATCTATTGATACAGCACACGAAGCCTGACCAGGAATTCCACCGAGATAACATCAACCAAAGAAGCCAGACAGGTTATTCCAGGCAAAAAAAGCCAGCAATACGAAAGTGACCAGCACAATGCGAGTAATCAGACAACGGCGACACAACTTCTTTTTACGACGCGGCTTCACCGCCATATCAGCCTCCGGCCAGCTTGACGGTGTAACCCTGTTTCTCCAGCACTGCTTTAAGCTTGTCCCGGTGATCTCCCTGAATTTCCAGTACTCCGTCCTTAACACTACCACCGGTACCACATACTTTTTTTAACTGCTTAAGCAGATCTTTCAGCTCCTTCTCTGGCTTCGCAATACCGGTTAAGGTTGTCACACCTTTACCCTTACGACCCGAGGTTTCCCTGCGAATACGTACAACACCATCCAGTGCAGCCAACCGCTGTTGCTCTGCCAGCTCGTCACATACACAGGCATCCAGTGGTTTTTCACACGCCGGGCACAGGCGACCATGCTCAGTGGAAAATACCAGCCCTCCCAGCTGATCGCTCAAAGACTTCGCCATAACAACACCACTCCTCGGACTGTAGCTACTGTTTCAGTTCAGCCCACCAATCTGGCGGGCGAGATATGCGGCGTAATTGTCTGTCATCCCACTGATAAAATCGAGCGCCCGCATGTAGGCGTAATATAGAGAGTCATCCCTGGCCGGACAGTGAATCCCCATCAGGCTGATAATCTTCTGGCTACGGTAGCTCAGCGGGCCACTCTGTTGCTGATGTTCATAGACAGCATCACAGAACGCCTCCAGCAAGGTGCCGAGCGTACTGTAGGCCCCCACTTCAAGCTCGGTTTTACGGGTATCAGGGAACACCCGCTCCCGTGCCAGGGTTTTGGCAGCCACCAGCCCGTCCCTGACAACCGGGTCGCCATCCGTCAGCAGCTCACCCTGGTATTCCCCAACCATGATCTGCCCGTAGTTTTCCATGAAAGCAGCAATGGCAGACTCCACCATTGATTCCATCGCCCGCCCACGAAGGGCCGAGATCTTGCGCCGGGCCGATGCCTGCGATGACAGCACCGGATCATCCACCTCAGCACGGCCCGCCAGTGCCAGCAACACTGGCTGAACATCGTCAAAGCTGAGAATACTCAGCTCAATGGCATCTTCCAGATCCATAATGGCGTAGCAGATATCATCAGCCGCCTCCATCAGATAACACAGCGGGTGCCGACACCAACGCTGCGCCCCAAGCTCCACAAGACCCAGTTGAGCTGCCAGCTGCTGCAGAGTTGCCAGCTCAGTCTGGTAGCAACTGAACTTGCCTTTTTCTCCAGCATCCGCTGATGTCCATGGGTATTTCAGCAGAGTACCCAGCGTCGGCGAGGTCAGACGCAGACCACCTGCGAACAGATTATTTTCAATGCAGGTCACCACCCGAAAGCCCTGAGCATTGCCCTCAAAAGTTTCCAGGTCTGCCCGCTGTGCAGCCGGTAACGAGGCTAGCAGGGGCCGCGAACGATGGCGACGAAACCAGTCACGAATAGCATATTCCCCGGCATGGCCAAACGGCGGATTCCCGATATCATGCGCCAGACAGGCAGACTGCACGATGGTCCCAAGGTCATGCGGCCCTGCCCAGGGAGGCAGCTGGTCGCCTAGCAGCTCCCCCACCCGGATCCCCAGACTCCGACCAACACTGCCAACCTCAATGGAGTGGGTCAGGCGAGTGTGAATATGGTCATTGCGAGCCAGTGGGTGTACCTGGGTTTTACGCCCCAGCCGCCGAAATGCACTGGAGAAAATAATTCGATCATGGTCTTTATGGAAATGGCTTCGACCAATCTCCTGCGGACGGATGTGCTCATGCCCATATCGTTTGGTGGTCAGTAATCGCTGCCAGCTCATTGCCATCAGGTGTGCTCCGGTTTATACCGTTTCAGATTACTACAAATCAGTACCCGTCGGCTGTTTACGCCAGGTCTTAAGGCATTTTGCCCACAGTATGCTAATCCTTTAGATAGTGGCCAGCGCTTGTTAAAAGCAAGTGAAGGCAGAACCCATGACTCAACACGGGACATCAGTATGCGTCCCCGTGACAGCCATCAGGTTACAATTCATGAAGCTATCGAAGATACAGTCCCGCTTTACTGAGGCTATAACCCGGAAAGACCCTTCCATTCTGCTGAGCCCTTCAGTCGAACTGGAGTTCGAACCCGAGCAAAGCCAGGCAATCTACCAGGATGATCAGGTTAACAGTGGCCGGGATGCCCTCGCACAAACCTTTCCAGTGACTCGCCAACTGGTTGGGGAGGAGTATTTTCAGACCCTGTCCGATGAATACTGCCGCAACTACCCCGCCGAGTCAGACGATATGCTGCGCTTCGGCGATCGCTTTCCACTGCTCTTACTGAAACTCAGTATTGAGCGGCGACAACTCGACAAACTGCGCTTTCTGCCCGAGCTGGCCCGGCTGGAGTGGCTGATCCAGTCAGCTTACTTTGCAGACAGTGATAACAGCTTTGATTTTGATGCGCTGGCATCAGTCCCCATGACATCACAACCACACATTATTTTCACCCTGAGTCACGCCCTGAGCCTGATGTTCAGCGACTGGCCCGTGTTCGAAATCTGGCGCGCCCACCAGCACAGCCAGCATTCACACAACAAACTAAGCCTGGACGGTGGTAAGGAGTGGCTCTGTGTATACCGGGAGGAAGGCAAACCCGTGGTAGAAATCATCCCCCATGAGATTGCATCAGTACTGGGCGAGATGATGCAGGGCCATTGCCTTGGTGAGCTTGCCAGCCATTGTTCCGAGATAGACCACTATCTGCCCGAAATGGTACGCCATGGCTGGTTAAGTGGCTTTTATCTGGACCAGGCCGCCTGAGCCAGGCGACCCGCTACGGCTGCTGGCACACCCTGTTCGCGCCAGCAGCGTACGCCCAAACACCACACAGCCCTGCAGGTTGCAGAGCGAGTACTATTCGTTTTCAAGCATCCCGGTATTGTGTGGGCGCGGCATTTTCTGGGTACAGACAGCGGGCAGGTAGATGCTGAACTCCGAGCCTTCCCCCAGCACGCTGGTTACCTCAATCCTACCGCCGTGCTGCTCAATAATGTTATGGCCGATCGACAAACCAAGGCCCGTTCCCTGGCCCACAGGGCGGGTCGTGTAGAAGGGTGTAAACAGCTTGCTGATGTCCTGTTCAGCTATCCCGACACCGTTATCACGCACCTGAATCACGACTTCCCCTCGCCCCTGCCAGGTACTGATATGGATCTGCCCCTCGCGCCTGAGCGCCTGGACAGCATTTCTGACGACATTGAGAATAACCTGGTTGATCTGGCTTCGCACCGCCCTGATCTGTGGCAACATCTGCCGCTCAAGCACAACCTCTGCACCTGATTCGAGATCACTTTTCAGTACGCCCAGGGCCGTATCAATACAGCGGTTTACGTCAATCAGGTCAGCGGTTGCCAGGCCTTCATCGGCAAAGGTTTTTAACCCCTGAACAATCACTTCAATCCGTTCAGCACCTTCAATGGAATCACTCAGTAACGGGGGCAGGTCTTCCAGCAGAAACTGCAGGTCCTGAGCACATTCAGCCTGCTCCAGCCGCGCCTGTAACAACTGCGGCAACTCAGGGTCAGCACGGTGTGCCCGACAGAAAACAACCAGACTCATTAGCGTTTCCGTGTATTCGCGCAGGGTGGACAGGTTGCTTTTAACACAGCCCAACGGGTTATTGATTTCATGGGCAACCCCCGCAGACAGCGTACCTATACTGGCCATCCGCTCCGCCTGAATCAGCTGCGCCTGCTTGCTTTTCAGGTTATCAGCCAATATCTGTAACTGCTGATTCTGGCTTTCCAGTGCCCGCTCCCGCTTAAGCACATTGGCAGACATACGGCGAAAATCCGTCGCCAGCTGGAACAACTCCTGAGAGCGGGTGGAGGCCCGTAATCGCTGAATTGGCCCTCCATCACCAACCGCCAGCGCCGACGCGGCATATTGCAACTGACGCACAGGCAGCACCAGCCAGCGCATTACCAGCAGGTAGCTGACCACTCCACCAATCAGCATCGCAATCAACATCACCAGTAATAATTCATAAACCACCTGATCTCGCTCTAGAAGCACCTGGGTGAGGTCAATGCTGTACACCAGAGTCAACCCGACATCTTCCCAGTCATGCCGCACCACAACCCCCTCTTTAACTACACCTCCCAGGCTGAACAGCGATCTGCCACTACGCTCCATACTCAGGTGAATCCCCTCCAGCTGCTCCCTGAGGTGCAACTGCCGCAGCATTGCCGCCATCGGTATTCTGGCGATAAGCACCCCCTGAACATGCCCTGCCTCCCTAACCGGCACCGCCATTTGCCAATACTCACCTTCATCTACCCGAGTGATATTGACATGCGAGTTCATAGCCCCGGAAAGCAGGTCTGGCACCCAGTCCAGAGTGGCATGGGGCGGGGAAACGTCAGGAAGGGAGGTCGTTGCCAGTAGTTTCAGCTTCTTATCAAACCAGAACAACGAATAGGCTTCACCCAGCAGAGTCATCTCATCAAGCAGGGCTGATCGTGTGAGCGGCCCATCAAGCTCACGACCCTGTGTCATGTAGCTGAGCAGGCGGCTATTCTCGCGTAAGCTCTGCTGGTGATCAGTCAGCCAGGCCTGCAATGAAAGCTGTAATGTCGACACTTCACGTTTAAGGGCAACCTGCTCTGTACGCTCCAGTACATCACGCATATGCACCGCAACCAGAGTGCAGCAGATTAAAGCAACAATTCCACCACCCATAACAACCAGCCGAACAAGGCTATTAGCCAGAGGTCGGTACGCCTTCCCTGGCAACGTTTCAGTTTCAGCCATCACACAACTCTGCGTTCTGGCTGATCAGCTGCGCAATGCGCTGCTGCAACTCAACATTATCAAAGGGCTTGGACAACACATCATTTGCCCCCAGGTCCATAGCGCGCTGGAGCTGACTATCCGGCAAGGCTGAAATAACCAGTACTTTCAGCGTCCGATAACGGGGCTGATGGCGGATATAGCGCAACACATCAAACCCATCCAGGCCTGGCATACTCAGGTCCAGCGTGACCAGCACCGGGTCCAGTCGCTCCAGCAGACTACCTGCGGTAAAGCCATCTTCAGCCACAAAAGTTTCATAGCCGGCGCGACGTAAAACCCGCTGTAGCGCATTGGCCATAGAGCGATCATCATCGATAATCAGCACACGTTTTGATGTTGATTTGAGACGGTCAGGCAAGGCGATACCTTGCTGATCAAGACAGGTAATAAGTGAGGATAGTTTTACCCGTGAATCCGGTACACAGGCTGCAGGCCGGGCCACCAGAATGCCCTGTTCAGCCCAGTCAATCACCTGCTCGATCGGCAGGTTGCAGTAATTTGCGATCTCTTCAAGGGTCAGTTCTGGCTCAGCCATGGTCGCCTCCGTACGTTTTGACTCACAAAGGTATAGCACAGACCCGCCAGGTTATACCTCCTTTCCTGCAGATTCATACAGCGCCAGCGAGTGTTTACGTGCCTGCGCATAGTCAATCACGGGCATGGGCCGATGCCGGTCATTCGGTAGCCAGCGCTGTATAAAGGCCCCCTCAGGGTCAAACCGGTCCTGTTGGCGATGAGGATTAAATATCCGAAAATACGGTGCGGCATCCGCCCCCACCGAAGCGCTCCACTGCCAGCCGCCTCGGTTTGAAGCAAAATCACCATCAATCAGCCGTGACATAAAAAAGCGCTCGCCCCAGCGCCAGTCAATTCGTAACAGCTTGGTCAGGAACGATGCCGTCAGCATACGTAACCGATTATGCATCCAGCCGGTTTCACGTAGCTGGATCATCGCAGCGTCCACCAGTGCAAAACCGGTTTTCCCCTCACACCAGGCCTGAAAAAGCTGAGGATTATTATCCCACTGTATACGCCGCTCAACGGCGGGCCGAAATGGCTGCCCCTGACTCAGCGCCGGAAAGTCGACCAGCAGGTGTCGGTAAAACTCACGCCAGACCAGCTCATTAAGCCAGCTACCCTCCAGCCAGCGATCATCGCTATATGCCTGCTGCAACTGCAACAGGCACTGACGCGGGGAAACCACCCCACAGGCCAGCCAGGGCGATAGCATTGATGTAGCCGGTTGCGCAGGGAAATCGCGCTGCTGCGCATAAGCCGGTTCATGCTCACCTAAGAAGCGCTGTAAACGCTGTGCGGCAGCCTGCTCACCTGCAGGCCAAAGATCACGGCGATAGTCAGCGGTAAACAACCCGGCAGCAGGGTGGGCAGCCAGCGCCAGTAAAGCGGCTGACACTTCAGCCGTTTCAGGTTGAACCCTCGGCAATGGGATCATGGCTGGATAGTGGGCCAGCAAAAAACGCCGCCAGCTACGCGCAAATGGCGTAAATACCTTGAACGGGGTTCCCTGCCCCGTGCGCAATTGCTGAGGGGCAATAATCAGATCACCACAGGCCTGAGCATCACAACTGATCCCATGTTGCGCCAGCAAGGCAATTACCTGCTCATCCCTTTGCAGCTCATTAAGCGGCCATTCCCGGTTAAAGTGCAGTGAGGACGCCCCCATCTGCCGGGCAAACGCCAGCAGTGCAGGCGCACAGCTGGTGTAGTCTGATAACGAAAGCACCCGCAGCGGAATATTAAACGGCTCCAGCTCAGCCGCCAGCCGTTGCAGGTTATCCCACCAGAAGGCCAGCCTGGCGGGCGCATCATCATGCAGTACCCACTGGGCAGGCGTGAGGGTAACAACCGCTGTTACCCCCTGCTGACACTGGGCTGCATTATATAAAGCCGGATTATCCCTTACCCTAAGATCATTACGAAACCAGATAATCTTCATATGTAATTGCGCAGCCCCAATTCATGGGGGTACGGGTCCAGGTAGGCCTGTTCATTGATATAGTCACTACCATGACGCCTGAGGTAATGTTTCAGCAAAGTGAGAGGAACAACAAGGTGTACTTCACCCCGACGGTACTGCTCAATGGCTGCCACCAGCTCCTGTTTACAGTCACTGTCGATCGATTTTTTCAGGTAGCCAAAGATGTGCAGCAGTGTATTGGTATGAGATTTACGGCTGGCACGCTCTTTCAGGTACCCCATCAGCTGATTCAGATATTCAGGCATCAGCTGCTCCAGTGACATAGCCTTAGCGTCAGACAGCATACGCCCCAGCGTCTGGTACCCCGAGTAGCTATGCGCCATGAGGGTATATTTGTAGCGGGAATGGAATTGTTGAATATTGTGAAAGCTGGGGTCCGGCTCGACGGTCTGTTTCCAGTTGTACAGGGCAAATACTCGCAAAATAAAGTTTTCCCGCAATACCGGGTCATTCAGCCGTGCTTCCTCCTCAAGCGGCAGCCAGGGCATCTCTTCCATCAGTGCCCGCGCAAATAGACCACTACCGGAGCCATCCGGATTGCCATTAGGGTGATAAACCTTAACCCGCTCCATACCACAGCTGGGCGAGCCTTTGGTGAGAATATAGCCACACAGGTGACCATGGCTGGCAGCAAAATCACGCCCACTATTGAGCAACGCATCCGTCACGTTGAGTGCCGGGTCATCCGTACCCAACGCCTGCGGCTGGGCGTTATCACCTACCAGGCGAATTGGCTGACGCGGCACCCCAAGTCCGATCGCCATCTCAGGGCAAAACGACTCGTAACGAAAACATTCCTGCAACACTTCCAGACAATAGCGCGAACGCTTATGGCCACCATTAAAGCGAACCTCCTGACCCAACAGGCAACTGCTGATACCCACAGGAATTTGCAGTGCCGCCCCTGTTATCTCTGTCATTGAGCTTTGCGATCCATTCATCAGGGTCTCCTTAATCATGTTGTACCACCGGCAGCGATCAGACGAACTGACTACGTAAGCGGTTAAACGCCAAGCGCATCCGCGATTTAACACTGCCCAGGGGGATGCCCAGCTGCTGCGCAATATCACTATGGCTTTTACCCTCATAAAATGACAGGTACACCACCTGGGCCTGGCTAGCAGGCAAACCTTCAAGCGCCCCCAGCACACGCTGCGCCAGTACAGCAGCAGGCCCTTGCCCGCGTTCTGCCAGTAGCAGATCATCTTCAAACAGTGATACCTGGGTATAGCGCTCCCGGCGCTTAAGATCAATAAAACGATTTCGCGCCAGGGTAAAAACCCAGGTACTGGCACTGGCCCGCTGGGCGTTAAACAGATGGGCTTTATTCCAGACAGTCAGCATCGCTTCCTGGCTGACTTCATCAGCAACCGCCTCGGATAAACCAAGGCGGACCAGGTAAGCTTTGACCCTGGGGGCAAAATAGCGAAAGAGTTCGGCGAAGAGGGTTTTATCGCGCTGTTCAGCAAGGCTGCTCAGCCTGGCTGTCCAGTATACCCGCAACGCATCACGCGCCTCCTCCGCCTGAATTACAGCTGCAGGGCAGCCGCCGTCAGTCGGATTCATATCCATTGCACTCTCGTGGTTATCAAGCAACGGATCACTGCTGCGGGTCGGACAGCAATGAACAGATTTTAAATGTATAGATAATAGTTAAACGAACAACTCTCTGAGTCAATACACCCTGGCAGGCCTCGGATAATTATATGAACGGCCTGATACGCAGGCGAT
>Ga0193950_1000111_pt1 | contig 21600 bp, 14 predicted proteins | sample BB_1_MG_FD_144485 | JGI IMG/M metagenome (GOLD analysis project Ga0193950, IMG submission 144485) | Microbial mat bacterial communities from the Broadkill River, Lewes, Delaware, United States - BB_1_MG | ecosystem: Environmental > Aquatic > Freshwater > River > Microbial mats | place: USA...
TCGGACAGGTGCTGGGCAAGGATATTAAGGCTCATGATCTGGGTCGCAAACTGGGTATCTGAACACATTGATCAGGCAGGTGAAACAAGCATCAGTCAGATCATTCCTCGTTCATGCTCTCGCCCTGCCCTGTAACCAGAAAAACAATTACACCAGCTTAACGAAACACAAATTCACCTGCCTCAACATCCACCACAACTTCATGCCCAGGAGCAAAATCTCCCCCCAGAATCGACTGTGCCAGCGGGTTTTCAATCCATTGCTGAATCGCCCGTTTGAGCGGTCGTGCGCCGTATATCGGTTCGAAACCCACATCCACCAGCCTATCCAGCGCCGTGCTGGTCAGCGTCAGACTCAGGTCACGCTCAGCCAGACGCTTTTGCAACCGCTGCAGCTGGATCTGAGCGATACCCGCCACCTGTGCTTTACGCAGACTGTGGAACACCACCACTTCATCAATACGGTTAATCACTTCAGGACGGAAATGCCCGCCCACCGCTTCCATCACCGCCTTGTTCATCAGCTGATAGTCATCGTCGTCACTGAAGTTCTGAATCAGATCCGAGCCCAGATTGGAGGTCATCACCACAATGGTATTACGGAAGTCCACGGTACGGCCCTGGCCATCGGTCAACCGACCATCTTCCAGCACCTGTAACAGAATATTAAAGACATCCGGGTGGGCTTTTTCTACCTCGTCCAGCAGCAGGACAGAGTAGGGCTTACGCCGCACGGCTTCCGTCAGATACCCACCCTCTTCATAACCGACATAGCCCGGAGGAGCACCGATCAGCCGGGCCACGGAATGTTTCTCCATAAACTCGGACATATCGATACGTACCATCGCCTCTTCGGTATCGAACAGGAACCCGGCTAGCGCTTTACACAGTTCGGTTTTACCCACCCCGGTTGGCCCCAGGAACAGGAACGAGCCATTGGGACGGTTGGGGTCAGACAATCCAGCACGGGAGCGACGTACTGCATTGGATACCGCAATCACCGCCTCTTCCTGGCCGACCACTCGCTGGTGCAGAGCCGCTTCCATACGCAACAGTTTCTCACGCTCCCCTTCCAGCATTTTGCTGACCGGAATACCAGTCCAGCGGGCAACCACTTCAGCCACCTCCTCTTCTGTCACCTTGTTACGCAGCAACTGGGTGGCAGTTTCATTTGATGCTTCGGCTTCAGCTGCAGCGGCCAGTTCCTTTTCCAGTTCGGGAATCAGCCCGTACTGCAGTTCAGACATCCGGCTCAGATCACTGTTACGCTGCGCTTGCTCCATTTCAGTCCGGGCCTGATCAAGCTTTTCCTTCACCTGCTGGGAGCCCTGCAGCGCCAGCTTCTCCGCTTTCCAGATCTCATCCAGATCCGCAAATTCGCGCTCTACATCAACGATAGTCGCTTCCAGTTCAGCCAGGCGCTGTTTCGCAGCGCTATCTTTCTCTTTCTTCAGCGCCTCGCGCTCCATCTTCAGCTGGATCAGCCGACGCTCCAGCCGGTCCATATCTTCTGGCTTAGAATCGATCTCCATGCGGATGCGAGAGGCCGCCTCATCAATCAGATCAATCGCTTTGTCCGGCAGCTGGCGATCAGTAATGTAACGCTGGCTCAGTTTGGCCGCCGCAATGATGGCCGAGTCAGTGATATCGACCCCATGATGAACTTCATAGCGTTCTTTCAGGCCTCGCAGAATGGCCACAGTGGACTGCTCATCCGGCTCATCCACCTGCACTTTCTGGAACCGGCGCTCCAGCGCAGCGTCTTTTTCGACATACTGGCGGTATTCATCCAGTGTCGTCGCGCCTACACAATGCAGTTCGCCGCGGGCCAGCGCGGGCTTAAGCATATTGCCCGCATCCATTGCACCTTCGCCTTTACCGGCCCCCACCATGGTGTGCAGCTCATCAATAAACAGAATGATCTGACCATCCTGCTTGGCCAGCTCATTGAGGACCGCTTTGAGTCGCTCTTCAAACTCACCGCGAAACTTGGCCCCGGCGATCAACGCGCCCATATCCAGCGACAATACCTGTTTACGTTTCAAGCCTTCCGGCACTTCCCCATTCACAATACGCTGGGCCAGCCCTTCAACGATGGCGGTCTTGCCCACGCCCGGTTCGCCGATCAATACAGGGTTGTTTTTGGTCCGGCGCTGCAGCACCTGAATGGTGCGACGGATCTCATCATCACGGCCAATCACCGGGTCCAGCTTGCCCGCCTCGGCACGCTCGGTCAGGTTGATGCAGTACTTGTCCAGCGACTGACGGTTGGACTCCGCATTGGCGTCACTCACCGTATCGCCACCGCGCATCTGAATAATCGCGCTTTCCAGCCGGGCTTTATCAACGCCGGCCTTACGCATCAGTTTGCCGACCTCGCCTTTATCATCCAGCATCGCCAGCACCAGCAGCTCACTGGCAATAAACTGGTCATTACGCTTTTGCGCCAGCTTATCGCACAGGTTGAGTAACCTGCCCGCATCTTTGGACCACAGGATGTTACCATCCGGATTCTGCAGGGTTGGCAGGCCATCCAGGTGGGCAGCAAGGGCGCTGTTAAGCTGGTTCACATCGGCCCCCGCCTGACTCAATAGCGGTTTGATACCGCCATTTTGCTGCGCCAGCAATGCAGCCAGCATATGCGCAGGCTCAATATAATTGTGGTCACGGCCCACCGCGAGTGATTGCGCATCGGCCAGTGCTTCCTGTAAACGTGCTGTAAATTTATCCGGTCTCATGAAAAGTCTCCTGATAAGGTCGCGGCCAATCGGCCCGCGCCAGGTAGCCAGCCTTCCATGAAGCACTGGCCACCACTATTGTTCAGCTCTGCAGACGAGCAACAGGTCGGGATTTTTTGAGCACAGAAGAACCTGCACCACCCCGACACATTTCTAAATGGGGGCAGTCAGGCAGTGGTTCAAGAGGGAGTTGGTGATAATATGACCAGCATCAACCAGATACAGCTTAACATTACACAGCAAACCGTTATCAGTGAACAGCAGAAACAAGAAGGGTGACCAGAACGACTCAGAGCTGAGCAATCCAGATCAATGTTGCCATGCGGCCAGTACGCGGGGTACGCCGGTAGGAAAAAAAGCGCGCGCTATCACTGACAGTACAAAAGCCACCACCGTGGATAGACGACACACCGGCAGCCTGCAGCCTCAGCCGTGCCAGCAGGTAGATATCGGCCAGCCACTTGTCTGAACAGCCAGCAACAGGCCGAAACGCAGCTTCAGCCTGGGGCTGGCGGGCACAGAACTGCTCACGCACTTCGCCACCCACCTCAAAAGCCTCCAGCCCGATGGCCGGGCCCAGCCAGACAACAACCTGGGTCGGGTCATCAAACACCGCCAGGGTGTTTTCCAGTACGCCTTCACAGAGCCCTCGCCAGCCAGCATGGGCCGTTGCTACCCGACTGCCATTACGATCAGTAAAGCAGACTGGCAGACAGTCTGCTGTCATCACGATACAGCCCTGGCCGGGCGTGTCACTCCAGCAGGCATCTGCCGTGCGGATTACGCCGTCAGGGCGGGCTTCCACCACATCAGTACCGTGTACCTGTTTCAACCATTGAGGCGTCATAGTCAGCCCGCAAGCCGTCAGCAGCCGCTGGCGATTCTGCGCCACAGCATCTGGGCAGTCATCCACATGATCGCCCAGATTCAGGCTATCAAATGGTGGCGCACTGACCCCGCCCTGACGGGTCGTAGTCAAGGCACGGATATGCGCAGGGGCTGGCCAGTCGGCCTCAATGATTTTCACAGATCGTATTCTTCAATACTGTTAGCGTCATCTTCCAGCACTGCCAACAGTTGTTGCAGATCTTCAGGCAGATCAACTTCCCAGCTCATCTGTTCTCCGGTAATCGGGTGCCACAGCTCCAGTTTTTTAGCATGCAGGGCCTGGCGTTTGAACGTTTTCAGCGTCTGCTGCAGCGGCTCAGATGCGCCCTTAGGCAGACGGAAACGACCACCATACAACTGATCACCCACCAGCGGATAACCGATGTAAGACATATGCACACGGATCTGGTGGGTACGCCCGGTTTCCAGTTTCAGCCGGATATGGGTATGAGAACGGAACTTCTTCAGCAAACGGTAGTGAGTCACAGCCTCTTTGCCCATCGGGCTGACTGCCATCTTCTGCCGGTTACGCGTACTGCGCCCCAGTGCCTCATCTACCATGCCACCGCCGGTCATCACTTTATGGGTGATCGCTTCATATTCACGCCCCATACTGCGATCCTGCAACTGATTTACCAGATCGGTCTGAGCCGGGATGGTTTTCGCCACCACCATCAGCCCGGTGGTATCCATATCCAGCCGGTGCACGATACCAGCACGTGGCACCTGAGCAATCGCCGGGAAATGGTTCAGCAGGGCATTGAGTAACGTTCCGCTACGGTGACCCACCGCCGGGTGTACCACCAGCCCGGCGGGCTTGTTGATCACCAGAATATCGTCATCTTCGTAGACGATCTCCAGTGGAATATCTTCGGCCTGATGCTGATCAATCAGCTCCAGTTCAGCCTCCACTCGCACGGTTTCACCGCCGAGCATTTTATCGCGGGTGCGACGTACTTCGCCGTCTACCGTCAGTGAACCATCCTTGATCCAGCCCTGCAGGCGGGATCGGGAGTATTCGGGAAATAATTGTGCCACGACCTGGTCCAGTCGTTGACCAATCAGATCGTCACCGATCTGTGCTTGCAGTTGAACCTGTTCAGACATCAAGGATCTTCGTCAATGCGGATAAGTTGGGTTGAATATGTGGATTGTGATTAAATACAGACCACATTTTTCAGTGTCTGCTCAGTATAACCGTTCAGGCACAAGACTACATCGGGATTAACAGGATGCGTTTACGTAATGCGATCGCAATCGCCACCCTGAGCATGGCCACGGCGGGCTGTTCATGGTTTGGTGGGGATGAAATTGAAGAACCAGACCTGCCAGAGCAACAGCTCTATGAGGAAGCCCTGAGCGCACTGGAGGCCAAAGCCTACGCCCGCGCCGTGGAGAAACTGCAGCTGCTGGAAGCCCGCTACCCGTTTGGCCGCTACTCCGAGCAGGCACAACTTGAGCTGATCTTTGCGTACTATAAAAACTACGAACCGGAAGCCGCCCGCTCAGCAGCCGACCGTTTTGTTCGCCTGCACCCCAATCACGAAAACATCGATTACGCCTTTTACCTCAAGGGGCTGACGGCCTTCGAACAGGAACGCACATTCATCACCCGCTACCTGCCGCTCGATGAAAACACCCGTGACCCAGGTGCCGCACTGGCCTCCTTCGAAAGCTTCTCAGCCCTGCTGGCACGCTACCCGGATAGCCCATACGCACCGGACGCCCGTAAGCGCATGGTGCATCTGAAAAACCGACTGGCAGCCTATGAAGTAGAAGTAGCCCGTTACTACCTCAAGCGCGGAGCCTACGTAGCCGCAGCTAACCGAGGTCGCTACGTCATTGAGAACCTGCAGCAGACGCCCGCTACGCCCGATGCCCTGGCTACGATGATCGAAGCATACGACGCATTGAAAATGCCAAAACTGGCAGCGACCTCCCGCGAGGTTCTTAACGCCAACTACCCGGACTACCAGTACCAGCCGGTAGGCATTGAAAAGAAAACCCTGCTTGATGCCGCCACGCTAGGTATGTTTGGCAGTGACAGTAATACACCTGAACCCCCTCCTGTAGGTCAGAGCCAACCACCACGGGCTACTGATAACAAAGTCCCAGACCAGTCCCAGGCTCCAGAGCAAGAAGAGCGCTCTATCTTCAGTAAAGCAACGTTTGGCCTGTTTGACTGAAGCAGACACAAACCGGGCAAACGAAAAAAAACCAGTCAGCTAGCTGACTGGTTTTTTTATACCTAACGCAAAAGCTCAGAAAAGCTCATCAGGCCCAAGCTTCAGCGACGCTTCAGATGCACCGGAGCCATTATCCATCTTCAGACGGTTGATCGCTTTAATATCGTTACCCTTCTGAATAATGATCTCAACCCGGCGATTACGCGCCCGGTTAGCACGGGTATTATTCGGCACCAGAGGCTTAACACTGGCCTTGCCTACAACGGTAAAGCGCTTCTGGTCCATGCGAGGGTCACTGAACAGCTCATGCCCAACAGCCAGTGCGCGTGCAACAGAAAGATCCCAGTTAGACTCAAAGCGGCGACCCGAGTACGGAATATTATCCGTGTGTCCTTCAATAGAAACTTTACCGCGCACCCGCAATAACATATCGCGTATCTTGGCAATAACTGGAATATATTCAAATTTCAGATCAGCAGAGCCAGATGAGAACGAGCCCTTTTCTTTCACGCGGATAATGATCTTACGCCCATCAGTTTCCACCTCCACGCTACCCTGACCAATTTCCTGGCTCAATGCAGACACAAATTCCACCGCTTCCTGCTCGGCTTCCTTCTTCTGCTGCTCCATCTCCTCCTGAATTTTATCCTCAAACTCACCGGCATTATTATCCTTGGTATCGGCATCACCAACCTTGGAACGGATATCCAGCGTATTAAGGTTATTGTTCACCGTCATCTGGCGAACCTCATTCAGAGGCGTAGGCTCTGGTCGGCCTGGGCTGAACTCCTGCGCAATAATCGAAGTACCCTTTGGGATATCCTCAACCTTGATCTGGTTCTGCACCCCGAAGGCCTCTCGCATGGAGCCAGCCAGCTGCTTGAACTTCAGTACATCCATCTCCGAAAAGGAGAGCAGCAGTACGAAGAAGCACATCAGCAGCGCCATCAAATCTGCAAAGGTTGCCAGCCAGGCCGGCAATCCGGGCTCACACTCCGGACAGTTGTTTTCTTCGTCTTCGTCGCTCATCACCGATCCCTGTCAGCACTTATGCTTCTGCGCCGCGTTTTTTCTCAGGCAGGTAGTTTTTCAGCATCTGCTCAATGACACGCGGGTTCTGACCCGCCTGAATCGCCAGCAGACCATCAATAATCAGTGACTGATTCAACTCTTCTTCATCTTTACGTGCCGACAGTTTATCTGCCATAGGCAACGCAATAATGGTCGCGATAATCGCACCGTACAAAGTTGTCAGCAGGGCTACCGCCATCGCCGGCCCGATAGACTTCGGGTCGCTCATATTCGACAGCATCTGTACCAGGCCGACCAGCGTACCGATCATCCCCATCGCCGGAGCCACATCCCCCATCGCCTTGAACAGGTTAATGCTGGAAGCATGTCGGTCCGTGGTCTGCTGCATCTCTTTTTTGAGCAGCGTTTTCACCACATCAGGGTCATGGCCATCAACCAGCAACTGGATACCCCGTTGCATAAAGTCAGAACTGACCTGCTTATCCTCCAACGACAGCAGCCCCCCCTTTCGGGCAGCATCCGCCATCTCTACAGTTTCAGCAATGATATCTTCCGGGGCGACAGACTTGAACATGAACGCCTTACCCGCCACTTTCCCTATACCGAGGTACTGCGCCAGTGGAAACTTGGACAATACAGCAAATAAAGTCCCGCCCACCACGATCAACAGCGATGGTGGGTTGACGAAAACCATCACATCACCACCAAGTACCATTGCAGCAACCACAAGGCCCAGAGCCCCCAGCATGCCAATCAGCGTCGCTATATCCACGCATCTCTCCTTCAATCGCCCGTGACGCTATCGTTCAGACTCTAAATCAGCTCGACATGATATAAAAATATTGCCTGGTAATCATCCACAAAACACCTGTTTAATGCGGCTTTTACTACCTTAAATTGACCCAACACCCAGCCTCCGGTAACGTCACCATCCTTAATATAGCCACGCTCGGTGCCCTTTATGTCCGACCCTAAACAACCGGTTGATTTTGAACAATCATTAACCCAGCTGGAAAACCTGGTGGAACAACTGGAGCAGGGCGACCTGCCCCTGGAAGCCGCCCTTCGCTCTTTTGAACAAGGCGTACGCCTTACCCGCGACTGTCAGGGTATACTCGACCAGGCAGAACAAAAAGTACAACAGCTGGTAGAAAATAATGGTGACCTGACAACAGCACCGTTTACCGGTGAATAAATAGCAGTGAGAGAAGCACGTGGACCTTAAATCCCTTCTGGCCAGTTATAAGCAGCGAACCGAGCAGCAATTACAAATACTGCTCGCGCCCACCAGTATAGACCCCATTTTGCAGCAAGCCATGCAGTATGCGCTGCTCAATGGCGGCAAACGTATTCGTCCCACTTTGGTCTATCTGGTTAACCAGTTACTGGACGGCGATCTGGAAAAAGCAGATCCTGCCGCTTGTGCGCTGGAAGCGATTCATAGCTACTCGCTGGTTCACGATGATCTGCCCGCCATGGACGACGACGCCCTGCGCCGGGGCAAGCCAACCTGCCATATTCAATATGATGAGGCGACCGCCATCCTTGCCGGTGATGCCCTGCAGACACTGGCCTTCGAACTGGTCAGTCAGCCTGATTATCCACTGCCTGCCGCCATAAAGCTGCAGATGGTGCACAAGCTGGCCTTAGCCGCTGGTGACAAAGGCATGGTGGTTGGGCAGAGTTTCGATGTCCGCCATGAGGGTCTGATGCTCAATCTGCAACAGCTCCAGCAGATGCATCGGCATAAAACCGGCGCACTGCTCAGCGTTGCCATCGAGCTGGGCGCGCTCAGCGCTGAGCACACCGATGCCAGCACTTTGCAGGCTCTGCGCCAGTATGGTGAAGCGATCGGCCTGGCGTTCCAGGTAAAAGACGATATTCTGGATATAGAAGGCGACACTGAAACTCTGGGCAAACCGCAGGGTTCCGATCTGGCCGCCAACAAACCCACCTACCCCGCACTACTGGGGCTGACGGGCGCAAAACAGAAATTAGAACAGTTACGGCAGGACGCCCACCAGGCACTGGATTGCTTTGGCCCTGACGCCGCTGCGCTGCGCGCACTGGCTGACTATATCGCGACGCGAAATCACTGAGTACTGATGTTCCAGACACTGCCCGACCAGCGTCCAGCAACGCCGTTGCTGGACCGTATCAGCGATCCTGCGGATCTGCGCCAACTATCTCCCGAGCAACTGCCTGAACTGGCGGAACAGCTGCGGGCCTACCTGCTGTACTGCGTTGGCCAGACGGGCGGGCATTTTGGTGCCGGGCTGGGTGTGGTAGAGCTGACCGTCGCCCTGCACTACCTGCTGAACACTCCGCAGGACAAACTGATCTGGGATGTAGGCCACCAGAGCTACCCGCACAAAATCCTCACCGGCAGGCGCGAGCAGATGCTCAGCATGCGCAAGCAGGATGGCCTGGCCCCATTCCCTCGTATGAGCGAAAGCCCCTACGATGCATTCGGCACCGGCCATTCAAGTACCTCCATCAGTGCTGCACTGGGCATGGCTCTGGCTGCGCGCCTGCAAGGGCGCGCACAGAAAACCGTCGCCATTATCGGCGATGGCGCGATGACGGCCGGGATGGCCTTTGAGGCCCTGAACCACGCCACCCACACCGGTGGTGATCTGCTGGTAATCCTCAATGATAACGAGATGGCGATCTCGGAAAATGAAGGTGGCCTGGCCACCTACTTCAGCAAAGACCTGAAAAACCGCACCGCTGGCGAACACACCGCCGCCCTGTTTGGCACCCTGGATTTCGATCATATCGGCCCGATCGATGGCAACGACCTGACCCAGCTGATTCCAGCCCTGCAGCGCGCATTGAGCAACAACCGCCCCCAGTTCCTGCATATTCTGACCCGCAAAGGCTGTGGCTTTGCCCCTGCCGAAGCCGACCCGATCGGCTATCACGCCATCACCAAGATGGAGCCTGGCGGCACCGCGAAGCCAAAGAAAAAACCAACCTTTGCCAACCACTTTGGTCGCTGGCTCTGTGAGGCGGCAGAAAAAGACAAACGCCTCGTTGCCATCACCCCTGCCATGCGCGAAGGCTCCGACCTGGTCGCCTTTTCAAAACAGTTCCCTGAGCGCTACTTCGACGTCGCCATCGCCGAGCAACATGCTGTCACCCTGGCGGCCGGTTTTGCCTGTGAAGGCATGAAACCGGTGGTCGCGATCTACTCCACCTTCCTGCAACGCGGCTATGACCAGCTGATCCACGACGTGGTCATCCAGAACCTGGATGTGATGTTCACCATCGACCGCGCCGGGCTGGTCGGTGAAGACGGTGCCACCCACGCTGGAATTTTTGACCTGGCCTATCTGCGCTGCCTGCCCGGCCTGGTGATCATGACCCCCGCCGATGAGCAGGAACTGCGCCATATGCTGCATACCGCGCAACATTACACAGGCCCGATTGCCGTGCGTTATCCACGCGGTAGCGGCAGCGCTGAAGCCACCGACGCGCCATCACAACAACTGGAAATTGGTAAGAGTCGCCTGATTCGCCAGGGCAAGAAAACCGCGATTCTGAACTTTGGCCCGTTACTGTCGGAGGCAGACAAAGCGGCTGAACAACTGAATGCCACCCTGGTGGATATGCGGTTTGTTAAACCGCTGGACGAGGCCCGGGTTAACGAGCTGGCAAGTGACCATGAACTGCTGGTTACCCTGGAAGATCACGCTGTTCAAGGTGGTGCAGGGTCTGCTGTCAGTGAATATCTGCACCAGAAGCAACTGGACTGCCAGCTGCTGGCACTGGGAATTCCAGATCAATGGATTGAGCATGCCGGGCGTGGTGCACAGCTTAAAGGGTGTGGGCTGGGTAGCGCCGGTATTATTCAGGCCATCACTCGCCTTTAGCCACCCATAACACATAACAACGAACACCTCCCTGAAGGCCTGTCGCGTTGCCGGTCAGAATCAGAGAACTCTGGATTTTCACAGTAGCACCAGAGCAACCGAAACAGATCGTTCATATATCCCGTTGTTGTAATAGGCAAGACCATCCCCACCTGTCACCATCCCCTCGGTTAATGAACAGACCACCCAACGGCATCAGGGCTGATTTTACCCCCCTGAGTTTTAGTTACCTATGAGTATCAGTTAACGGGCTACACCTTTACATACCAGGATGTAAGCAAACAATCATTGAATAACCATAGAGAATGAGTTATCAATAAATAATAATAACAAAAAAACTCAAGAATGGATTCTCCATGACCAGCCCCTGGCTCAGACTTCCCCTGCAGTTTGATATCGACCAGCTTAATACCGACCTGGCCCGCCTGTCTGACGTGCACTGGCTGCCGCACATTAACCGGCAGGCACATAATGGTGGCTGGACTGCTCTGTCACTGCGTTCAGTTCATGGCAGCACTGACACCATCACCGTAGCGGACTGCCGTCAGACCAGTTATGCTGACACACCGCTGTTATCTACCTGCAGCTACCTGCCAGCCGTATTAGCCAGCCTGCACTGTCCCCTGTACTCAGCGCGCCTAATGTCACTACGCGCTGGGGCGAGTATCAAACGTCACACCGACCATGATCTGGCTTTTGAAGACGGCTGTGCCCGCCTGCACATCCCGATCCAGACCCACCCTGACGTTATCTTCCATATTAATGACAAACCCGTGCATTTTGGTGCCGGAGAATGCTGGTATATGAATGCCAACTACCCCCATCAGGTGACAAATAACAGCCCACTGGAACGCATTCATCTGGTCGTGGATTGCGGTGTAAATGCCTGGCTGGCAGATATCTTTCACAGCGCAGGCTATCAGAGTGAGCCACAACAACACAAATATGGTGACCCGGCTATAAACGACAGCAACGCACTCCAGGTCGCTCACCAGCTGGAAGCCATGGGAAACCCTACCAGCAGCACATTGGCAGCACGGCTGCGTATGCTCCATCAGCAAACTGACCTTCTCGCTAGCAGTACAGGCAAAGAGACGCCTGATACGATGAACCCAGGATACCTGACCGATGAGTGAAAGACTCAACCCCGGCTACGCCACCGCTACCTCCAGTGCCATCGACAAAGGGTTGCAACAGCTGTTTAACCAGTCACTGCGGGAACAGCTTAATGCCTGTATGCAGGCCGCTGAGCCGGACTACCAGAGTGACCTTAAAGCAGCCATGGAACAGCTGACCCAGACCCTGTTACAGCAGCCTGATGCCGACCATGAACAACTGGTACAGCTCTTTGCCAGCGCCAATGAACAGCTACTGACCTGTTATGCCCAGGCACAACTGACCGAGGCAGAAACACACACCTCATACATCAACGCCACCGGTGTTGTGATGGCGGTTAAAGACGCCATCAATACCGTCAATGATATATACCGGGTGAGGGCTTTTATTCGCGGTATTGATCAGGCACTGGAGGTACACCCGGCACGCAACACAGCGCAGCCTCTGCACCTGGTTTACCCGGCTTGCGGTCCCTTTGCGCCGCTGCTGTTACCACTGATCAGTTACTACCAGCAGCAGAATATTGGCCCACAGCAGCTGAGAATTACCCTGATCGATATTCAGCCCGGTGCCACAAAAGTACTGAATCAGCTGGTTGATGACCTGGGTATCCGCGATTACATCCATGTAATCCACTGTCAGGATGTGATGACGTACCAGCCAGAACACCACATTGATGTACTGGTTATGGAAGCGTTACAGCATGGTTTCAGCCGCGAAGGGCACCTTGCCTTTGCCCGACACCTGCGCCAATTCCTCAGCCCTGATGCGATCATGATCCCTGAAAAAATCACCGTCAGCGCAGTGATGAATGCAGGCCAGCGCGAGTATGTTGACCAGTGGGAACCACAGGACAGAACACACTCCAGCCTGCTCGACCCGAGCATCGTTGAAGAACGTACCGAGCTGGGTGAAGTATTCAGCCTGACCCTCGATTCCCTGCGCAAACTGACCATTATCCCGCTGGGCGACAGCGCTGAGCTGATCGAATGTAACCAGCTGCAGATTCCTGCCGACGCCAGCAATATCGACAAAAAGAGTCTGCTGCTGACCGCCACCGCCACCACCTTTGGCGAAGAGCAGATCAGAGAATACGACTCCGGTATCAGCCACCCACTATACGAGCCATCAGTCTGTGTTGATTTTGTGCCAAAAGTGCCAGAACCCGATGATCTGCTGCTTAAAAGCGGCGACAAGCTGAAGTTTTACTACAAGCTCACCGGCGCACCCGGCTTCCTGCCAACACGGGCCTGAGGAACATAACGATGAGTGCACTGAAAATCACCCTGCTCACCTCCAGCAGTGCGGCATTACCCGTCGTCTCTCTGCTGGCACAGCGCCAGCAACTGGCAGGGGTCTTGTTACTCGGACAGTGGGATCCGGAAAAACAGCAGATAGATTCCCAACTCAAACAGGCTGGTATTGCGGTTGCTTACAGCCCACCCGGTGAGACGGACCACGCCATCAGCGCCCTGACCGGCTGGCAGAGTCAGCTGGGCATCGTATTTTGCTGTGGTGAAAAAATTCCGGCCGCCATCGCGCAGACGCCCGAACATGGCATGGTCAACCTGCATGGCTCTGCGCTGCCCGAATACCGTGGCCCGGACCCGGTCTACTGGCAGATTCGTAACGGTGAACGCCAGCTGATGCTGACCGCTCACCAGCTGGAAGACAGCTTCGATACCGGCGCAATTCTCGCTCAGCATCCGGTAGAGATCGGCCCCTATGACACCTCTCATCGGGTGTTCAACAATATTTTGCAGCAAGTGCCGTCACTGCTGGACAACCTGCTTGAGCAGCTGCAACAACAGGGCCAGTTACATGGCAAACCACAGCAGAATACGGCCAGCCATAAAGCACCCCGAATCCGTGAGCAGGACCTGCTGATCAACTGGCGGCAGCTATCAGCCCTACAACTATGCAACCAGGTACGTGCCGGAAATCCGCAGTACGGCGGCGCACGACTGGTACTTGGCCAGGGTCATGCCCAACTGTTACAGGCCAGCCCTTCAGCCCTCCCCGATTACGGCGCAGCACCGGGCACCATTATTCACCTTTCGCCGGAACAGGGACTGGTAGTCGCAACACATTCAGGCAGCGTCCGGCTGGAGATTATCGCCAATAACGACGGCGTGTTTGATGGCTATCGCTTTGCACACAGCTACCAGTTAGCGGCCGGTATGCGGTTTCAATAACCAGGGAATGCAACACGAACCCACCGGAGGGCGAGGCACGTTCAGCCCCCGAAAAACGGGCTGTTACATAGACAGCTCGATCAGATGAGGAAAGGAGTAGAAATGGACTATTTTATATCCGGCATTATGCCATTTGGCGGTAACTTCGCGCCCAAAAACTGGGTATTCTGCGCAGGCGGCCTGCTTGCCATCAACGACCACCAGGCAGTATACGCACTGATGGGCACCGGCTACGGCGGTGATGGTCGAGTGTCTTTTGGCATACCTGATCTGCGTGGCCGCGCACCTATCGGCGTAGGTACAGGGCATGGGCTGTCAACAGTACAGCGCGGCCAGCCACTCGGCTCAGAAACGCATACACTGACACTTGATGACCTGCCAGCCCATAGCCATGAGGCGACGTTTAAGCCCTATGCTTCCAGCGATCTAAGTTCATTCAACGCGATCACAACCGTTAAAATGCGTGTGTCTGGTGCTGCAGCAGATAGCTCATCCCCTGTTAATGCTTACCTTGCTGAATTGCATTCAACAACCGATGGCGACCCGGTTACAACCTATGGCTACTCTGCATCAGACCCTTCTGGATCGCCAAAATACCTTGATAGCCAGGCATTTGAAGCGACGACAACAATTACTGGCGGTAGTAGCGGTACTGTGACTGTTGCCAATACGGGGCTGGGTGACTCATTCAGTCTGCGTGGCCCTGGTCTGGGGATGTACTATATTCTTTCTCTTGGCGGCATATTCCCAGCCCGCAACTGAAGATAAAAACACAGTGTCAGCCCGGTACGAGTTCTGTACCGGGCATTACGTAATGACAGTTATTTTAAATAAATTGCTCTGCCTGCAAGCTTAATATAGCCGCTATATTACCGGTTATATCAGCCATGGAAACAGATAAAGGGATTTCCCAGTGAACAAAAGCGCCCCCAGCCAGCTGATCGTAATTGATCCAACGGTACCGGATATCACGAAACTGTTGCAGCAATTACCAGCACATAGCACCGCTGTGTTATTGACAGCACAAGAGAGTCAGATTGATCAGATCAGTGCGCTCCTGAGTCAATATCAAAAGCTGGAAGCGTTGCATATTGTTACCCATGGTAGTCCGGGCGCACTGCATTTCAGTAATACAACACTGTCCAGCAGCACCCTTAATCAGTATTGGGATTCACTGGCAGGCTGGTCAGCATCTATGGCAGATAATGCTGATATTCTGCTATATGGTTGTAGAACTGGACAGGGTAATACCGGCCAACAGTTTATCCAGACATTGCATTGTATTACCGGCTGTAATATCGCCGCAGCAGAGCAGCCCATTGGTTGTATTGAATCTCAAGCCCAATGGTTACTTTCTAACAGCACTGGTCAGATATCCACACCGATATTTACCAGTACCCAGGTTCAAGAAAACTGGCAACATCAACTGACGGCTCCTTATATTGCAGCAGCAGACCTGGCAGTTGTCTCATTTAATACGGACGGGGATGACACTTTTGCCCTGGTTGCTCTGGCTGATATTCCAGCTGGAGCCGTAATATTTTTAACAGACGCAGGCTGGAGCAGTTCGGGCCTCAGTTTTGGCAGCGAGGGTGTATTCCAATTTACAGTGGCTGCCGGGGGCTTGTCTGCGGGTACATTAATCCGCTTTACAAATACAGGCACTTCGGGCACTGCCCTGATTACACCAGCTCAGGGCACTGTTACCAAAGCGTATGCAGGTGGGTCCGGTGATTTAGTCTTGTCCCCTTCCGGGGATCAGCTCTTTATTTATCAAACAGATAACAATGCTTACGATGGCACGATTACCCGATCAGACGGTAGCGGTGGTACAGAAGCAGGGATTATTTATGCATTCAATGGAGACAATCAAAGCGGTAGCAATGGCTGGGCTACAACGAGAAGCAGCAACTCTCATTCCGAAGCACCTAGCAATGAGACCGTTTTAACCACATCTGATGGGTCCGGTAATGCTTCAACAGCTAATGCCAACGGTATGTTAACCCAGGCTGTGTTGAAGAATGGCCCTGCAGAAGAGTACGAAGACTATATTTATGATGGTGATACCTCTGCAACAGATAAAGCTGGCTGGTTAACCCGGTTGCACACTACAGCCAACTGGAATGGCCAGAACAATGCAGCATACGATCTATCATCCGACGCTCTGGCCAGCAACTGGGTTGTAGCAGGTGCCAACCCCGCCCCGACCCTTACATCCATCAGCACATTGAGCGGCGCCACTGAAGATACCGAGTTTGAAATCACCCAGAGCGCGCTGGATACTGCCGCAAACGCAGCGGACAGTAACGGTACGGTGAATGGTTTTATCGTTAAAGCGGTGTCCAGCGGCACCCTGAAAATCGGTGCCGATGCGGCGTCTGCAACCGCCTGGCATGCCAGCACCAACAACCTGATTGATGGTTCCAATAATGCCTGGTGGACGCCCGACAGTAACGCTAACGGCAATCTCAATGCGTTTACCGTTGTTGCCGTGGATAACGAAGGCGCTGAGTCAGTTACACCGGTACAGGTAACCGTTAATGCATCTGCGGTGAATGACGCCCCCACCATCACCAGTTCAGGCAACTACAGCCTGACAGCGGTCAATGAAGAAACCGCGTCGGGCGGCGTACTGGTCGACACTATTCTGACTGATAGCAATATAAACAGAGCGGATATGGATAGTGGTGCCAGCAGCGGTATAGCGATTACCGCCACCACAGGTACCGGCAGCTGGGAGTTTTCCACCGATAGCATCAACTGGACCAGCTTTGGCAGTGTCAGCGCCAGTGCGGCGCTGCTGCTGGATCACGCAACCTATGTGCGTTTTACCGGCGGTACCGAGTATGCCGGCAGCGCGAATTTCACTTTCCAGGCCTGGGATCAGACCAGCGGAACAGCCTCCTCGAACGGCTCAGCCCAGACCGGCAATGCCAGCGTTAATGGCACAAGTACAGCGCTCTCTTCTGAGAGCGCCACTGCTTCGATTACCGTTAATGCCGTAGACGATGCACCGACCGGTTCGGGCGCGGCGACACCTGCCAGCTTTACCGAAGACACCGCCGGTGATCTGGATCTGTCCGGCTTTACCGTGGCCGATGTGGACAGTGCTTCCGTTTCCATCACCCTCATGGCCACGAACGGTACGCTGGCGGCGTCATCATCGGGCGATATCACCGTCAATGGTAGCGGTACTGACATTTTAACACTGACCGGATCACCGACCGACATTAACACCTGGCTGGCTACCACCACCCATATCCAGTACACCGGTGCCAGTGATGCCAACGGCACCGGCGCTGCCACCATCATGATTACCGGCGCTGACGCTACAACATCCAATGTTGCAATGGGTTCAGTTACCTTAAACATCAGTGCGGTAGATGATGCTCCAACCGTATCGGCAGTACCCGATGAATCCGTTGTGCTCTCTGTTGGACAGACGATAGATCTGGCCGCATCTGACGTGGCCGACGTCGACTCAAACTCCGTTACTGCAGTTATCTCGGTAAACAGCGGTGCTCTGACAGCCGCCTCTGCTGCAAGCAACCACGCCGGGGGCGCAGCCGTTGTTCAGACCGATTCACAGACAGTGACGTTGACGGGTTCGCCCGCACAAGTTGATGCCTATCTGAATGATACCTCTGAACTCAGTTTCACCTCTGCAGCGTCCACTGCTGATGTTACGCTGACCGTATCTGTGGATGATGGTGTAAACAGTGCTGCTTCAGATACAGCGACAATTTCTGTACTGGATGTCGCAAAACCATCAGCCAGCAGTTATACCGATTCAACGAACGAAGATACCGCCGTCACTGCATTCAGTAATACTGAACTGCCAACAACAGAAGATTCTGATACAGGCACCTCCCACACACGCGAGTTCATCACCATTGATACATCTACGGTGACTGGCGGCGTACTGTCACTGGGCTCAGCAGGCACAGCCGGCACCTCGTCTGTCGCCAGCGGTAGCGTGACCTATGATGTAACTGCAGGCGATCTGTCCGGCACCGTTAATATCAACTTTTCCGATATTGGCAAACTGGTGTTCACCCCGACCGCAGATCTGTCTGGCACCGGCGCAGGCCGTTTTGACTGGACCGTCACCGATAGCGGCGGTGATACCTCCACCACCGCCACCTGGACGCTGGATATCAACCCGGTGGAAGATGCCCCAACGCTGACCGGTGTAACTTCACCAATTACCGCACTGGAAGACACCCCTACCAATCTGATTACCGGCAGCCCGGTATTTGGCGATGTGGACACTACTGGCGATGTATCAGCAACACTGACCGCTACCAACAATAGCGCAACGCTGAGCGCTTCAGATGCCAACGGTGTCGTAGTGAGCAACAGTGGCACTAATGCCATTACGCTGACCGGCACAGCAACAGCAATCAACACCTTCCTGAGCACACCGAGCAATCTGACATATACCGGCTCCTCAGATAACACCACCACCGATACCGTTACCGTTTCAGTGGATGACGGCGAAGGCGGTACCGATACCAGCGCAGCCACCATTACCGTCAACTTCACTGCGGTGAATGATGAACCGGTGGTCAGCGCCACCGGCACCGGCGGTAATGCCGTAAACGGGGCAGCAACGGATCTGTTTAACAGCACGGCCATTGATGTCGACACCCCGGACAGCGGTGATCTGATCACCGGTCTTCAATTTACTGTCAGTGGCATACAGGACAATACCGGCGAAATACTGAACTTTGATGGTTCAGTCATTCCACTGATCCATACATCCAGCGGCACAACAGCCACCAATGGCATGGCGTATTCCGTTTCGATACTGGCCGGTACTGCAACAATCACACTGACCAATATCACAGGCATTGCTGAAGCAGCCATTGAGACTGCCCTGAATGCCATGACCTATGAGAACCAGAATGCAGGCTTTACCGAAGGCGCCCGCGTAATCACTCTGGCGGAAGTCACCGATAATGGCGGCACCGCCAATAGCGGTGACGACACCTGGTCCGGCACCAATGTGAAAGCCACTGTCACCGTGGTTGATGGCACCAAACCCACCGCCACCAACTATACCGACGATGGCAACGAAGATACCCCGATCAACCTGTCCGCGACCGAATTGCCTACCACGCTCGATAGCGATAGCGAGGCGCTGGAATATATCACCATCGACACTTCAACGGTCACCGGTGGTGTACTGTCGCTGGATTCCGCCGGTACTCCCGGCACCTCCAGCGTTAGCAGCATCAACTTTGACACCACAGCCGGTGACCTGACCGGCACGGTCCATATCAATATCGCCGACCAGAACAAACTGGATTTCACCCCCACAACAGATCTGGCCGGTACAGCTGCCGCCAGCTTCGACTGGACCGTCACCGATGCCGGTGGTCACACCTCTCCTGCGGCCACCTATACGCTTAACCTCACCAACACAGCGGATACCCCCGAGGGTGCTGATAAAGCCATTTCAATTACCACCGGCGCCACACACACCTTCAGTGCCAGTGATTTTGGCTTTACCGACCCGGATACCGGTAATACTCTGGCTCGCGTTCAAGTGAATATTCAAGCGATTGATAATGGCGCATTAAAGCTGAGTAATGTAGCGGTCAACGATGGTGACTGGATCAACCTGGTTGATATTGGCAATCTGGTTTATACCCCTGATGCAGCAGGTGCGGATACGTTTACCTTCACGGTAGAAGATAATACAGGGGATGCAAGTGCAGCACCGAATACGGTAACCCTGAATGTAGCAAACCCGCCATCCCCACCATCCCCGCCAACTCCGCCAACTCCGCCAACTCCGACACCCGAGCCTGAGCCAGAACCAGAACCAGAACCAGAACCAGAACCAGAACCAGAACCAGAGCCTGAACCCGAACCAGAGCCTGAGCCTGAGCCAGAACCAGAACCAGAACCAGAACCAGAGCCTGAGCCTGAACCGGAGCCTGAACCGGAGCCTGAACCGGAGCCTGAACCGGAGCCTGAACCGGAGCCTGAGCCTGAGCCTGAGCCTGAGCCTGAGCCTGAGCCTGAGCCTGAGCCTGAGCCTGAGCCTGAGCCTGAGCCTGAGCCTGAGCCTGAGCCTACAGAACAAGTCGACGGGGTAGCTGTAATTACCACAACCGCCACGACACCAGACGGTCAAACAGTAGAAACGGTGACTGTGGCACCGGTGCCCGACGATCGCGATGATACAGACAGCACCAGTGAACAGGCCGATATTCCATTACACTTTGCCGATGACGCTGGCACCGATGTGGTCACCACCATTAGCCTGCCAACAGGTGTAGGCCTGGCTGCCCGTACCAACGACACTGCCCATAGCCATAATACGCTGGAAGATCTGATCAACCTGATCAATGAAACAGCGGGAAGTACCGAGTCAGACCGTAGCGATATGCTCAACAGCGGAGAAAACTTTCTCGACACTCTGGGCAGTAGCAACAGCACTCTCTGGGTCAACCAGGTGACGCTGACTTCCACAGGCACAACGGCATCGAATACCCCTGTCAGGGTGACCGGCAGTTCTAGCAACAGTCAGAATAACTTCCAGGAAGCACTGGTTATCGATACCCGCCAGCTCCCCACCGGCTCCCTGCTGGAGCTGGATGATATCGAGTTCGCGGTAATTGTCGGTGATGGCATCACCATCCGCGGCGGTGAAGGTGCTAACACCGTTTTTGCCGGTGAGGGCAGTCAGAATATTGTGCTGGGTGCCGATGACGACGTTCTACACGGCGGTAGCGGTGATGACATCATTGGTTCAAAAGGTGGTGATGACCTGTTGTTTGGCGATGCGGGCAACGACACGATGTTTGGTGGTGAGGGTAACGACCAGTTACACGGCGGCCTGAACGTCGATGTTGTTACTTATGACGGCAATCTGGCGGAATACGATGTAGTGCAGACTCACGGGGTCGTAACGGTCAGCCACAAAAGCGATCCGAATGATCGTGATACGTTGATCAATATCGAGCAGATCCAGTTTGCAGATCAGACGATAAGCCCGGCCTATGATCAGTCTTTACAGATAGTCGCCACACTGTACAACCAGATACTGGGCCGCCAGGCTGACCTTGGGGGCTTCCAGGCATGGAGTGGCGCGACTGGCCTCCTATCTCCGGGAAAAATGGCGCTGCTTTTCCTGACGTCTGATGAGTACCAACAAAGCCACGGCATCATGTTTGACCAGCTCAGTGGCGCTGACCAGATAGAACAGTTGTACGAGGGGCTTCTCAATCGCGCGTCCGATGCCGAAGGTAAGGCCGCCTGGCTTGGTGCCCTGCAAAGCGGCCTGAGTATAGAACAGATCGCCGGGCACTTTGTCACATCCGAGGAGCTAAGCCAGCAATACATCGAAGCTGATCACTGGAACTTCTTCACCTGATCAGCAGGCAGGAGGCGCATCTGTCAGATGCGCTTCCCATCTCCCCTGTCACAAAGCAAATAATACAAAAACGCCGCGTTGAATACGCGGCGTTTTTTATGGACTGTATTTTCTACTACAGCGATTCAGTCATCATCCTTAAAATGGTGCTCGGTCATCATATGGCCCAGCTTGCCCATTTTGG
>Ga0193950_1000113_pt1 | contig 21315 bp, 15 predicted proteins | sample BB_1_MG_FD_144485 | JGI IMG/M metagenome (GOLD analysis project Ga0193950, IMG submission 144485) | Microbial mat bacterial communities from the Broadkill River, Lewes, Delaware, United States - BB_1_MG | ecosystem: Environmental > Aquatic > Freshwater > River > Microbial mats | place: USA...
CCGGGGGGCGGATGATGGAGCTGATCCATTGTTTCAGATCAACGGGTTGGCAGATCACCTTTGCCAGCCCGGCGCAGTTGAGTGACCACATGGATGATCTGGCCGCGCTGAACATCCCCACACAGGGCATTACCCTCAACTGTAGTAGCTTTGATCGCTATATCACCCAGCTACAGCCCGATATGGTGCTGTTTGATCGTTTTATGATGGAGGAGCAGTTCGGCTGGCGCGTGGCGAAAGCCTGCCCTGACGCCCTGCGCCTGTTGGAAACAAGTGATCTGCACTGCCTGCGTAACGCCCGCCAGCTGGCGTTGAAGCAACAGCGTGAGATTACCGAAGCCGATATCAAATCTGATATGGCCTTACGGGAGATCGCATCGATCTACCGTTGTGATCTGACCCTGATGATCTCCGATTATGAGATGCAGCTGCTTCAGGACACCTTTGGCGTGCCCGCCGCCCTGCTTCATCACCTGCCCTTTATGATCAATCCTGCCCCGTTAGACGCGCCCGTACCAGGCTTTAACGCGCGACAGCACTTTATGACCATCGGCAACTTTCGCCACGAGCCCAACTGGGATGCTGTGCGTTATCTGAAAGAACAGGTCTGGCCGCTGATCCGCAAGCAGTTGCCCAAGGCACAGTTACATATCTACGGTGCTTACCCGCCCCCTAAGGCAACACAGCTACATAACGAGAAACAGGGCTTCCTGGTGAAGGGCTGGGCTGATGATGCCCATACCGTGATGCGTGACGCACGGGTGTGCCTTGCCCCGCTACGTTTTGGTGCAGGCATTAAAGGCAAGCTGGCCGACGCAATGCTGGATGGCACGCCAAATGTGACCACGGCGATTGGTGCTGAGGGGATGCACACCGGGATGGACTGGAGTGGCTTACTGGGCGATACCCCACAGCAGCTGGCGGACGCCGCCGTTGAGCTGTACCAGAACGAAGCCCTGTGGCAGCAGAAACAGCTGCAGGGTTTCGCGATTATTCGTCAGTTGTATAACCCGCAACCTCTAGGCGAAGCGCTGATTGCGCGGATTGAGGCGGTGTATGGCAATCTGGCACAGCATCGGCTGGCGAACTTTACCGGGATGATGCTTAACCATCACCACCAGCGCAGTACGCAGTTTATGTCGCAGTGGATTGAGGTTAAGACTAGGTTGGCGGAACTGGACGTTAGTTAATAACGAGCCATCAGCTCAGTACTGCCAGTCTTCGTACGCCAGTGGCAGACTGTTCAGCAGGTCACGACGGGCTTGCCAGTCTGGCATGAACTGCGTCATTAATGCTTTGAAGCGCTCGTTATGATGGCGCTCACGCAGGTGTATCAGTTCATGCACCAGAATGTATTCCAGGCACTGGGGTGGTTTTTTAGCGAGTTCCAGATTCAGCCAGATTCGCTTACTGGCAATATTGCAACTCCCCCACTTTGTTTTCATTTTCTTGATACGCCAGTCATTAGCCTGAACGCCGACCCTTGTTTGCCAGTGCTCAATCAAGGGAGTAATACGGGCTGTGAGTTCGGTGCGATAGTAGGCTTCCAGCACTTTCAGCCGGTTATCTGCAGAGGTGCCAGCTGTAACACAGAGCTGTAAGCGATTGTTCCTCCGTAACTTTACGACATGTCGTGCCTGTTTTTGCTCAACTTCCAGCAGGTAACGCTGCCCCCACAGATAATGACTTTCCCCACTGACCATCTCCCGGCTGGACTGTCGTGGCTGCTGATCAAACGCCTGTTGCTGACGTTTGATCCATCCCAGTTTGCTGATAACGGCCAGCCGCACTGCCTGTTCTGTCATATACGCAGGCGCTGATACCCGCACCCGGCCATCGGGTGGCAATACACTCAGGTGCAGGTTCTTGATCTCCTTACGATTGACCTCGATGTTGAGGTCACGCACGGTCAGCGTTGATATCACTGGTACTCCTTCTGTTTCGCAATCAATGCCATAACTTTGGCTATATCCAGTTCAAAGCCTCCGGTTGCTTCCTGAATGGCTCCTGCCAGTTCGCGCTCTTTAAAGTAATCCCCATTCCACCCGTCTTTTTTCGTCAACTGGATGGTTGAATCCAGCTTTTCAACCAGGGCTTCATCCTGTCCCAGGTTGTCATAGAGTGATTGTTGGCCTGCAGTGCGGATGCAGTCGGGGTAACTGCGAGAATTCTGTACATCTTCGGGCCTGATAACATCGGATGCCAGTTTACGAATTTTTTCCAGATAGCTCTGATAATCCAGTACATTCTTGCGCCGCTGCTCGATCAAACTATCCAGCAGTACAGACATCTCCTCGTAGTAACGAGGGTTAACGGGGTTCTCGTCAATAATGGTTTTGCGCACATTGTTTTCAATGGCTTCTGCCATTGCATCCTTGCTCTCGCGCAGTGCTTTGGGCAGTTTATCCACCAGCTCGTCGCCACTGTATTGCACTACCAGTTCAATCAGGCCTAGCTCTTCAAAGTCCATCAGTACCTCGCTCTCGTCGGCGCGAATGTACATATCCAGTAACTGGCGCATGGCGGGTTCAAAGCGTTTCATATCCAGCTGATCATTACTTGCCAGTTTGATTGAATTGCGTATCTGCTCCAGATGTTTCACTTCGCTGCGTATGGCATCTGCCTGGTATTCGTCATAGCCCGCTTGCTGCATCTCGTTGGCCAGGCTGGCATAGCAGCGCAGAAGTCTGGCGACTGCCTTATAGAATGTCAGGCGAAGCAGCTCTTTCTCAGCCAGCTGTTCGCTGTTTTCACCAGAGACACCACAGAAGTAGTGCTGGTACTCCAGCAGGCTGCGTGGATAAACAACAGGTTCACAGATAGCACGCACGGTTTCCAGTGCGTTATCCAGGTCTTCTTTCGCTTTACCAAGGCGGTCTGTGAGTAATCCGGCAACATCTTCCTGGTCGTAACCTGCGAAGGCGTCTGTCGTATAATCTTTTACCGCTTTGTCCAGGCTGCGGAACAGATCTTTATAATCGATGATGTAGCCGTATTCTTTATCTTCGCCGTCCAGTCGGTTTACCCGGCAAATCGCCTGAAACAGATTATGGTCGGTCATGGTTTTGTCGATATACAGGTAGGTGGCCGAGGGTGCATCGAAGCCGGTTAGCAGCTTATCGACGACAATCAGCAGCCGCATCTGACCGGGGGTTTTTACAAAGCGCTCTTTTACCTGTAGTTCAAACTCGTCTACCCGTTTGGCCGCGTCCTCCTCGGGCTGGTCGAAATGGCGGGCCAGCATCTTGCGGTAAACTTCGTATTTGAACAGCTTCTCTGTCAGCCCCTCGCCGGACTCTTCACCTTTGATACTGGCTACGGTGGGTTGGTAGCTGGTGACAATGGCGCATTTGTCGGCGAGGTCTGTCTGGCTGAACAGTTCGTATACACGACAGGCCTGGTGAACACTGGCACAAACCAGCATGGCATTACCCTGGCCGTCAATCAAACGATGGCGAACCTCCATATCCATCAGGATATCCTGCACAATTTGCTCCAGTCGTGATTTGCTGGACAGCACTTTCTGCAGGGTGCCCCACTTCTGTTTCAGCTGAACACGGGCCAGATTGGAAAGGCCTCTGGTTTTAGCCTCAAACCACTGATCTACCTTCTTCTCTGATGTGAGGTGCTGATCTATATCCCGTGCTTCGTAGCGCAAATCCAATACTACGCCATCCTGTACCGCTTCATGGAATTTGTAGGTATGGATATAGCCACCAAACACTTCAATAGATTTCTTCTTGTCTTTCTTCAGTAGTGGCGTACCGGTAAAGCCAATAAACATCGCCTCGGGCAGGATGGCGGTCATTGCGTCATGCAGCAGGCCGGATTGGGTACGGTGACACTCATCGACAAAAACAAACAGCTCGCCACGGGCGGAAAACCCTGTGGGCAGGCTCTGTTTCAGTTCTTCGATAAAATCGCGGGTGGCAGCGCTGTTATCAGCTTCGCTACGGCGGCCAAACTTATGGACCAGCGAACAGATGAGCCAGGGGGCTTCGCGGTTGAGTGTATTAATCAGATCAGCACCACTGGTGGTGCGATAGATCGTTTCATCAACACCGGTAAATACGCCCTCAATCTGATGGTCCAGTTCGGTACGGTCGGTGATGATCAGTACGCGTGAATCCTGAATATTCTCTCGTATCCATTTTGCCAGCCATACCATGGTCAGGCTTTTACCGGACCCCTGGGTATGCCAGATAATTCCACCTTCACGGCGATGGATATGTTGCTGGGCAGCTTTGATGCCAAAATACTGGTTATGGCGACAGGTTTTCTTTACCCCGTTATCGAACACGATGAAATCATGGAGTATCTCCAGCAGGCGTGTTTTGTTGCATAGCTGGCTCAGGTGACTGTCCAGCTTGCACAGGGTGCCATCTTCTGGCGCGTTCTCTTCTTTCCATTCCAGGTAGTATTTTTCGCGGGTTTCAATGGTGCCGTAGCGCAGGCCCTGGCTGTCGTTACCGGCCATCACCAGCTGCAAGGTGGTAAAAAAGTTGCGAATAAATTCGGGCTTCTGGTTGTCCAGGTTCTGGCGAATGCCTTCACTTACGGAGACAGAGCCGCGCTTCAGCTCGATGACTCCCAGCGCGATCCCATTGATATACAACACCAGATCGGGGCGTTTGGTGTTAGCCCCTTCGATTGTGACTTCTTCAGCGATGGCAAAGTCGTTGTTTGCGGGTTGATGCCAGTCGATCAGCGGGACGGTCTGGGTCTGCTCGCTCACCTCGGTTTTGATTTTGACACCGTAGCGCAGCTGGCTGTAGACCGCTTTGTTAGCCTCATACAGATTGGCACCCGCCCCCAGGATGGCGGTGTCGGTCAGTTTATGCAGCGTTTTACTGATCAGTGATGCGTTGACGCCCTGCTTCTTCAGCCAGTCACTGAGGATATCCGGCTCGATATTTCGATTGTCTTTTCTATCCTGCCAGCTACCCAGGTAGCGATAGCCCAGCGTCTGCTGAAACAATTGAATAACACGGTGCTGGGTGGTGCGTTCTTTCTGGCCAATATTCAGCATACATATCCCTGTAACAAAGTCTGAAACTGCGAGCCGGTGGTGACTCGTGCAGGCAGTCAGTGACTGCCCGCCGGGTTAATGGGTATAGGGCAAAGGGTATAAATAGTCAGATGGCGGCTGGCTGCAACACGGGCTGCATCGTCACCAGCCTGTCGATAGCAATCTGCAGACTGCGATCATTAAACAGCGTGGCTTTACGTTGCGCCCAGCGTGGCCCGGCAGGCCATTGTGCGATGCCCTGGCGAATGGCTCCCAGCTCGGGTGGGCAGCACTGGACGCTGATTAGCCAGTCTACGGTTGCCAGTAGCTCCATCCCATAGGGGGATTCAAAGCCGTCGATCAAATCGCTGGTCTGTTCCAGTGCTGGCAGATACGCGGTTGCCTGGCGGTTCAGCCATTGGCTGACCTCCTGGGTGCGGGCATCGTTAAAACGGATCACATCCAGTGGGCTGCTATCGGGTATACGTTTATCGGCCTGCAGATAGCTGCCATCCAGTGCGTTAAGCAAGTGCATCAGGTTGTTGGCATAAGGGCCGTAGTTATGGGCTTTGAACGCCAGCTTAAGCTCATGCTGGATGCCCTGTGCATCCAGCACCCGCTGAAGAAACCAGGCCAGCTTCTGGATTTCAAGCAGGCTGCACTCCATGCCGGGAATCCAGTAGCGGCGTACCAGCTCGGCAATCAGCGCTCGGGCCGGGGTCAGCGTTTGTGCCGAAGGGTTACGGGTCACGTTCTGATACCGGGCTGTTGGCTCGTAGATATGGATATCAACATCCACAAGATCTGCCAGTGCAGCCTCAATGCGTGGTTTTACTTCAGCCCACGGCAAGCCGCCGTTACCTGCCCCCAGCGGAGGGATAGCGATAGAGCGGATATTGTTGTCGATTATCCAGTTTCGCAGATCAGCCAGCCCCTGCTCTATCCACGCCATCTGTGAGGGTGAGCGCCAATGCTGTTTGGTTGGAAAATTGACAATCCAGGTCGGGCCAACCAGTGCATTGGTGGGAGTGATAAACATTTTCCCGGTTACTACCTGCCCTGCTTTACAGGCGCGGGCGTAGGCGGCCATATTATCCGGGAAGCGCTCTTTAAACATCAGCGCGATGCCTTTGCCCATCACACCGACGGTGTTAACGGTATTAACCAGGGCGTCTGTCTGGGCATCCAGCAGGTTACCCGTTGTGTAATGCATCATGTGAAATACCAGCCTGGGCGTACATGCACCTTGATAGTGGAGCCTGTTTGCGTGATATCAGTTTCCAGTTGTTGCCTGATCTCTTCAGTGTAACAAACCATCCCCAGCAAGGCGTCTACCGGGCAGTGCCGGTGAACCAGCGCTTCAGCCTGATAGCGTTCAAACCGTGAGGGGTCATCCGGGTCGCGTTTGAAGTCCCGTTGTTGCAGTAGTGGCCAGTCGATGCGCGGCAGATCTGCCAGCGCATCATAGAACCCTGCCCACTGGTAGTAGGCATGGCTGTCGGTAAAGACAAAGGGCACAGCCAGCTGCTGCAAGCGATGCAGGCTGGAAACCAGGATAACAATCTCTTCATTGGGCCGCTGGGTAATCCCGGCCCAGCCGCTGTGGATATTTTTCAGCATCGGCGAAAACGGGGTGAAATAGAACGGTACGTAGTCGTTCAGTACCCCGCCAGGGGCGATTGGCACGTGGTGACTGGCACGTTTGCCGGTCAGCTCCGGGTTGCCGATAGGCACCCAGCCGGGGGCTTGCAGCGGGCTGTTGCCCGCATGGAGGCCGTGCTGCAGAATCCAGCGCACATTGTCACGGTGGACAATACGCCAGATCAGCGCCTTTGCCGGGTTCAGTGTGTTGCTGTAGTTATACCCCATTCACCAGCCTCAGCATCAGTTGTCGCTTGCTGCGGGTTTGATCAGCCGGATTTTACCGGTCAGCAGCTGCTGCATCATCCCCTGCTTTAACTGGCGGGTTTTCTCCAGCCGTTGCTGCAGTGCGGCAATCTCGCTATCCATATCGGAGAGGATCGTGGCGATGGCGGTTTGTTCGCGTGTATCTTCTGGAATCAGCGTTGGCAGCAATTTCACCAGTCGCGCGGTATAGCTCAGTTGCTTGGTGCCTTGGCAATATTTAAGCGCCAGTTTGTCACCATGATATATATACCAATGATATAGATACTCAGATGTTAGTGACTCATTTGGATAAATCGCCATGCATGATTGGTTTGTGGCTGCAGGGGAGCCAACAATACCGCAGGACCCTCGAGTACCTGCAGCCTCCAAGCCTGTGATGGCGATCAAAAAAGTGCCTGACGGGTGTATCTTTAAGTTTGTTTCGCTAACCGCTTTATCACTTATATGTTCAATAGTTTCATATATACGGTTGTAGTTAAGTTCGCCGCTACTAATCCACCGAACATGGCCTTTGTAATATTCAGGATTACCTCTATAAGGTGTTGCACCACTTGTGCAGCTGTGGACTAAATCACCGAGTAAGGATGCTTTCCAATCCTCTGGGGTATCACCGTGCTCGCTCCCTTTCAGGCTTTTTTTTGTACCATCTTCACGAAGAGAAAAGGCTGGTAAGCGAACTTTTCCGGTCAGCAACTGCTGCATGGTGGCGGTTTTGATGGCCTGCTTTTTGGCGATCAGTTTTTCCAGTTCACTCAGCAGCGCATCGGTATCAGACAGTGCGTTGGCGATGGCGGTTTGTTCTTCAGGTTGTGGGACAGGTATATTAATATTTTTTATTATCGTCCCGCTTAGGTTTTCCTGTCCCCCTGAATTGCTAAGGTCTCTTATTGCTTCATATTGGCTATTCAGGAAATGCAGTAAAAATTCACTGGAGGTATTTCCCTTTACAGCAATAGCAGCACACGCCTGGTTGATCGTAGCATTGATTTGCAGCACACCTACTTTTCCGCGAGTTTTCCCCTGTCCATACATGGCCATTAGAATAGTACCGGGTTCGCACCACTTTGTAGCTGAGTTTTCAAACCCCTGTTGAGTAATCGTTTCGTTTGCTTGCCAGATCTCCTTTCCGTTAATCAATGCCGTTGTCACCCAAGGAATGTTGCCATCCCAGTAATCCGGGTTCTTTCGGTTAGGTGTACCTCCCGATGAAACGGAAGCCAGATCCCCAATAGTTAAGCAATCCCAATCCTCAGGAATCACCCCAACCTCGGTCTGCTTATAGCCCACTGGAATCATCCGCTGTTGCACCTGCTCAGTCATACCTGCGTCTCCAGCCCCATCGCTTTCAGATGCCCTGCAACCTTCTCACTCAGTGTATCTACCGATGCCGTCAGTTCTGATAGTGGCGTGCGGTAACGGCTATCCAGTTCTGTAATGCGCTGGGTCAGTTGCTGGGTGATTCGTTCGATCTCGGCTTTAATCTGGGTTTCCAGGGTAGACAGCCATTTGTTGGTGATCACCAGTGTTTTGATTTCATCGATCTCCAGTACCGGGTATTTATCGATCACCGCCTGGGTCAGTGTGTCCTGTGCTTCTTTCAGGATTTTTTTGATGCTGGCTTCGTTGCTGATCAGTTGTTGTGCCCGTTTTAGTACGTCAATCTCTTCGCTGTCCAGTGTGTGTTTCAGGCGGGCTTTAATGCTGGCGGCGGTGATTTTGTCGGTGCTGGTCATGGCGTCCAGCAGCAGGCCATCGTCTGCGCTGTGCTCTTCGATAAAATCGCTTAGTGCCTGGCTGTTCTCTTCCTGCAGGCTGTTGAGGCGGTTAACCTCTTTTTGCTGCTCGGCAAAGTAACGGGCGATGATCAGTGCCGGTGGAATAATATCGGCTTTGTATCTGGCTTTTTTATGGGTGAAATCCGGTGTTTCCTGCAGCTTTTTGCCCTTCTCTACCACCAGCGTCCGCAGGCTGCGCGCTGCCTGCCAGCCATCCTGGGTAATCAGGTCGATATCGTCCTGCATGGTGTCGTCCCAGTAGTCCATCAACAGCTGGTAGACATCGTACTTATCCAGCAATTGCGCATCGGTGTAGCACTCCAGCAACGCTTCGGAGATCTCATGGATCAGTGTTTTGGGCAGGTCGCCCTGCTGGGTTTGCTCCAGTGCGGCCAGTTCTACCCAGCGAGTAAAGGGAGCCAGGCTTTGCCGGGCAAAGTGCTGAAACTCGGGCTGCGCCAGAATGGTTGTTTTCAGCTGGTCAGCATCAATGCGCAGTGTGCTGTAGCCGTCGCGCACCGGGCTGAATAAGGTCTGGCGCAGGCTGGGGAGTACTTTCCAGTAGCTGTTCAGGGCATCAATGTCATGGTCAGGGATACCGCCGTTCAGGTGGGCGGCCAGATCGTGTAGATCTTCTTTTGCGCTGGTATCAATGTAACGTGGGATATTGAGGTTATAGTCGTTTTTGGTGATCTCTTTGAGCGTCACCATCCGGCTGTAGCCGTCTATTCGTGTCTGGCTATTGAAGGTGTCTACTATTTTGTGGATGTCCTGACTGCGCAGGCGGTTTTTGTTGCCATCCTTCAGGAAGCCTTTGCTGGCATCGATCATAAAGATGCCAGTGCGGGCCTGTGCCTGCGCTTTATCAATCAGAATAATGCAGGCCGGGATGCCGGTGCCGTAAAACAGGTTGGCAGGCAGGCCGATAATGCCCTTGATATAGCCCTGTTTGATCAGGTTCTCACGGATACGGGCTTCGGCGTTGCCACGGAAAAGCACGCCATGGGGCAGGATAACCGCGCCTTTGCCGGTGCTTTTCAGGCTTTTGATAATGTGCAGTAAAAAGGTGTAATCGCCATTTTTATCCGGCGGTGTGCCCCAGACAAAACGGCCATAGGGGTCGGCGTTCGGGTTCAGGCCGGTGGTCCAGTTTTTGTTGGAAAATGGCGGGTTGGCTACGGCGAAATCGAAGGCTTTCAGCTGGCCGTTGCTCTCTTTCCAGTGGGGGGCCGACAGTGTATTACCCTGCCAGATATCAGCAGTGGCGGCGTTATGCAGGATCATGTTCATCCGTGCCAGTGCGCTGGTGGCGTTGTCCATCTCCTGACCGTAGATCGACAAGCCACGGGGGGCCTGATCACTGGCTTTAAGCAAGAGAGAGCCGGAGCCGCAGGTGGGGTCGTATACGGTGGCCGTCTGTGGCGTTTCAGGGGTGATGCCAACCACTTTTGCCAGTATCTGGGAGACCTCTGCCGGGGTGTAAAACTGACCCTTACTTTTGCCGGATTCGGTTGCAAAATGACGCATCAGGTATTCGTAGGCGTCCCCTAGCAGATCATCACCGTCAGCCCGGTTGCTGCTCATGTCCAGCCCGGAGAATATATTGATCAGGTTCGATAACCGGTCAACCATCTCCTTGCCTTTGCCGAGCTTGTCTTCGTCGTTGAAGTCGGCAATGTTGATAACCCCTTCCAGGCGATTGGCTTCTGCCAGGGCGTGAATGGCTTTATTGATTGACTCGCCAATATCCTTGTTACCCTTGAGGGTTAGCAGATCGTCAAAGCTGGCACCGGCCGGGACTACTATAGTGCCGTACTGGGCATTGCTGTATTTATCAGAGACATATTTCAGGAACAGTAGCGTCAGTACATAATCTTTGTACTGGCTGGCATCCATACCGCCGCGCAGTTCGTCGCAGCTGGCCCAGAGGGATGAATAAAGGGCAGTTTTCTTAATGGCCATGGTGTTCCTGATCCGATTCAGTTTGCCCCCCAGCAGGGTTATACCGGGCAGCAGCAAGGTTAAGGGCGGGAATTTTACGGCAATGGGCAGGGAGCGGCCAGCGGGAATTGTGGTGGTAATACTTCGTCCACGCTATTTTTTGGGTTGGTTTAACCCTTCGACTGCTCGTACCTCGCGCTCAGGGCGAACGGGGATTTTGGTGGGTGATTAAGGGTTGAGAGGTGTTAGCCTTGTTGGACGCGACGGGACGTCGCTGCTACATCGGTGGTGGTGCTATGGCTGTATAAGAAGATTATCCCGTTACAGCGAATGATTATTGAACACTTGATTCCGAAGTATGGCTTGGTGTTTGATAGTTACCGCCCATTCGGGCGATAACGATCAGGAGTGTGTAAAACCACGAAGTCTTTTACATCCTAAAACTGAAGGCGCTACGCCAGGGTGTCCTACCACCCCGCCGCAGCTAACCACAATCGACTTTCAAGGAGTCAATCATGGCTGATTGCAATCATACGCCAGTGTTCCCCACGTCTAAAAGTTTTTCTTTTAGTTTTCCTGCACTTACGAGTGTTCTGTTTTCCCGTGCCTGTAATACGGCCCTGCACTACATGTGTGGGCTGAGTTGTGGCCGTTTGTCTGTGAAATCCGGGCCTTTGCGCCGCTTCTTTGGGTGGCTGTCGTGCTGTGCTGCCCGTTCTGTTTTCCCTGATGTGCGCAGCATGGCCTGTGCAGGTGGGTTGTCGATTTTTTCACTGTACGGGTTGAGTGAGCGGATGCGGCCTGGCCACGCCCTCTCCTCTGGCCCGTTGTTGAGGCTGTAGTCCGACACGCTGTCGGATGTTGCCGTACTCAGCCCCAGCGGACTTTCGGGTCCGCTTTATGGCCCTTTGGTAAGCCCGGAGGGAGCCTGTGGCTGACAGTGAATTTAACGGATGTTTGTACACAGGGAAAAAGACCATGCTTGTTCTTTGCATACGCCGTGGTGATGTCACCACGATTACTACGCCCGATGGGGAAATTCTGTCAATTGTGATGCTGGATGATGATCGCAATTACGAGAATATGCGGTTGGGAATATCAGCGCCCCACAATTATCGGATTCTACGCCATGATCTGCGTAATCAGTTGCTGAAAAGATTAAGGGACATTCCTGTTTTCGAAGTCGGTAGCGCCCTGCATGAGACGCAGATTATCGCGGCGGATGATTACACGGCTGCCACACACTTCTATGAACAGCTGTACCCTACCAGCTGCGCCATTGTGGTTCAGGTGGTGGAGGATGTTACCCAGCAGCCCTGGTTCCCACGGCTGGAAACCCTGTGGCTGCAGGACAATACCCTGCCGCTGGGTATTGTGGCGGGATAGCCAGCCAGACGACTGGACGCGACGCGACGTCGCTGTTACGTCTGGTTAGTGCTTATGGTCAGTCAGGTGGCACCGTTAAGCTGCCTGCTCAGAAACGGAAATAGCGGCTCTGTGGAAGTTTACAGGGGTTGCCAGGGGGGTGAGTCCCCTTGGCGCGTTGGCAGACTATACCCCTGCTGTCATCAACTACGAAATCTGACCAACACGCTCAGGGTTGCCGGGAATCAGGGGGCGTTTAAGTATTGGGGGCTTTCGCTGGTTCAGAGGGCCAGTTTGGTGCTCTATGGTCTTAATCGTTGCTACCGGCTACGACGCAAGGCACACTTGCCCCTTCATTTGAAGGGAACGATCAGAAAGGGATTTTATGCGGGTCAGAGTGTTATCTGTGTGTTGCTTTGCTATGAGTCTGGCGGGTTGCAGTGGGCTGGATACTATGATGTTTTCTGAGTGCCTGGCGCAATGTCAGGCGATTACGGTACAGAGTGAGGCGGCTTTTCGTCAGTGTCTCCAGCACTCAGGGGCGCGGGCCTGTTCCTGGCAGGTGCCGGGGGATTACCTTTGCCGTGGTGAGCGGCCTTACCTGCCCTGTCCTGAGCCAGGTGCTGACTTTACGGTGCATCAGGTGGCGGATTCTGGCCAGCGACGCTGGTTCGATCGCTCAGGTCTGCTGATTTCAGCGTCTGACGGGATATGGATGCCGGTTATTACCTCACAGGCAGGGCCTTCACCCCGGCTGGAATGCACCACATATCAGCAGATGACCCAGTGCTATGAAAAGCAGTAAGCTCAAATAGCTGTATGTATGTACAGTATATCTTGTAGCCCCTGGTTTTGCTGACTCTTTGTGCTTGCTCAAAGTGGCTGCCGTGTAAGTGTGGCCAGTCTCCATCAGTTTTGCTGCAGGCCAGTGTTTATGGGGGCTGGCCTGGTTTTACTGCTGTTTTTTTGGGCTATGCCAGGTGTTCCGGGTTAAAAAACACAGTGGTACTGTATAAATATACAGTTTTTGTGGTTTCTTAAGTTTTCATTCACGGTGCGCTCTTATATGGGCGATTATCGGGCTCTCCCCTGCGGCTAATTTCCCCTACACTGTGTCCATCGTATAAAAATCGGATTTGTAAGGATTTTATGATGAAAAACATAATGGGTGTAACGGTGTTGGTGCTGGCGATTTCTGCTTCTGCTCCGGCGGTATCTGGCTGGGGCAGCCTGGTGGAAGATGTTAAGAAAACCGGCGGTGAGTTGATGAATCAGCAGCTGGCGGCTGATCAGGCGATTGATAATGAAACCTTGCTCAATGGCTTGCGTGAGGCGCTGGCTGTGGGCAGTGAACGTGCGGTGCAGACGATCGCTCGGCCAGGTGGCTTTCTTAATGATGGTCAGATACGTATTCCTCTGCCTTCCGGGCTGGAGCGGGTGAAATCATTGCTGGCGAAGGCGGGCCTGGGTGATCAGGTTGAGGCATTTGAAACCAGCATCAACCGGGCGGCTGAGCAGGCAGCTCCTCAGGCGATTCCTCTGTTGCTGAATACGATTCAGCAGATGACGTTTGATGATGTGCGGCGTATTTACGAGGGCACTGATGATGAGGCTACCCGTTACCTGCGTGATAGCCTTGGCGCTGATATTGCGGCACGGTTTGAGCCTCAGGTACAGCAGGCGCTGAATTCCGTGGGCGCGACCCGTTATTATAATGCGCTGGCGGGTGAAGCGAAGCAGGTTCCGTTTGTGGGCAGTGCTGTTGAAGTTGATTTGACCCGTTATGTGACAGAACAGGCGATGGATGGTCTGTTTTTGAAGCTGGCTGATGAAGAGCGGCAGATCCGCCAGAACCCGGTAGCCCGGACGACGGATCTGTTGGAGAAGCTATGGGGTGCTGAGTAACCGGTTAGCTGGCCGGTTGTACAGTACGTCGTGGTCCGGGTTGTAATGCAATCAGCCCGGCTCCAACAATCAGAATAAGCCCTGCCCAGCTGGTGAGTGGCAGGATCTCCTGCCAGAACAGCCAGCCCACCAACGCGGCAAAACCCACCGAAGCGTAGGTGAAGGGGCCTAATTGCCCCGCCGGTGCCATGCCGTAGGCTTTGCTCAGAAACAGTTGGCCACAGGTTGAGGTAACTGCCATGCAGAAGAGCCAGAATGCCTGGCTGAGGCTTGGAGTTTGCCAGTTGCTGAGTGCTGGAATGGCAATAATCAGGCTGCTGAACAGCGAGAAGTAGAACACAATCCGCTGGGGTGATTCGGTATCACTCATTCGGCGTACCGTTACTTTGGCTGTTGCCCCCAATACCGCACCAGCAAGGGCGATTAGTACACCGGTATTCAGCATGCCGTCGGATGGATTCAGAATCAGTAGCACACCGATAAAGCCTATTAGTATGGACCAGCGTGCTGCCGTCGGAATATTTTCCCCAAGCCACCAGAATGCGATCAGTGGTATGAAGAAAGGTGCGGTTTGTTTGATCAGGGCGGCTTCTGCCAGTGGCAGGTATTGCCATGAGTAGTACAGGCAGCTCATGGCTGTGACGCCGATGGCACCGCGCATAAAGTGCAGGTGCAGTTTGCGGGTGTGGAGGGCTTTGCTGCCATTGCGCAGCAGCCAGGGCATTAGCAGCGCCAGCCCGAACAGATTGCGGAAAAAGACGATAAGTTCCAGCGGTAATGTATCGGTCAGCTGTTTGATGATCATGCCAGAGAGGACGAGAAAAATTTCTGACACCACAATCAGGCCCGCGGCCAGGTGAAGACTACGTGTATCCATACGTGGAGAGTTCAACCGTGAGAAAAGATTGCTGCACTTAAACAGGCTTTGGCTCTGGCTGCAAGAAAGTTTTGTACCTGGAAGTCAGGCAGCGACGTTGATCAGGCGTCCTGGTTCAACATCGGCCCACATCGGGATGATGCCGGCCAGTGCGATGCGTTGCTGCATCATGTCAGAGTACTGCCCCATGGTGGATAGCAGGGCTTCTTTGAGGGCGAAGTCTTTACCCTGTAGTTCGATGATGGCTTCTTCGGTGCCCTGATTTTCGGCATATAGCTGCTGGGCGTCGTAGATCGCTTTCTGGTTCAGGGCGAGCTTGCGTTTAAGCTCATGGACCATCTGCTGTAGCCGGAGTGCCATACGCGCTTCAAGCTGCTCTGGGGATAGATTTTCGTCCCCTTCGTCCTGAGGCGTATCAAGCGGCTGATCTGTGGAATCCAGCGACTCAATCATCAGACAGCTCCTTATCCAGTCAGATTAAGTGGAATAGCAGCACCCAAAAGGTGCTGCTATTTTCACGGCTCTGACAGTAATCGGCCGTCAGGCGAGAAACTTAAACATTAATTACATCAAATTGTGCTGCCAGTGGCTCAGCCGCTGTGGCGCTGGTGACCACGGCAATACTTGCGTTCTCTGGTGTCAGCCAGGTGCTGGCGACACGCTGCAGATCTTCCAGGGTTACTTGCAGAATGCGCTGGCGAAACGCCTTGCGTTGTTCTGCTGTGCGGCCAAACAGTTCACTATGGTAAGCCTGTTTTGCTTCACCGGCCGGTGAGCCTGGCTTATCAATGGAGCTGACAACACCCAGAATGGCTTCCTCCAGCTTTTGCGGGTCATGGTCTGTCTCTTTCAGCCAGGTGAGGGACTGGTCGAAATCATCCAGCGTTTCGCTCAGGCGTGGGTCACGGTAGGAGAAGAAGCGGAATACGGCATCCCCGGAGTCCTGGCTGGCCCCTGAGCCGTAGGCACCGCCCTGCTCACGGATGGCCCGGTGCAGGTAACCGTTACGCAGGAAATCACCCAGCACGGTCAGTGCGGCAGCATCCGGGTGGTCAACCACGACGCTTGGGTAAGCTTTGGCACAGAAGTTCACCTGGGTGCTGGTGGTCCACAGCTGCTTAACGCTGCTGCGGGTGCGTGGCAGTGCCAGGGTGGTGGAGGTGCTGTCTGGCTGTGCCCAGCGGCTATCGAGCTGGCCCAGCAATGCGGCTTTGTGCTCGGCTTCACCGATCATCAGGAAGCGACGTGGTGCCGCGATGATCTTCTGGTGCATGGTTTCCAGGGTGCTGGAGAGTTGCTGCAGCTTGCTGTCATCTGTCAGTGACTCATCCAGCGCCTTGATAAAGCGGATACTGGCCAGGCCACGGTTCTGATGGTTGAGGTGCGCAACCGGTGCGAAATCGGCACAGGCTGCCATGATCGCCATGGAGTGGCCGCTGCCGGTGATGCTCTGTTCTTTGCGGGTGCGCTGCTGGGAAACGATCTCACGGATACGGCTGAGTTCATCAAACCGGGCCGATTCCAGGGTTTCCAGCATCAGGGCATCGAGTTCGCTGGCTTTGGTTTGCAGCGCTTTGCCCGACAGCACGAAGTAACCGCTGACGTTCTGCTCGTCGTCAGTGGCGGCGCGCAGTGAGCTGAAGGCGCTCAGCCCGCCGGTTACCTGGGCCTGACGTTGCTGGTTCTGCTGGTAGTCGCGTTCACCACAGCCCAGTTCTGTAAAGCAGTAGCTGAACAGTGGTAGCAGCTGTTGCTCCTCTTCGGTGAAGGCTGGCAGGTCAACAATCACCTGCTGGTACACCAGGCCGTTCGTGCCCTGACTGTACCAGGTGGCAGGCGCGCTGGCGTCGGCCTGCTCGCCCTGCGGAATACGCATATCGGTGGGGACATCCGCAATGGTGACTTTAGGCAGCATTGACTCGTCGTCTTCCTGCATCTGGCGCGCTTCCAGTGCTTTGCTGCGCTCGATAACCTGCTGCTTTTGGGCGTCGGTCATCTCGGCAGCGATGGCATCGAGCTGGGCCTGCTCGGCGTCGTTGCGGCGCTGAGCCAGCTCGGCATCCGGGCGCAGGGTCAGACGAACACGGTGCGGGTTGTCCAGCAGCCATTCTTTGATCAGGTTCTGGACAAAGTCGGGCTGTTTGATCTCTTCGCGCAGTTTTTCCAGCACCGGGTCAAGGTTGAGCAGTGCAATCGGGTCGCCGCGATGGGTGGCTGCAGACAGGGATTCCAGAATCAGGTTCATGCCATATGGGTAGCCGTCACCACTGATCTCACGCTGCCCCAGTTCCAGCTGGTGCAGCTGAGCATCCAGCATCTCCTGCGGTACGCCCTCTTCTGCAATGCGTGTCAGGGTGTCCATGACCAGCGCTTCAAAGGCCTCTGCCTTGTCTGTTTCACTACCTTCCAGGCCGCACATAAAGCTCATTTCGCGGTTGGAGTCTTCCAGTCCGCACAGTGGCGATGGCGCACTGCCCAGCTCGCTGGATTCCAGAGCAAAGCGCAGTGGCGATGAGCTGTTGTCCAGTAATACACGTGATAACAGGTGTGCCTTGAGCTGTGCTTCCAGGTCAGTGGATTTGCCCAGCAGCCAGCCCATTACGTGGTGCGTTTTACCGCTGAGGTCGGCCTCTTCCAGCGCGTAGGCTTCCTCTACCCGCAGCGGTGCGTGATAACGCTTCTCGTCGGTAACAGCGATGTGGCTGTCCAGCCGCTCGAATCGACCCAGGGCTTCGCTTTCCATTCGCTGCTGAAGTTCAGTGACGGGAATATCACCGAAGGTCATAAATACGGCATTGCTTGGATGGTAGTGGGATTTGTAGAACGCGAGCAGTTCGTCGTAGCTCAGGTCAGTAATGCATTCCGGGTCACCGCCACTGTTGTGGTGGTAGGTTGACGTTGGGAACAGGTATTTGGTGGCGGTCTGCCACAGGGTGGAAACCGGGGAGCTCATGGCCCCTTTCATCTCGTTGAACACCACGCCTTTATAGGTCAGTGGGGAGTTCGGATTCTCGGTTTCGGAAAACTCCACGCGATGGCCTTCCTGCAGGAAGTCCATCTCATCCAGCCGGGAGAAGAACGCCGCGTCCAGGTAGACATCCAGCAGGTTGAAGTAGTCTTTGCGGTTCTGGCTGGCAAATGGGTAGGCCGTCCAGTCACTGCTGGTGAAGGCGTTCATAAAGGTGTTCAGTGAGCGCCGGGTCATCATAAAGAACGGGTCGCGCACCGGGTACTTCTCGCTACCGCACAGGGCGGTGTGTTCCAGCACGTGGGCGATACCGGTGGAGTCCATGGGGACGGTCCGAAATGCGACCAGGAAGACATTCTCTTCGTTTTCGGCGGCCAGGTGGTAATGCATGGCACCGGTCTGTTTATGTTCGTACTCGGCAACATCAACCCCCAGGGAGTCGATACGCTCGGTGCGGATCAGGCGGAATGTTTCATGACACGCAGTGGAATCCATAAATTGTTACCTCAGTTACGGCCTGCCACCTTGCGGACGCTTAAAGTGTCATACAGGTGTGGCAGGCTGATGAGTCAGACACGACAGCTCGATTGTCGGTATAGACCCAGTTTAGCTGGTTGTGTTCTATCGGCCTGAAAATGTCCAGAAACACAGGCGGTGTGTGGCGTAAAAATATGAGCCAGCGCCCGGAAGCCGATTCCTTTGACGACACAGTAGCAAAGGCGCACAGCAAAAAAAACATAAAGCTGGAAGGCCGTTATATAAGCTACTGTTTCTGGTGTGGTTTCCGGGTAATACCCTGATATTTCTGTTGTTGTGCGGTGCACAATTTTTCGTTGACAGGCTATTTTTTAATCACTATAGTGAGCCCTGTTTGTTGCGTTGCACAAAATATTTTTGTCAGCGATCACGTGAGAGGACTCGAGGGGATATCCACCATGTACGAAACTATGCTGAATGACGTCAAGGGAAAGATGAAGCCGGTTGTAGATATGGCTGAGATCAACAAGCGTGCTGCCGAGCAGATCATCGCTCTGCAGACCGCCTACATGAATAACCTGTTCACTGCCGGTATGGCTCAGATGAATGCGCTGGCGATGGTGCGTGATCCACGACAGGCCACTGAAATGCAGATTGACTACTTCAAGCAGCTGGAAGCTGATCTGAAGCAGACTGCTGAGAAAGAGCTGGCAGTGATCACCGAAGCCCGTGACGAGATGTCTGGCCTGGTTGAAAAAAGCTTTGCTGGTATGGGCGAGATGCCATGGGTTAGCCAGATGAATGCAGTGATGGAAAGTATGAATGTTACTACTGCCGAGCCTGTTAAAGCTGAAGCGCCTGCCGAAGCGAGCAAAGAAGACGGCAAGAAAGTAACAGCACGTCGTAAAACAGCGGCCTGATTCGCCGCTGTCTGATCATCCGATTTTAGTAATGCGCTCTTAAGGCCCCTTTCGGGGCCTGTTTTTTTTCAGGCAGGTTCAGTCTGAAATCACAATAGGTTCTTTACGTGCCAGTGCAGGCATTGGCCCTTCCAGTCCCATCGCAAATGACATCACCTTCCCTTTCGCCGGACCCAGCCGCTCTGCTACGCCCAGGCCAATATTTCGGAGCAGTTTAAGTGGTGCAATGTCGTTGCTGAATACCCGGTAGAACGCATCCATGGTCTGCATCATCATCAGGTTATGGTTACGTCGGGCGTTTTCGTAATCCTTGAGTACTTCCATCTCACTGATATCTTCACCGGTACGGGCGGCGATCAGCAGGACTTCAGCCAGTGCGGCAGCATCAAGCAAACCGATGTTAACCCCCTGCCCGGCTAACGGGTGGATCATATGGGCGGCGTCACCGACCAGTGCAACGCCCTCAAGTACATATTGCTGCGCATGCTGGCGACGCAATGGGAACGCTGCTTTTCCCAGCAGGGTTTCAATTCGACCAAGGTTGCTGGGGAATGTGTTCACCAGCTCGCGCATAAACTGATCATCAGGCTGAGCCATCAGGCGTTTGACGTTATCCGGGGTGTTGTACCAGACCAGCGAGGCATGGTTGCCAGTCAATGGCAAAAACGCCAGTGGCCCGGTTGGGGTGAACTGCTGCCAGGTGATGTCCTGCTGCGGGTAGTCTGTTACCACTGAGGCGACCAGCGCGTGCTGTTCGTAATCCCATTTGGTGACGCCAATCCCGGCTGCCTGACGTACGCGGGACTCGCCACCGTCGGCGGCAACCAGTAAGCGGCCAATGAGTTCGCGGCCATCGTTAAGCCGCACAATGCTGCAGCCAGGTGAGTATTCGATGCTCTCGGTGACCGCCGGGCAGATCAGGTCGATGTTGTCGAAGGTTTTGAGGCGTTCGAGCAGCGCCAGCTGGATCACCCGGTTCTCAACAATATGGCCCAGGTGGCTATGGCCGCTGTCATGGGCGTTGAATTCGGTGGCGGCCTTTTCTTCGCTGGTTTCCCAGGTTTTCAGTCGGGCATAAGGTGTGGCACGGCGGCTGATAATGCCAGGCCAGGCGCCGATCATCTCAAGGATGTTCTGGGAGGCGATGCTGAGGGCGGAGACGCGCAGGTCGTGGTCCTGTTCCGGGGTGAAGGGTTCCGGTGTCTGGTGCTCCAGTACAGCAACGCTGAGGTTGCTGTCACCCAGGGCGCAGGCCAGCGTTGCCCCGACCATGCCACCGCCCACAATCAGTACGTCGTAGTGATTTTCCATTGTTCTGTTTTCCGCTCAGTTAACTGCAGTTGATTATACGCGGTTCTGCTGAGGCTGGCTGAGTGTGATGCGCTAAAGATGGAAATGGTCAGTTTTTGTGGCGCTGGTGTTGTCGCTTTTGTGGGACCGGTGTCTCACCGGGAAGAACCTTGGTATTTGCCTGGAGGCTGGGGGGCATCATGGGTTATCGCGGGGAGTTTCTGCTGGGGCTGGCGATCACTTTGTGCAGAAAGACGTCCGCTGCCAGCCCATTCCAGCTGAGGACAGCTGTCCCACAAACGTGCGTCTGACTGGCCAGAGTGCCTGGTGATGTTTTTGTGGGACCGGTGCCTCACCGGGAAGAACCTTGGTATTTGCCTGGAGGCTGGGGGGCATCATGGGTTATCGCGGGGAGTTTCTGCTGGGGCTGGCGATCACTTTGTGCAGAAAGACGTCCGCTGCCAGCCCATTCCAGCTGAGGACAGCTGTCCCACAAAACGTGCGCCTGACTGGCCAGGGTTTCTGGTGGTGCTTTTGTGGGACCGGTGTCTCACCGGGAAGAACCTCGGTATTTGCCTGGAGGCTGGGGGTTCATCATGGGTTATCGCGGGGAGTTTCTGCTGGGGCTGGCGATCTCTCTGTGCAGAAAGACGTCCGCTGCCAGCCCATTCCAGCTGAGGACAGCTGTCCCACAAAACGTGCGCCTGACTGGCCAGGGTTTCTGGTGGTGCTTTTGTGGGACCGGTGTCTCACCGGGAAGAACCTCGGTATTTGCCTGGAGGCTGATAGCCCATTGCGGATTATCCGACTGGCAGCTTCGGTCAGGCTGTATTGCAACCTCAACGCTATGCATTACCACGCGGAGCGTGGGAACGAGAGAG
>Ga0193950_1000114_pt1 | contig 21115 bp, 16 predicted proteins | sample BB_1_MG_FD_144485 | JGI IMG/M metagenome (GOLD analysis project Ga0193950, IMG submission 144485) | Microbial mat bacterial communities from the Broadkill River, Lewes, Delaware, United States - BB_1_MG | ecosystem: Environmental > Aquatic > Freshwater > River > Microbial mats | place: USA...
TTCTGTTCGATATTCACGCCAATACATTAATGTCATTAATAGTTGATCAGCACGACTTAGCTTAGGAGGTCGCCCAAAGTTCCTTAAACTGGTTTGGACAACTTTCAACATCTTCTCGAAAGTAGAATGATGTACTCCTGTTAGCCTTTTAAAATCACTATTTTTTAATAATTTTACTGTTTCATATTTCATTTTTAGATTATAAATATACTTATGAAAGAGGTCTACTATTGATACCTATATTGCGGGGTTAGTTACGTGCATATTAGATAATTGCTCACTTAGTCATGAAGAAATGTTAAATATCCCCACCTGTTTATTTGATGATGATGGTGTGAGTTTTATTGTGGAAAATAATTCTAAACAGGCAATTACTCTAAGTAAATGCCCAGAAATATTAAATTATGCTAAAGCTTTAGAAAGGGTTAGAGCTCTTAAAGGGTTAGAGCTCTTTTAGTGAGCTATTTAAAAGGTAAATATACTTGGTTGAATTGGGGGGAATATGACTAGAACAGCATTAATTTCTGATATTCATGGTCATTTATTTGGTTTAAAAGCTGTCCTAAGTGATATCAAGCTCAATCAATGTGAACGTATTATATGTTTAGGGGATTTAGTGGAGGGAGGAGATTATGATCAGGAGGTGGTATGCCTACTAAGTGATTTAAATATCGCTTGTGTACAAGGCAACCATGATCGAGGCTATGCCTATGAGTTAGATAAAGATGTGGCAGATTTTCTATTGAATTTACCTGAAAATATTATTAAAGAGAATATTTTATACACGCATATTTCACCCCGTACACATAGACTATTACCCGTCAATAATCCTATCGAAGCATGGAATATATTTGATGAAACAGATTACCGACTTATTTTTGTAGGGCATGTACATATTCCTTTTCTTTTTGGTGAGCACTGTGAAGAAGCGTGTTCAGCAATGGTGCACCCTTTTCAGTATAATAAAGCTTTTCAGCTTGATAACACTGATCGGTATATTATCTCTGTCGGCGCTGTGGGCTACAGTCGTGATAAAATCAAAAAACCCCGCTATGTCATTTATGATGACAAAGCCAATACAGTAGAATTTCGTTTAGTTGAAGCTGCTTTATTAGCAGGATTTTCTTAAACACCCCACTTTATCCCTTCCCAAAATTAGAATAATAAAATGCTAATTAATCAACATGACAACCACATTGAGAGCAAAATAACGCTTTAGGTGTTCTCAATAAGCCCCCACATTTACACTCCTTACCCCATTCGCTTAAACGATGATGCCAAATAATATCAGCATGAATATCTGACATCCCTGTTAATTCTTCAAATTTTTTCATTACTTCAGATGCAGAAGAGAGTGTATGCGCACGTGCCGTTTCAACATTACACTGATGTTCTCGTTGATAATTAGCAATAGCCTGTACACCTCGATACAGTAAAGGGCTAATATCTGCCCATTCCTCTTCATTTAAAAAAGGCATGTCTATTTTACATCGCCAACAGTAGTAACTTTTCATATATTTACCGCCTATTAAGCACTATAATCATTATACTCTATAAGTATAATGCCTATAGTAACACCAAGGAATAGTTATGCATACTTTTTTACGCCTATTATGTTTAGTGGCTCCATTGTGTTTAATTTCATGCTCAGGGGATAAGCCAGAGCCTGCTGCCCCACAAGAAAAGGCTGCCCCTGAAAACCCAATACAAGACCAAGCTGATGCACTAAATAAAGCCAAAGATGTACAAAATACACTGAACAATGCCGCCGCAAAACGCCAAGAACAAACAGAATAAAAAAAGGCGGGAATAGCCAAACACTATTCCCGCCTTTTTGATCTTCTTAATGTAACGCTAAGATAATAAGTTTAATTTTGTATATAAACGCTTATTTACCTTTCCATTCAGGGGCACGTTTTTGCATAAATGCATCAATCCCTTCCGCCGCATCTTCTGCCATCATATTACACGCCATCACTTGACTGGCGTATTTATAAGCATCATCCATATTCATCTCTAGCTGCTTATAAAACATACGTTTCCCTGTTGCAATCGCAACAGAAGATTTATGCATAATCGTGGCAACTAATTTATCCACTTCCTCATCTAAGGTATCCACTGTTGCAATACGATTCACTAAACCATATTGTTTTGCAGTTTCAGCATCCATGAATTCCCCAGTTAACAGTAACTCCATTGCTTGCTTACGCGGTACATTACGACTTAACGCCACTGCTGGGGTAGAGCAGAATAAGCCTACATTAATCCCTGATGTGGCAAATTTGGCCGTATCCACTGTCACCGCTAAATCACAAGCAGCCACTAACTGGCAGCCTGCTGCGGTCGCAATCCCTTGGATTTTAGCAATCACAGGCTGTGGCATAGTATTGATGGTCATCATCATCTGCCCGCATTGTGTAAACAAATCATTATAAAATGTTTCATCACAATTAGAACGCATTTCCTTCAGGTCATGCCCTGCACAAAATGCCCGCCCTTCAGCTGCAATCACAACAACACGAATACTCTCATCATTCGCGATCTCAGTTAAATTGTTTTGAATTTCAGTTAATACAGCCGTTGATAATGAATTAAATTGCTTAGGGCGATTTAAGCGTAAAGTCGCTACCCCTGCATTATCTTCACGTAAAATTAACGCTTCTTCTACTTGTATATCACTCATGCAGTTTCCTCCTCGTTGAGTGCTTTGGCTTGCTCGCGTAGCACAAATTTTTGTATTTTCCCTGTCGAGGTTTTGGGTAAACCACCAAATACCACCGTTTTGGGTGCTTTATAATGTGCCATCTGCTCACGGCAGAATGTAATAATTTCTTTACCAGTAGTGTCTTCATGCCCTTCTTTTAAGGTCACAAATGCACAAGGCGTTTCTCCCCATTTTTCATCAGGGCGTGCAACAACTGCTGCCTCTAAAATAGCAGGGTGACGATATAACACATCTTCAACTTCAATCGTGGAGATGTTTTCCCCCCCTGAAATAATAATATCTTTAGAGCGATCTTTAACCTCAATATAACCATCAGGATGAATAACGGCTAAATCTCCACTGTGGAACCAACCACCTTCAAAAGCTTCTTCTGTTGCATGAGGGTTTTTCAAATACCCCATCATCACATTATTACCGCGCATAAACACTTCCCCCATGGTTTTACCATCAGCAGGAACAGGGACAAGGGTTTCAGAATCAGCCACCATTAAGCCTTCTAACATATGGCTACGTACCCCTTGGCGAGCATTTAAACGCGCGCGTTCATCTTGGCTTTTCTCTTCCCAATCGTTTTGATGCTCACATAACACGCTAGGACCGTAAGTTTCTGTTAAACCATACACATGTGTGAGTTTAAAGCCATTCTTTTCCATGCCAGCCAAAATGGCAGCAGGCGGGGCAGCCCCTGCAATAAATGCCTCAATTGTATGTGTTTTCTTGGCACGAATTTCTTCCGAGACATTGATCAACATATTGTGCACAATCGGTGCGCCACAGAAATGAGTGACCTTCTCTTCTGCCATCACCGTATAAACCTGCTCAGGGTCGACTTGGCGTAAACAAATATTGGTTCCTGCTAAGGCTGCCAATGTCCACGGGAAGCACCAGCCATTACAATGAAACATCGGCAGCGTCCACAAATATATTGAGTGCTTAGGCATATTCCAGCCAATAATATTACTGACTGCATTTAAATACGCCCCACGATGATGGTATACCACCCCTTTTGGGTTACCTGTCGTGCCTGAGGTATAACTTAATGTAATGGCTTGCCATTCATCAGTGGGTAATGCCCATGAAAAATCAGCCTCTCCCTCTTCAAGAAAATGCTCATAATCCATTTTACCTAATAATTCCCCACCATCCCCCAAAGGATCATCAATATCAATCACGAGAGGCGGACGGGCAACCATATGCAATGCACGGCTGATAACTGGGGAAAATTCTTTATCTGTAATAAGTACTTTAGCATCACCATGATCAAGCATAAAAGCGATGGTTTCCGCGTTTAAACGCGTGTTTAAAGTATTCAGTACTGCGCCTATCATCGGTACCCCAAAATGGGCTTCAAAAATAGCGGGGACATTAGGTGCCATCACCGCAACCGTATCCCCTTCATTCACACCATATTTTTTCAGTGCTGAAGCTAAACGGCGACAACGAGTATAAGTTTCTGACCACGTATAACGAGTTTTACCATGAATCGTGGCAATATGTTCGGGATAAACAAAAGCAGTGCGTTCAAGAAAAGTTAATGGTGATAATTGCACATGGTTTGCTTCGTTCTTATCTAAACCCAGCGTATATGGATTAATATGTGTCATTATTCCCTCCTTAAAAACAGTATTTTTTCTTATAGTTGATGATAGGAATTAACCTTTACGTTAACGTAATAGCTAAGCCTTCATTGATATAACGAGAAACAGTGTCCTGATATAATGCCAGAATACTATAAGTAAAAACAACTAATTCATTGAAAATAGTGCTAATTTAATAGTTGATTTTAATTTTTTTGTAATGATTTTAGTAACTATGGTCTCTTATTATCCAAATCAGTGATATTTAATACAAGATTTTTTTTAAATTTCATTATATTTACTCTGTTTTTCTATACTTTGAAATATAATTTTTTAATTATAAAAACAAAAGCTTAAATCATCTGTTCTGGTGTTTTTAAAAAAATACCCAAAATAGTAGATAAGTTACTAAACTTTTATTTTCATCATAAATCGTAAACTCACCTTATAAAACAATTAATTGGCATCATCTTAAGCAGAAGGCTTTTTAGCTAAAAATGAGAATCATTGATAACTCCCTTTATATTGCGGCTAAAGAGTAAGAAAAACTAAGAAATTGTGTTATAATCGAATGATTTAGATGTACTTGAGATTGTCAGCGTTGAGGATAAATATACTTACATGGGCACTTTCGCAAAAGAAATTTTTCCGATAAATATTGAAGACGAAATGAAGCAGTCTTACCTCGATTATGCAATGAGCGTAATCGTAGGGCGAGCACTGCCAGATGTGCGAGATGGGTTGAAGCCTGTGCATAGGCGCGTCTTATTCGCGATGAACGAATTAAATAACGTATGGAATAAACCATACAAAAAATCAGCGCGTATTGTTGGGGATGTTATCGGTAAATATCACCCTCATGGTGATTCTGCGGTTTACGACACCATTGTTCGAATGGCACAACCTTTTTCCTTGCGTTATATGCTGGTTGATGGTCAAGGTAACTTTGGTTCGATTGATGGCGATAATGCAGCGGCAATGCGTTATACCGAAATTCGGATGCAAAAAATATCTCATGAATTGATTGCTGATATTGATAAAGAAACCGTTGATTTTATTCCTAACTATGATGAATCTGAATACGAGCCTACCGTATTTCCTACCCGCATTCCTAACCTTTTAGTCAATGGTACCAGTGGAATCGCTGTGGGAATGGCAACTAATATTCCGCCGCATAACTTAAAAGAAGTAGTGAACGGGTGTTTAGCGGTATTAAATCAACCTCAAATCAGTATTGAAGAACTCATGCAATTTATCCCCGGCCCTGATTTCCCTACAGCAGGGTTAATCAATGGTGCTAATGGAATTGTAGAAGCCTATAAAACAGGGCGCGGGCGTATTTATATGCGTGCCTGCTGTCATATTGAAGATAGAGAATCCTCTGATCGTCAACGTATTGTCATCACTGAACTGCCTTACCAAGTGAATAAGGCGCGTCTACTAGAAAAAATTGCCGAGCTAGTGAAAGAGAAGAAACTAGATGGCATCAGTGAGTTACGTGATGAATCAGATAAAGATGGGATTCGGGTTGTTGTCGAGCTTAAACGCGGTGAAACAGGCGAAGTCATCTTAAATAATTTATATAAACAAACACAATTACAATCTGTGTTTGGGATTAACATGGTCGCTTTAGTCGATGGCGAGCCCCGTTTATTAAATTTAAAACAATTAATTGAATTTTTCTTAAACCACCGTCGTGAAGTCGTCACCCGTCGTACTTTATTTGATGTACGTAAAGCCCGTGAACGAGCCCATTTATTAGAAGGCTTAGCCGTTGCGTTAATTAACATTGATGACATTATTCGTGTGATCAAAGGGGCTAAAAGTACCCAAGATGCGAAGCAAGGTTTAAATGAAGCCATATGGCAAGCAGGCACTGTCGCTGAGATGGCAGAAGCGGGAGAGCATTCTGTTGAAAAAGGCTTACAGACAGATAACACCTATATTTTATCTACAGAGCAAATTCAAGCGATTTTAGAACTGCGTTTACACCGTTTAACAGGGCTAGAGCAAGATAAAATTGTTGGCGAGTTTAAAGAAATTTTAACTAAAATTACTGCATTACAAGAAATTTTAGATTCCTCTGAACGCTTAACAGAAGTGATTCGTGAAGAGTTAACCACTATTTTAGATACCTATCAAGATGCACGTCGCACACAAATTTTACGTAATCGCTTAGATTTAAGCCTTGAAGATTTAATCACTGAAGAAGATATGGTGATCACTTTATCACGTGAAGGCTATGTTAAATCACAAGCAGTGAGTTTATACCAAGCACAGCGACGGGGGGGTAAAGGGAAATCTGCCACCCAAATGAAGAATGAAGATATCATTGATAAGCTGTTTGTTGCCAGCACGCACGATACGATTTTATGCTTTAGTAGTCGGGGTAAAGTTTACTGGTTAAAAGTGTATGATCTCCCACAAGCCAGCCGTGTTGCCCGTGGTAAGCCGATTGTCAACTTATTACCTTTGGAAGAAGGCGAAACCATCAGCACTATTTTACCTGTAAGAGAATTTTCAGCTGAACAATATATTGTGATGGCAACCTCACAGGGCACCATTAAGAAAACAGCCTTAACTGACTTCTCCCGCCCCCGTGCTAACGGTATTATTGCCATTGGTTTAGAGGAAGATGATCATCTTATCAGTGCAGATATTACCACAGGTGATCAGGATATCATGTTATTTAGCCGTTATGGTAAAGCGGTGCGTTTCTCAGAAACCCATGTTCGCGCTGTAGGGCGGACTGCAAAAGGGGTGCGTGGTATTCGCCTCACGGAGAAAGATGATCGGGTAATGTCCTTAATCATTAATAATGGTGGTACCATTTTAACGGCTACCGTTAATGGATTTGGTAAGCGGACTGAAGTCACTGAATTTGCCTCAAAAGGACGTGGTATTCAAGGCGTGATTGCCATTAAAACCTCTGATCGTAATGGGGAAGTGGTTGGCGCAGTACAAGTCAATGATGATGATGATATCTTCTTAATTACCGATCAAGGTACCTTAGTGCGTACAGGGGTGGGTGGAATTTCTGTGGTCAGCCGTAATACACAAGGTGTTAACCTAATCAGCCTAGCAAAAGATGAGCAGTTAGTTGGTATTGAGCCAGTGGTTGAATTAGGTGGCGATGATGATGACAGTGATGAAGCTTTAGATGAGAACAGTGAAGAGACATCTAATATTGATGAGAATGAAGTGGCACAATAAGTAACTTTTCTTGTTGTCAAACTGCCATTAAGTTAAGAGCCAAAAGTAATAATTTAGATTCTTTTAACAAAACTTAATGGCAGTAATACACGCTGCTGTGGGAATAGCGATCTTAATTAAGATCAGCATAGATTTTTTTAGCTAAATAGTAAGCTAAATTAGGTGGGACAGCATTACCAACCATTTTATAACCTGCTAATAAAGCTTTATAGTAAAAAATATGTGTATCAGGAAAAGTTTGCACCCTTGCACATTCTCTTATACTTAAACGTCGATATAAATGTTCTTTTTCAGGCACAAAAATACGTTTATCTTTTCCTACTTGCTGCATTTTTGGGGCTTGAGGGTGAAGGGGAGCATGTCGTCCTCCTGCTTGAATAGTAAAAGAAGGTTCATTCCATGCTCGTACTCGATTTCTTGACATAAAAATAGAAGAAAACCCCCCTATTAGATATTCATGGTTAGGGATTATACATTTTGTGCCATTTGTATGGTTCTTTTCTTGAGCAGGTAATACAGAATTTTGTAGTGTTTTAATACTATCCTGAAGAAAAATTTTTTCTTCTATTATTTCAGGGAACTCAAATTGGCAATTAAGATCATTTCTATAACCAATAAAAAATACTCGTTTTCTATCTTGTGGTACAGCATAATCTGATGCATTGAGTAGCTTAAATGATAAGGTATAACCACTTTCTTCAAATAACTCCTGTATATAAGCTAGTGCATTACTGTGGCGTTTAGCTAGCATACCTGAAACATTTTCAGCTAAAAAAAACTTAGGTTTTTTTGCGCGTAGTAAGCGGATAAATTCAAAAAATAACTGTCCTCGCTTATCTTTAATTCCACGTAATGAACCTGCCTCACTCCAACTTTGACAAGGTGGCCCTCCAATAATACCATCACATTCAGGGATTTCATCTAGCTCAATATCACGTATTGACTTTCTATTTAAGATAGTATGAGGGAAGTTTTTTTCATAAGTTTCCCAAATATCTTTATCATATTCATTTGCCCAAATTGTTTTAAATCCTGCTTGTTCAAAGCCAAGATCTAAACCACCAGCACCAGAAAATAATGAAACTATTTTCATACTAATTCCAATACAATGAGTTTTGCATTGATTAGCTGTGCAGAATTATCAGGGTTTTTGATTTTTACATCAATAATTGTAATATTTGAGTGAGAGCTAATATTTTGTTGCTCTAATAGGTTAAAATCATTAAATTTTTCTTCTCTCATTAGGCAAACTACACTAAAAGATTTGGCTGCTTTTTTATGATAAATATCTTGATATACCTTTAATGGGTTATCTATATGCCACATACCTCTGATACGAAGGTTAGTAATACCTAATGGATCAACTCGGTTCACTCTACCCAGTTCTTTTGTTTCTGCAAATTCAATATCAGGTATTTGTGTTACACCATCATGAATAGTTTTACCTATCCGTGTATAGATTTCCCTATCTGCTGCATAACAATCACCATATAACAGCCAAAGGTGTTTTAGCTCTGTATCACTTGCAACCCCTATTGCATAGATAATATCTTTGATATCCCATTCTTCACATGTACGACAAGCTGTAGTAATTTTATGATCATCTGCATAAAGTTTATTTTTAGGGTAGGAGCTATTTAATGCAATGGCACTGTTATAGCTTTGAATTTTTTTAACTTCAATCGCATCTCCACCTGCTAAAATCATATCAGGTGGGTTATTTTGATTTCCTAAATAAGAAAAAGTACATGAAATTTTTTCATTTCTTTTTTCTATATTTTTTTCAGAAATAGTGCCAGCAAATGCATCTTGAATATAGGTTTCAAGAGCTTCACCAACATTATTTATAGTATTTCTACTAGAGTAGTGACTTTTTAAAGCAGTCACTGGCTTTTCAGCAATATTTAACAATGCTTGAAGGATATTAGACATGGTTTTATTTTTAAAAATTATAGGATAAGGCTACCTAAAGAATAGAGTTAGGTTATTTTATCTATTTTACACCTTATAAACTTTTTTTGGGAATTTTAAGATTTTTTAACTATAAATCCCCCCTATTTTTGAATATATAAAAAATAAGGGAGAGATGTATTCCTTTACATCACAGAAGATAATTTTACAGTTTTACCACAATGTGATGATTCCACTTTAAAAATAAAATCTTGTTTCTTGCCTTTCTCTGCTGTGTAAATTTTTGCCCCCGGTTTGCAGGTGAAGGACGTGGAGCTTCCTTTGTTTAGGTTTGCGATACCAGATCCTGTATGCACACTCATTTTACCGCGTGTGTCATTAACAAGTTTTAAACTTGCTGCGTAGCTTGTTAAAGGAGCTAAACTAACTAGTGCAACAGCGATGGCTAATTTTTTCATGTTTTGTAACCCAAATTTCAAATTGAACGATATTTAATATTTATATGTATTAATACAAAAAAGATTTGTATGTATACATATTAGTTTGTGAAAGGAGTTGTCAATATGTATTTTTTTAGTTAAATATTACTTTGCTAACTCTCGGGTTATATTGACGAGGTGTAATTAAAATTTGTCTCAAAGGTATTTTATTTATTGAAAAAATAATAATTAAATGCCCAGTATTTTCTTCTTCATGACCTCTATATTAAAAATCACAGTACACTTAAATCAGCTATGTTAGAGGATTTGTTAATCATTCAATCTCTTATTTATGCCTATTTCAGAGAAAAAGAATCATCTTTAAATAACCTGTTATTACTTTTGTAAACGCATATCTTACTTTCCTTTAACTTATTTTTCAGGTTTTACATTCTTGAGCAAAAGGTTTTTAATCATCTATATTTCTTTTGATTTCCCTTACTATATAAGTTTATTATTCTTATTTTTTCCCTTGATAAGCATAAAAAATAGCATAAGATTAACTATTTATTAGCCCTTATTTAATCCTTCAGACAAAGGAGAGCACGATGTCTGTCACAGTGACTGTTAATGGTGAAACGCATCAAGTTGATGCCACACCTGATACGCCTTTACTCTGGGTATTACGTGATCATATCAAATTGACAGGGACAAAATTTGGCTGTGGAATGTCCTTATGTGGTGCCTGTACCGTGCATGTTGATGGGCAGCCCACCCGCGCTTGTGTGACCCCTGTTAATGAAGTAGAAGGGAAGCAGATCACCACGATTGAAGGGGTAGAATCTGTTGCTGCTAAAGCAATACAAGCGGCATGGTCAGAGCTGGCTGTCCCACAATGTGGTTATTGTCAATCAGGGCAAATCATGGCCGCCACGGCATTATTAGAAAAAAATAAACAGCCCACAGATGATGATATTGATACAGCGATGTCTGGTAATATTTGCCGTTGTGCCACCTATGGACGGATTCGTCAAGCCATTAAAAATGCTGCAAAACAACTGGGTTAAAGGGATAGACTATGAAACGTCGTTATACAACAGACTCCTCTAGTACAACAACCAGCCGTCGTGATTTTTTAAAAAATGTGGTCAAAGCAGGTGCAGGCTTAACCTTAGCCGTACAACTTCCCAGTGTTATCGCAGGAGACAGTGCTACGCAAACCGCTGTGGCACAAGCATTTGAAGCCAATGCATTTGTGCGTATTAGTACCGATAATAAAGTGTTTTTGATTATGAAACACTTAGAAATGGGGCAAGGGGTTTATACAGGTCTGGCTACCTTAATTGCAGAAGAGTTAGAAGCTGATTGGACACAAATTATTACAGAAGGCGCGCCTGCTGATACCAAGCGTTATAAAAATCTTCTTTGGGGATCACAAGGGACAGGTGGGAGCAGTGCCATCGCAAACTCTTTTATGCAAATGCGCCAAGCTGGCGCAGCAGCTAAAGCGATGTTAGTGGCAGCCGCTGCTGCCGCATGGAAAGTACCTGCTACAGAGATTCAAGTTAAACAAGGGCTTATTAGCCATGCCAGCTCTAAAAAACAAGCTACTTTTGGAGAGTTAGCAGAATTAGCGGCTCAACAAACCGTGCCTGCTATTGAGAGCTTAACTTTAAAAGATCCGAAAGATTTTATTTATATCGGACAGAAAAAATTAACCCGTAAAGATACAGGTAAAACTGATGGCAGTGCCATTTTTACCCAAGATATTAATCTACCTAATTTATTAACGGCTGTGGTGGCCCATGCGCCTCGTTTTGGTGGCAAAGTGAACAGTGTTGATGACAGTGCAGCGCGTGCTATAAAAGGCGTGGTCGATGTGGTGCAAATCCCCAGTGGGGTTGCTGTATTAGCGCAGGATTTTTGGACAGCTAAAAAAGGGCGTGATGCCTTAAAAATTGACTGGGATGAAACACAAGCCATAACACAAAGTTCTGATGAACTGATGGCAGCGTTTAAAGCGGAAAGCAAAAAAGCAGGTTTACCCGCGCGACGTGATGGCAATATTAGCCAAGCAATGAAAGAAGCCACAACGATTATTGAAAGTGCTTATGAATTTCCTTATCTTGCTCATGCTGCACTAGAGCCGATGAACTGTGTTGTGCATGTTCAAGAAGACAGTTGTGAGCTGTGGAATGGCGAGCAAATGCACACCTTAGATCAAGCCACTGTTGCCCAAATTCTTGGTTTACCGATTGAGAAAGTAAAAATTAACATGTTGTTTGCAGGCGGCAGTTTTGGTCGTCGTGCTAATCCACATTCTGATTATGTGGTGGAAGCCACTCATATAGCCAAAGCTAAAAAAGGTATACCAATCAAATTAGTATGGACACGCGAAGATGATATGCAAGCAGGGCATTACCGCCCTATGTATTATCATCATATTCGTGCAGGGTTGGATAAAGCAGGAAAACCGATTGCATGGGAGCAGCATATTGTTGGGCAGTCTATTATTAAAGGAACGCCTTTTGAATCTTTTCTTATCAAAGGAGGGATTGATGCGACCTCAGTAGAAGGAGCTTCAAATTTACCTTATCAGATCCCTAATTTACACGTTAATTTGCATACAATGGATGTTAATGTGCCTGTGCAATGGTGGCGTTCTGTAGGACATACTCATACCGCTTTTTCAACAGAAACTTTTATTGATCAACTGGCTGAGAAAGCCAAACAGGATCCTGTTGAATTTCGGATGCAGTTATTAGCGGGTCATCCTCGTTATCAGGGGGTGTTAAAGCTTGCCGCAGAAAAAGCCAACTGGGGAACGCCTTTACCTAAAGGGCGCGCCCGTGGTATTGCGGTGCATGAATCGTTTAACAGTTTTGTCGCGGAAGTGGCAGAAGTGACTTTGCATGATGATGGGAGCTTTAGCGTTGATCGGGTGGTGTGTGCGGTTGACTGTGGGGTCGCCATTAATCCTGATGTGATTGCAGCACAAATGGAGGGCGGGATTGGTTTTGGTTTATCGCCTGCTTTAATGAGTGAAATCACTTTAGATAAGGGTAAAGTGGTGCAATCTAATTTCCACGATTACCAAGTTTTACGTTTTAATCAGATGCCTGAAATAGAAGTCCATATTGTTCCTTCTGCTGAACCGCCTACAGGGGTTGGTGAACCGGGGGTACCACCGATTGCGCCCGCAGTGGCAAATGCTTTATTTGTCTTAACTGGGCAAACATTCCAACAACTTCCGTTAAAACTGAGCTAATTTTTAGTATTTCTCTTTATTCACCAGATAGCCGACTTGGTTATTTGGTGCTTGCAAGGTATTTTCTGCAACGATGGCAAATCAACTTTCTTATTTACTTGAGCATTGGTATCCACAGCGAGATGCATGTGAGTGGGTGTTAGGCACAGTGTATAAAACTGAAGGCGCGAGCTACCGTAAAGCAGGCGCGATGATGTTGTTTAATAGCAAAGGGCAACAGTTTGGGATGCTCAGTGGCGGCTGTTTGGAGTCTGATATTCATATTCATGCGCGCCAAGTGATGGATTCAGGGCGTGCACAAACTTTGTGTTACGACGGCAGTGATGAGGATGATTTATCTTTTCAATTAGGTATTGGTTGTGGTGGGACGGTGTATATCATGTTGCAGAAAATTCATGAGAATAGTGAATTTTTGCAGTTAGATAAAATTTATCATGCACTACAAGCAAGGCAGAGCAGCTATTATTCTCAGCATATTCCTACTTCATTAGGGGAGACGGTCAGCCATTTTAGCCCTGTGACAGCCCCCCCTCCTAAGTTGGGTTTGATAGAGGAAGTCGATAGTCAATCTTTAGTGACTAAGATTGATCCTGATCCACATTTATTAGTGGTGGGTGGGGGGATGGATGCACGCCCTTTGGTATCTATAGCACATGAATTAGGCTGGTATGTCAGTGTGTGGGATTCCCGCCCTGCTAATGCACGGCGGGAGTTTTTCCTGAGTGCAGATAAAATTCTAAATTTTTCTGTTGAAGCATTGCATCAGTATGTGGTGGATAAAAAAGTCAATGCAGCGGTGTTGATGACGCATAATATTTTTTTAGATGCACAGGCTTTGCAGCAGTTACATCAGGCTGATTTGCAGTATTTAGCTTTATTAGGACCTGTGAACCGTCGTGACAAAGTATTTAAAGAAGCGCAGCTTAATCAAGCTGATTTATCTCTTCCTTTAGCCGCGCCTGCTGGTTTAGATTTAGGCGGGGAGTTACCTGAGGGGATTGCTTTGTCTATTTTAGCGGAGTGTCATGCGCGTTTAAAACAGTGTGAAGCAGCATCATTAAGTGGTTTATTTTCATCATGAAAATAGCGGTTTTGATTATGGCAGCTGGGCAGGCTTCTCGTTTTGGACGTTGTAAGCAGCTTGCTGAGATTGCGGGGCAGCCTTTAGTACAACATGCTATTAATAGTGCTTATGCTGTGTGCCCTGATGATGTTTTTGTTGTCAGTGGTGCATGGCATCAGGTGTTATCAGAGGCAATGGAGGCGCGGCGGTTACATTCGGCACAGTTATTTTATGCAAGGCATTGGGCAGCAGGTTTGGGGCATTCTATTGCTGAAGGGGTGTGCCAAATCGCTGATCAATATGAGGGTATTTTGATTTTATTGGCGGATCAGGTTGCGGTGTCTAGTGATGATTTACAGCATTTAGTTGATAGGTTTACAGGTCATCATATTGTTTGTGCAGGGTATCAAGGTAAGCGCGGTGTACCTGCCATTTTTAATAAGGCTTGTTTTCCTAAGTTGATGGCGTTAACAGGGGATCGGGGGGCGCAAAAGTTATTATATGCCAAGGATCAGGCGGTGGTTGTGTGTCCAATGGAGAGTGCAGCGGTTGATATTGATACAGAGGAGGATAGGGAAATATTTCTCCTGTAAGTTGGTGCAGTATTGCCATTAAGTTAATCCTTTATCTGGTTCCACACGCTCCGCGTTGGAACCCCGTCCCTGACGCTCTGCGTCATCTTGCTTAAAGCTACCAAGGTGTTAGCTATAGGGGAGGATGCGGAGTGTGTGGAACCAGATAAAAGCTACTGTGCTTTGGTTTGTTGGGCTTCGTTCCTCAGCACCAACCTACCGATTTATTTTATGTTTTAAGCCGTTTTCAAGCAAGGTATCAGCAAGTTGGATTTGTGTTGTCTGCGCGTGATTGATTTTGCTTTTTAGCTGTTCGCAGAGGGTCATGAGTTCATCTACTTTGGTGACAATTCGATGTTGTTCGGCTAGGGGGGGAAGGGGAGTAACGAAAAGTTTAACGTTAGTAGCTGATAGATTAGGCTGTGCTGAACCATTGTCAAACCGTTTAATAAGACTTTGCCCAAAAGGACTTGTTAAAAATAAATATAAATAACGTTTATTAATATATTTACTTGGTCTTATGATTACCAAAGACGATGCTATTATTCCTTTTTCAAACCCATCAACAAATGCTGTTTTCCCAAATGTTGCACCTCTAAGGCAATAAACAAGATCTCCTAATTTAATTTTACCACTCCTAAGAGAATTATATTTTTCCTCAGAGATATAGTTCATTCTTATCTTTGATAAAGAGCCATCAGGATTAATATGACCAGTATTAATAAATGCTACTCCAGATTCAACATACTCTGATTTATTTGGGTAATTTTTACCTCGATCTCCATTAATGAATTCAACAATATTTCCTAAACGTTCCCATCTTGATATATTAGGTAAGTTGAAATTTAATTCATCCTCCTCAATTTCAGGCAATGCTTTTTGCTTTTTAATTTTCTTCTCTTTGATTAACCGCGCCTTTTCTTCAGCAATTTTTTCTAGCAACACACTGGCGGGTTCATCATTGGAATCTTGGCGGACAAGTTTGCCCATCACTGCCAATTGTAAAATGGTTTGTTTAAGTTGCTCCACACTGTATTCAGTAATAAATAAGTGATCAAAATGTGCGGCAATACGCTGCCAATCTTGTTGGAATTGCTTGTGGTCACTGGGTGCTGTTAAAGTAGCAAGCAAGGTATCAATTAATGTTTTATGTGTCTCATGATGTGTGCTTTGCTGCTGCTCCAACTGATCACATAAAGCCATTAGCTCATCCACTTTTTTAACAATACGATGTTGTTCAGCTAGGGGGGGAAGGGGAATCATTAATAAAGCTAATGAGGTTGCATTTAATGTATTTCCCATAATTGCATTTTTTGTCTTTCCACTTAATGCACACATGGGTAAGATATTAAATAAATAATATTTATCAATTCTACCAAATGGCTGAATTGATATGATTGCCTCATTATGATAACAATCTACATCAGAAATTGTTATTTTCCCAACGGTTAATTTAAAACTCATTAAAATAGAGCCAGCAGGAATTGGTTCATATTTAAAAACTTTATTTATGGATTCAGCTGTAATTTTTTTTGATGTACTGTGAATATGTGAAAAGTGCTTCATATCTGCAATACTTACCCAAGGGATACCACTATTATCATCTGCCCAGTAAACTGGGTTTTTTGTAGAAGGTGTTTTCCCAGGTTTATAGTTAGCAATATCTGGAAATCTCGCCCACTCCCACCCACAAGGCAAATCAAACGGCTTTTCATCTTCCTCAATCTCTGGCAACGTCTTTTGCCGCTTAATCTTCTTCTCCTTAACTAAATGCGCCTTCTCTGCTGCAATTCTCTCCAACAACACCGCCGCAGGCTCATCCCCCTCATCTTGCGGCACTAACTTCCCCCGCACTGCCAACTCTAAAATCAACGCCCGTAACTGCTTCACCCCATGCTGTGAATACGCCCCACTCTTCGCCCGACCACGCCCGCCTGACTTCTTCGGTGACACCGCCGCCACCCACACATCCAAACTCTTAGTAAACTGATCCACTTACTTCACCTCATCCGCCAACGCAGCCGCCAATACAGATTTCAACTGATCCCTGATCTCACCAATCTCCCCTTGCTCCGCCATATACTGCGCCAACAACGCCTCAGGATCATGACTTACCACTTCCCCCACATGCGGATTCTTAATATCTAAATTAAAATTACGCTTCTCAATCTCCTCAATACTCACCTTCCAAGCCTGCGCCGTCTCCACCCGACTTGCAAACCCATCCGACTCTGACCCCCACCATGCAATCTCTGGCGCAAACTCCTCAAACCGCATGGGCTTTGTTTTATTATAACTTTTCACCCCCTCAGGATAAGGATGTTCATAAAACCACACATGATCCGTCGGCTTCCCCTTGGTAAAAAATAAAATATTAGTACTGATCCCCGTATAAGGATTAAACACCCCCTTCGGCAACCTCACCAAGGTATGCAAATGACACGATTCTAACAACCGCTGTTTTAAACGTGTCTTCATCCCTTCCCCAAACAAAAACCCATCAGGCAACACCACCGCCGCGCGTCCCTTCTCCTTCAACAACTTCACAATCAACGCCATAAATAAATCAGCCGTCTCTCGTGTACGTAAATCACTGGGGAAATTATGCTCGATACCATCCTCTTCTGTGCCCCCAAACGGTGGATTAGTCACAATCACATCCACCCGATCCTGATCACTATAATCCTGATAAGGACGACTCAAGGTATTTTCATGTCTCACCTGACTCGGCGTATCTACCCCATGCAAAATCATATTGGTCACACACAACATATGCGGCAAAGTCTTCTTATCCCGACCATAAATACTCGCTTGTAATGTCGTCTCATCATCTACCGTCTTACAATACTGCGCACGTTTATGATCAATCGTACAACTTAAAAATCCCCCTGTCCCACACGCAGGATCAAGCACCGACTCCGATAACTGCGGATCAACCCGATTAATAATAAACTCCGTCACCGCCCTAGGGGTATAAAACTCTCCCGCATTCCCCGCACTTTGTAAATCTTTTAAAATCTGCTCGTAAATATCGCCAAACACATGCCGATCATCACTATTATTAAAATCAATCTCACAGATTTTATTAATCACCTGCCGTAACAAGGTACCCGACTTCATATAATTATACGTGCCCTCAAACATCTCTCGAATCATCAAGCCACGCGGATTATTTTCAACTTCAATTTCTTCTTTTAAATACGGAAACAACTGCTGATTCACAAAATCAGCCAACTCTTCTCCAGTTTTACCTTCCGTATCACTCGCCCACTCACACCAACGATATTGATCTAATAAAGGAGACTGATAATCCTCTTCGAGTAGCTCTAACTCCGCTTCACGATCATCAAAAATCTTTAGAAAAAATAACCAAACTAATTGGCTAATGCGCTGTGCATCTCCATCCACCCCGACATCTTTACGCATAATGTCTTGAATAGACTTAATAATACCGCTGATATTACTCATACTATGCCCTACAACCCTGTTTATTTTCAAGCCGTGTATTCTACCATGCACCTAACGATAAAAAAGAGCCTGCTCTAACTCCTGCACCGCCTGCATATACTTGGGTTTACCCCCAAAATGCTTAATGATCTCCATCGGTGTGCCCACATCAGTAAACGGTGCAAGCTGTAACACCTTAATATTCTCAATACTGTGCACCCCTTCATCAGCATAATTATCTAGTAAACTATGTAATACCTGTCTTGCCACCTCTCCATACTGTGTAAAATAATTTTGTTTCTTCACTTGCTGGGCACGCTCTCGGCGCGTTAACGGCGGCTGATCATAAGCAATATGACAAATTAAATCGAAAATACCGTAATCCTTACCCACCTCCTCAGCCAAGGCATCAAATAAAATAGCCTGTGCTTCCAAAGCGTTGATAATCTCGGTTTTCTTCTTTGCTGCATCCCAATTTTTTAAAAAATCATCTAATGAGGCATACTCTTTACGAATCGCTTTACGACTAAAGTCACGATAAGATTCTGTGACTAAATGACCGCTTGCATCCATGTACTCCACTCGTTCAGTTAAAATACTCACCTCTACCCCATCGACATAATATTTTTTTACCTGCTCTGCTTGCGCTGTTTCAAAAACAAAATTTTCATCATCAACAGGCTCAGGGGGGACAGGGGATTCACTTGATTTTGGCTCATACACCACTAACGGATCTTCATCAAACTCAGCATCACGAAATAAAACCGTCGCCTTCTTAAAATCCATAATAGTGAAATAAAACTTTTTATGCTGTTCTGCAATCCGTGTCCCGCGCCCAACAATCTGTTTAAACATCGTCATTGAGCGAATCGTTTTATCTAATACAACTAATTTGCACGTTTTCGCATCAACCCCTGTGCTCAATAACTCCGAGGTGGTGGCAATCACAGGGTAAGTACTTTCAGGATCAATAAAATTATCCAATTGCGCCTTGCCTTCCTTACTATCACCTGTAATACGCATTACATACTTATCATTATCAATGGCTAATTGTCCCGCTTCATTAATAATTGCTTGTCGCATCCGTTCAGCATGATCCACGTCTTCACAGAAAATAATAGTTTTCGCAAACGGATCGGTTTCTTTTAAAAATTGCATCACCCGCTGCGCCACTAAATGTGTTCTAGGCTCTAAAACCAGCTTCTTATCCATATCTGACTGGTTATACAAACGTGATTCAATTAGATGACCAGCCTTATCTAACATTCCCGCTGAAGGTGCCCAGCCCTCAATATCTTTATCAATATCAATACGTACCACTTTATAAGGGGCTAAAAAACCATCATTAATCCCCTGTTTTAAACTATAGGTATAAACAGGGTCACCAAAATAATTAATATTTGATACATACTGGGTTTCTTTTGGCGTGGCGGTTAAACCCAACTGGCGCGCGCTGTGAAAATAGTCCAAAATCTCCCGCCATGCAGAATCATCTGCTGCACTGCCTCGATGACACTCATCAATGACAATTAAATCAAAAAAATCAGGCGAGACCTGTTTAAAAATCTTATCTTTCTCTTCCGTGCCTGTTAAAGCTTGATATAAACCCAGATACACCTCATAAGCAGGATCAATATAACGGTTTTTAATCTTGGTCATCACTGAACCAAAAGGTTTAAAATCATTAACCAATGTTTGATCCGCTAAAATATTACGATCCACTAAAAATAAAATGCGTTTGGCGATTTTTGCCTTCCAAAGCCGCCAAATAATTTGAAACGTGGTATAGGTTTTCCCTGTGCCCGTTGCCATCACTAATAAAATCCGTTGCTGCCCTGTTGCTAAGGCTTCAATGGTGCGATTAATGGCTTCTGTTTGATAATAACGTGGTTCTTTCCCTGAGCCATCATTATGATAAGGCGTAAGAATCAGACGCTCACCTGCATCATTAATATGGCTAATATGATGATAGGTTTTATACCGTTGCCAAAGAGTGCTAGGGGAGGGAAAATGGTCTAAATCAAACTTGGTTTCAATATGCTCGCCTTGCTGTGGGACTTTATTATGTGAGGCAAAACCATCACCATTTGAACTAAAGGCGGAGGGAATATTTAAAATTTCAGCATAGCCTAAAGCTTGCTGTAAACCATGTGAAACACTAAAAGTATTTTTTTTCGCTTCAATCACCGCAACAGGTGTTCCGCCTGTTGAATATAAAACATAATCAGCATATTTCTTTTTTGCTATATTACGTGAGGATAAATTTCCCCTCACCTGAATTGGGCCGGGGGTTAAGGTTTTTTCACGGCGAATTTGTGAGGGTTTCCAACCTGCTTTTTTTATCGCAGGGCTAATAAACTGCTCACAAATATCTTGCTCACTAAAATCTTTTTTATCTTGATTATTCATGTGTGTATTTTATTCTTGCCTATAAAATAACGCAAATGATGCTAAGGCTATTTTCCCCTCGTTACAACGCTTTGCGTTGTAATGCAGTCTTGGACGCTCCGTGTCCTCTTCTTGAACTTATTACCGTGGTGCTTTAAGCAAGATGATGCAGAGCGTCAGGGACGGGATTCCAGCGCAGAGCGCGTGGAACCAGATAAAGTGAGCCGTAGGGTGGTAATAGCTACGCCACTACTCCTTATATTTTAAGGTAAAGATTCACGCAGCGTATTCCACCTTTTTAAGGTTAAGACTTGTCATTTAAGGCATTCCTTGAAAATGGTGGAATACGCTGCGCTATTGCCACCCTACAACAACACAAACCCTAAGCTATAAACCACTCAATCCCCCCCTTTTGATCTAAGTGCTACCTCCCAAAGCATAAAATTAGGTAAAATGCCCCTAGCACAAAAATCATAACAAGGGAGATGAGCTGATGAGTTATTTTAACTCTCGACGTTCGACAATTGTGGCG
>Ga0193950_1000115_pt1 | contig 20981 bp, 17 predicted proteins | sample BB_1_MG_FD_144485 | JGI IMG/M metagenome (GOLD analysis project Ga0193950, IMG submission 144485) | Microbial mat bacterial communities from the Broadkill River, Lewes, Delaware, United States - BB_1_MG | ecosystem: Environmental > Aquatic > Freshwater > River > Microbial mats | place: USA...
ATTCGAACGGCGTCAAGAGGTGGAGTGCGACCATCGGTTAAAAAACGGCGAACATTGCTGTACGAAGCCGCATCAACATCAATTGAAAATGTGGAAACAGGACTTTTTATTGCATCTCTGTATCTATTTTCTCTTATTGTAGAGTAGCCTTCAGTGTTATGATCCAGATTAAAATATATATTGGATTCTTCACATTCCATCATGTCATATTTAACATGCCTTCCTTTATTTTTTCGTTTAAATATTCCAGCAACCCGTCCGCTTAAAGATTGTGAAGAATATCCACAAACTATGACTTCATCAACACTAACAGCGTCTGATTTTAGGACTACATCTATTACAGTTTGATCTTCCACTTTAATTTCTACTGTGACCATGCCAACAAATGAATACACTAGAATATCTCCTTTCGAGGCTTCTATTAAATACTCACCATCAAAATTTGTTGATGCCCCTATTGATGTTCCTTTAATAACAATGCTTACTCCTGGTATTGCAAGTTTATCTTCGCCTGTTACCGTACCTTTAATGCTTTTTGCTGATAAGGAAAATGAAATAAATATTCCAATAAGACTGATTAATAATGCTTTTGTTCTCATAGCTTTTATTTTAATGATAAAATTGTTTTGCTTTTATCACTAGGATGCGAGGGAAGAATTAATTCCATAAAATATTTTCATCTTTTTTTAGAAATGGTTAACTAGCATTAAGATTTAATTTGATAATTACGCTCAAAGAGTACATGTTCTGGTCCCAAAAAAATCAAAAAAAATATAAAGATCATGAGTTGCTGGATAGTTTTATTACTTCCGGTGATTTGGAAAATTTGGGTGTGCTTTATTCTCGTTATATGCACCTGGTTTATGGTGTATGCTTAAAATATCTGAAGGATAGAGAAAGAGCAAAAGATGCTGTGAATGTGATTTTTGAACATCTTATTACTGAAATACCTAAATTTGAGATTAAGAATTTTAAGAGTTGGTTATTTGTGGTTTGTAAGAATTTTTGTTTGATGGAAATTCGCAAACAAAAGAGTCGTAAAACTCAATCAGACAAATTTTTACTTATTCAAGATATGGAATCGGAGGAAGTTTTGCATCCTATTGATGAAAGTCCCGATTTAAAACTGGAAGAAAGTTTAAAAAAATGTATTGATCGACTAAAAGAACAACAACAGAAATGTATCCTATCTTTTTATTACGAAGAGAAGTGTTACAAGGAGATTTCGGAAACATTAAATTTGCCGATAAACAAAGTAAAAAGCTATATACAAAACGGAAAAAGAAATTTGAAAATTTGTTTGGAACAATTTGAAAAACAAAATGAAGCTTAAGAAAAATACTACATATCATCGATTTTTAGACTATTTCGGTAATAAAATGCCGAATAAGGAAGCTCATGATTTTGAGAAATCGATGATGCAGGATGATTTTGAAAGCGAGGCTTATGATGGATTATCGAAATTGGAAGAACATCAACTTGAAATAGATTTACAGGAACTAAATTTGGGATTACAATCTAGAATAAAATCAAAAAAGAGACGGATTGCAATCTGGCTTCCTTATGCTGCGAGTATAATTGTATTACTTGGATTAAGCGTAGTTCTACTCTATATCAATCAAAATCCTCCATTGGATGAGTTTGTAAGTCAAGAAATAAATGAGGAAGAAAACCTTGTTCCAAAAACTAAAGTTTATGCCGATACTCTGACAAAACAGATGCTTAGTAAGCAGAATTCTAATAATGTGATGGAGGAAATTATAGAATCAGATCTTGTTACTGAAGATATAGATATTTCTGAAGACATGCCCGTAGTAAAAGAAAATGAAGAAGATATTGAATTGGAGCGGGTTGAAGATATTAAGAATGCTAAACCTCTAATTGCTAAAGTTCATAGTGAATCTGCGATAATAAATGATTCCAAATTAAAAGCTAAGCCAATTGAAAAAGAATTAACTGGTAAAGTAGCAGGACTTGTGGCAAACAAACGAGATGATTCGGTTCAAATTAGAGGAATTGACAATTTGTCAAAAAGTACAGGTGTTCGAGAAATTAAAGGAATAGTGCTTGATGAAGAGAATATGCCTTTACCTGGAGTAAGTATTGTTGTGAAAGAAACAAATCAGGGAGTTCTTACTGATATTGATGGGAAATTTAAGATGAGTTTGTCGGATACAAATCCAAACTATAAGTTAACCGCATCCTTCATCGGCTTAAAGCCTAAAGAAATGGATATAGCAGACTCTCTTTTGGTAGTTTTAGAACAGGATAATGTGTCTATGGATGAGGTAGTGGTTACAGCTTATGGTGCAAAAAAGGAAAAATATGTAACAGGCTCGGTTGCTGAAGTGAAAATGGAAGAATCTGGAAGATCATGGGACAAAGCCAAACCTTCTGTTTCTAAAAATTTAAAAGAATATAAGAATCGATTAATTTCTGATGTAAAGAATACGGAAATCATTACTAGCAGAATGAAACTGAAAATTTCATTCTTCATAAGTTCAGATGGTAGGATCGAAGACATAAAGATAAAAGGGACTTCAGATTCAGATGTTATTAATAGAGTCAAGTTTTTGATAAAGCAAGGAGATAAATGGACTCCAGCTAAATCCAATGGTAATTTCGTAGAATCAACGGTGAGATTCATACTTAGGATTGATTCGGAATAAATCTACTTTTTCTTGTTTATCAGGTAAACTCCTAATAAAATACAAGTCATACAAATTACGTGTAAAGATGTAATTTTTTCGCCATCAATAACTCCCCAAAAAATAGCGAAAATTGGAATAATATAAGTTACAGATGAGGCATAAACCGCTGAAATATGACGAATTAAACTGTTCATTAATAGCATAGCTAAGGCAGTGCCAATAATTCCTAATGCCGCTAATGCAAGAAAGTGAATTGCCCATCCTTGGGAAGCAAAAACGGGTTCAAAATCAGTTGTAAGTAGATAGATTAATGCGGCAGGTCCGGTAAAGAAAAATGCCAAAGATGTGATTTGTACTCCTGTTAAATGAGATAATCTGGCTTTTATTTCATTGATATTTATTCCGTAAAATATTGTTGCCAATACAATTAATAATGCATAGCTATTTATATTCTGAAATGATAAATCTTCTCCCGAAGTAATTAAACCTAGTGCGCCAATTAAACCGATTACCAAACCAGCTACTTGTAGCCATTTGAATTTGGTTTTATGAAATAGCATTCCAACAACCAATGTAAATATTGGAGTTAATGAATTCAACATTCCAGCTAATGCGCTATCAATTTGTGTTTGAGCTTCGGTAAATAAAAAGGCAGGAATAAAACTTCCGATGAATCCTGCAATCAATAAGCTTTTTAAATCTTTTCGCTTAAGTAATTTTAGATTTTTTATGGAATAAGGAAGTAAAACAACAGATGCTAATAGCATTCTGATTCCTGCTGCTTGCTCGCTGCTAAAACTTTTTAATCCTATTTTCATTAATATGAATGAACTTCCCCAAACAAAGGCGAGTAGCAATAATATAGAAAACTGAAACCAAGGTTTTTTCCAATTCATAGTGAGTGATTTTGAGTGCTCGAATGTACTTGAAATATATTTGAGAACAAAGTGACTTATTCGACTCATTTATGGATCAATGCGATAGTGAATTTAAGAAATTCGGTTTGAAAATTTAAATAACAAAACCCCGGTGTAGTAGACCCGGGGTTTTTGTGTGTGAAAAACGGACTGTTGTTTTTTGCAGAAAATCAACTTTGATTGATAAATTATAGGGTGATTTCCAATTCAGTGTAATCTTCTACTACTTAATACCGGAATAAGACAAAAGGTAACCCTACAATTCTATTTTTTTTACTTTTTTATTGCATGTTTAATTTTACTTAATCCTTCTAGTAGAACTGATTTTGAGCATCCAATGTTTAATCTCATGTAGCCTTCGCCTTCTTTGCCGAATGTAGTGCCTTTATTTAATGCAACTTTGGCTGAATCAATAAAGATTTTATTCAATTTTTCGGTACTAATTTCAAGTTCTCTGCAATCAAGCCAAAGCAGATATGTAGCCTCAGGTTCAACTAATTTTATTTTGGGAATATTATTTTTAAGATATTCTCTTACAAAATTGACATTAGATTTAAGGTAATCCATTAATTGCTCTAACCATTCTTCACCATTTTCATATCCGGCTTGCATAGCAATGTGTCCAAATAAATTTCCCGAATCGAGATGCATTGCAGACAATAGTTTTTCATACTGTTTTTTTAATTTCTGATTTGGAATAATAATAACGGAACTGGCTAAACCAGCTACATTAAAAGTTTTTGAAGGTGCTATACAGGTAATTGTTCGTTGTGCTAAATCTTCGGATAATGAGGCAAGAGGAATGTGTTTGTAATCTGAGTAAATTAAATCTTGATGAATTTCATCAGAAATGATTAAGAAATCATATTTTCTAGCTATTTCTCCTAAGCGAAGAAGTTCATTTTTATTCCAAACTCTTCCTACCGGATTGTGAGGATTGCTTATTAATAAAGCTTTCAACCCATTTTTAGCCAATTGCTTTAAATTTTCAAAATCCATTTCGTAAGAACTTTCTGTTCTAATTAAAGGATTGTATACCAGGTTTCTTTCAGTGTCATTTACAACATGAAAAAATGGATGATAAACAGGAGGTTGAACTGCAATTTTATCTCCTTTTTCAGTTAAGCTCATTAATAAAAGTGAAAGAGCAGTAACAACGCCTGGGCTTGAGGAAATCCAAATTAAAGGGACATTCCAATCGTGTCTTTTTTTAAGCCAGGATTGCACACTTTTAATACAATCATCTCCACGAAACGAATAGCCATAAATCTCATGATTGGCACGCTTTACAATTGCATCTGAGATGCATGTCGGTACTTTAAAATCGGTATCAGCCACCCAAAAAGGAAGCAGGTCATCCTTTCCAAAGTACTGCTTAAGCATATCGTATTTTACCGAATTGGTATTTTTACGGTTTATTATTTCGTCGAAATTGTATTTCATTTTTTAATATTTTAGAGAAAGGTGAATTTATAAAAAATTGTAGATTCTCTAAAGCAGTAAGAAAAATTTGCTATTCAGGCTCAAGCTGATTTAATTAGCAAAAAACTAATAGAAAGATGAAAATCAATAAAAGTGGTGCTAAATATTCAGCAATTGTAGGAATTGGTGAGCGAATTAGAAAAATTAGTCAGAAAACTGGAAAAGAATTTCTCTTGTTGAATAGAGGAGTGAATTCTGTTTGTAATATCGACTTGAATGTACTTGCTAAGGATATTGATTTTAATACAAATGAAATGCAGGTTTATCCTCCAGCACAGGGAAGAAAGGAGTTAAGAATTGCAATTAATCATCACTATTTTGCAAATAATTCTTCTGTTGAGAATATTGCTGTTTGTGGAGGTGGAATGTCTGCTCTCGATTTGGTTTTTCAGACCATTAATGTTGAAAAGATTTGTTTGCCAGATTACTATTGGGGATCCTATGTTCAGGTGATGACCATTAGAGATGTTGAATCGGAAACTTATGAGAATTTGCAAATATTACAAGAGAATAGTGAGTTGTATAGTAATTCTGCTGTTGTAATTTGCGATCCAAATAATCCAATTGGAAATAAACAGGAAGATGAGGCAATCATTCATACCGCTCAATCATTAAGCGATAAAGGTGCGGTTGTAATTATTGACTGTCCGTATAGAAGAATTTTTTGTGGAGAAGAGGATGTGTTTTTTCAAAAACTGGGTGAAATTAAAAATGTTATTATCATTGAAAGTTTTAGTAAATCGGTCGGATTAAGTGGACAACGTCTTGGATTTGTTCACAGTATTAATAAAGATTTCATGAATGAATTGGGCATTCGATTGATGTATGCAACGAATGGAATAAATGCTTTTTCTCAACTATTGGTTGCCAAATTACTTGATTCTGAAAAAGGGAGGAAAGTAATGAATGATTTTAAGAATGAAACTACAGAAGGAATTCGTAAGAATATTGAATACCTAAAGGATAAAAACCTTCTGGCAAATGAGTTTTATACGAACTCTACGCCAATAGGGATTTTTGTAATTGTAAATAAATCAGAAGAAGAATTGTATGATGCCGGAATAGGGAGTGTTTCCCTAAGTTACTTTACCCGGGATAAGAAAGAATATTCCTCAAATTATGCACGAATATGTGTGTCGGTTCCACATGAAAAATTCAAACAGTATTTTAGTCAGTTTTAAATATTTACAAGCATCACGTAAAGTGGTGCTTTTTTTATGGAAGGTCTTCACCCGATTCTGTAAGAATTTCGATTAATCCTGAACCATGTATTCCTAGTTCCCAATAGTGACGATTAATACAACCAGAATAACAATCTCCCCATCCGTAACTGTAAATAAGATGAATATAATCAGATGAGAGAGATGAGATTTCAATTTGTGAACCATCTCCCCCGCAATTAAAGGCTTCAGATCCAAGTATAAATGGAAAATTTCTAAGTTGATTCGCTAGAGCCAATTGGTTAATTCCATCAAGAGAATGAACCAAATAACTTCCTTTTTCAATAGAATCTAATTTTAAATCGTACCTGTCGATAATCTGATCCAATTCCAGATAATTCGAAAAACCATATTGATACCAATTTATTGGATACAAGCTTAGTGTATCAATCCAGATATAAGAATTATACAATTGATCCTTGCAAAGCGAATGAACATCATACTTTTTGATTTCTAAAGCTGGCACTGAAATGGAATCAATATAAACCATTTGAAGAGCTGCTAATATTGGGGCAATATGAATTTCCTGGATATCAATATTGCGTAATTCTTCCATTTCTTCATTGGTATAGTAATTAATGCACATCAATTTGGCATCATCTAATAGAATCTCAAAAATGGAATCGGAAACTCTTGAATCTTGAATTATTTGCGTAGGAAAATCCGCAGTTGTTTCACTGTCACATGTATATAGTAGACATGCCCCGATTATAAGAATAAGCAGGTTGCGGTATTTCATAGATTAAAGTTAAAGACTGGTCAGGTCCGTGAATTTTATCTTTTTCGATTAGTTTTTATAACGTAAAAAGACAAGTTTTGTTGTAGTAAGTTACAACGATTTGTTTAAGAATTAAAGGTAAAATAGAGAATAGTATTTCTATTACTTAATAGAATCTTGATGAAAGATAGATTTTTAATGGTGTAAAGAGATGTTAAAAGAAAACTTTTGTATACGAAATAGAGTAGAATCTTTTACTTTTGATAACCTTTTAAAAAAAAATCAACCGTGACCATATATCAATCATTTAAAAAAGCAATTGTTTTAATTGTTGCTTTAGGAACTGTTTACCTTGTAGCTCAATTGTTTAATTACTCGAAAGTATCGGATAGAGATAAAGATCCGGAAAATAGCGAATACATGAGTCGCTACAATGTTTATGCTTTAAAAACTCCTGATAAAGTGACTTTTGGGGGTGAGACTGTACCTATAGAGCGATGGGATGTGAAAGAATCTTTAGATAGAGAGTTGTTGGTAAATACCTATTGGCAATCACAAACGTTATTGTTTTTAAAACGATCGAATCGATATTTCCCAATTATCGAACCCATTTTGAAAGAGCAAGGTGTGCCCGATGATTTTAAATACTTAGCCCTAATAGAGAGTGGATTTGTACCAACAATAAAATCTCCAGCAGGAGCTGTGGGTGTTTGGCAATTTATGAGTGGAACAGCGAAAGATTATGGTTTGGAAATATCAAACGAAGTTGATGAAAGATACAATATTGAAAAATCGACTATTGCTGCTTGTAAGTATTTAAAACAATCCTATAAAAAATATGGCACCTGGACCTTGGTGGCAGCATCGTATAATGCCGGAAGAAGATTTATAGATAAGCAACTAAAGTTACAAGATGCCGGAGAGTATTACGATTTACTCTTAGGAGAAGAAACCGGAAGGTATGTGTATCGAATTTTAGCCATTAAAATGATAATGGAAGATCCGGCTGGTTTCGGATTTAAGTACAGAGCTTCTGACTTATATCCTGATATTCCTACACGAAAAATTAAAATAAAATCTCAGGTTAAAAATTTTGCTGTTTTCGCTAAGGAAAATGGGGTTAACTACAAAGTTTTGAAGAATTTTAATCCTTGGTTAAGAAAAGCTTACCTGACAAATAAATATAAAAAAGAATACGAAATTACACTTCCTGCCAAAGGATATATTAATTTTGCATTTTCTGATTATAAAACCCCTGATAAATCACTTCCAGTGAAATAATTGTCAGAATTGCTAAAAGGAGATTGTAGTTTGAGTTCGATTGATAAGAATAATACAGAAGGTGTAGAACAATTGGAAACCGGAAGCATTGATGTTTTTGGTGCACGGGTTCACAACCTAAAAAATATAGATATTAGTATTCCACGAAACCAACTTTCGGTAATAACCGGATTAAGTGGTAGTGGAAAGTCATCCTTGGCTTTCGATACTATTTATGCGGAAGGACAACGAAGATATATCGAAACCTTTTCTGCTTATGCCAGACAATTTTTGGGTGGTATGGAGCGACCGGATGTCGATAAAATTACTGGTTTAAGTCCTGTAATTTCAATCGAGCAGAAAACTACCAATAAAAATCCACGATCAACAGTTGGAACAATTACTGAACTTTACGATTTCTTGAGACTTTTATATGCAAGAGCAGGTGTTGCTTATTCATATGAAACAGGTGAGAAAATGGTGAAATACACCGATGAACAGATCATTAGTCTGATTCACGAAAAGTTTTGTGAAAAGAGAATATTGATTTTGGCTCCAGTTGTTAAAGGTCGTAAAGGGCATTACAAAGAATTATTTGAGCAAATCAGAAGAAAAGGTTTTTTATATGCTCGTGTTGATGGGGAAATTGTGGAATTGTTGCACGGTTTTAAGGTCGACAGATATAAAAATCATGATATTGAAATTCTGATTGATAAATTAGTTGTTGAAGAAGTTGGAGACAAACGATTGAAAGAATCGGTTCAGACAGCTATGAAACATGGTAAGGGAATTACCATGATTTTGGATAAAGATACCGATGAGGTGAAATATTATAGTCGTTTGTTAATGTGTCCGAGTACCGGAATTTCATATAACACACCAGCTCCGCATAGCTTTTCATTTAATTCACCACATGGCGCTTGTCCTAAATGCAAAGGCCTTGGTAGAATTAATGCCATTGATATGGAAAAGATTATTCCAGATCAGAAATTGAGCATTAAAGAGGGTGGAATTGTTCCTTTGGGAAAATACAAGAATAGTCTTATTTTTTGGCAATTGGAAGCGATTGGTCGAAAGTACAATTTCGATATGGAGACTCCAATACAAGATATTCCAGAAGAAGCTTTAAGTATTATTTTAGATGGATCAAGTGAAACTTTCAAGTTGGAAAATACACCATTGGGTTCTTCTTCGAACTATTTTTTAAGTTTCGATGGTGTTATAAAATATATCTCTAATCAGGAAAGTAATACGACATCGAAGAAAGCTAAAAAATGGGCTGAGCAATTTGTGAAAACGATGGACTGTGCATCTTGTGAAGGTCAGAGACTCAAGAGAGAAGCTTTGCACTTTCGAATTCATGATAAAAACATTGCTGAATTGGCTGCAATGGATCTGAGTTTGTTAGGGGAATGGTTTTTAAATGTAGAACAACATTTAAGCGAAAGACAAAAAACGATAGCAACCGAAATCTTAAAAGAGATTCGTTCTCGTTTGGGTTTTTTGTTAGATGTTGGACTAGAATATTTATCACTTAACAGAAGTTCAGTAACTCTTTCAGGAGGTGAATCACAGCGAATTCGTTTGGCAACTCAGATAGGCTCACAGTTGGTAAATGTTCTTTATATTCTTGATGAGCCAAGTATAGGATTGCATCAACGCGATAACGAACGATTAATTTATTCTTTGCAACAATTGCGCGATTCAGGCAACTCGGTAATCGTTGTTGAGCATGATAAGGATATGATAAAATCGGCAGATTATGTCGTAGATATGGGACCTTTTGCCGGTAAGCATGGTGGGGAAATTGTTGTTGCCGGAAGTCCAGAAGATATTGAGAAAGGTGAAAGTTTAACTGCTCAGTATTTAAATGGAGATCGTAAAATTGAGGTTCCATCAGAGCGAAGAAAAGGCAAAGGAATAGATATTAAACTGCTTGGATGCACGGGAAATAACCTTAAAAATGTAGATGTTACATTTCCGTTGGGAAAATTTATATGTGTTTCGGGTGTTTCGGGAAGTGGAAAATCAAGTTTGATTAATGGAACTTTACAACCAATTTTATCGCAGTATTTCTATCGATCTGTTAAAGATCCCTTACCTTATAAAGATTTAAAAGGAATAAAGAATATTGATAAAGTTGTTGAGGTTAATCAGGCACCTTTGGGAAAAACACCAAGATCTAATCCTGCAACTTATACTAATGTTTTTGGCGATATTCGAAAACTTTACGAGAAATTGCCTGAATCTCAAATTCGAGGCTATAAAGCTGGTCGTTTTTCGTTTAATGTAAAAGGCGGACGTTGTGAAACTTGCCAGGGAGCTGGAATTCGTTCCATCGAAATGAACTTTTTACCTGATGTTTATGTGCATTGCGACGAATGTAATGGGAAACGTTACAATCGCGAAACTCTGGAGGTTCGTTACAAAGGAAAATCAATTGGTGATGTGTTGAATATGACCATTAATCAGGCTGTTGGTTTTTTTGAAAATATTCCATCGATATTGGTGAAATTAAAAGTTCTTCAAGATGTTGGTTTGGGTTATATTACCTTAGGGCAGCCCTCAACAACTTTATCAGGAGGTGAATCGCAGCGTGTTAAATTAGCTACAGAACTGGCAAAAAGAGATACAGGAAAAACAATGTATATTCTTGACGAGCCAACAACAGGTTTGCATTTTGAAGATATCAGAGTATTACTTGAGGTTTTAAACCGATTGGTTGACAAAGGAAATACTGTGATTGTAATTGAGCACAATATGGATGTGATTAAGGTTGCCGATCACGTAATTGATATTGGAAAAGAAGGTGGTAGAAACGGAGGAGAAGTTCTCTTTACAGGAACTCCGGAAGAACTTGTCGATTGTAAAGAGTCTTTTACAGCCAAATTTCTCAAAGAAGAACTGGTTTAAAATTATAAAATATAGGAATCCCCGAAAGGGGATTTTTTATGCTCTAAATTTTATTCTAGCTTAATAATTTTTAACATCCAAAAGCGAAAAGTAGAAAGCATAATTATTATCTTTAGAATGCAGTCTCGAAGAAATGAGACCTACTAAAATTGCAATTCTATGGGTAAATTAATTGATATTTATTTTGAAGATCTGGACCAAAAAAGATCTTATGCCGTAGGCACTGATCTTCAAACAATTCTTAAAGATGTAAATCCAAAATTAAAAGGTGATGTGCTTGGAGCAATGGTAAACAATAAGCTAAAAGAACTTACCTATGAAATTTATAAACCCAAAAATGTTCGTTTTATAGATCTTATTCACCCTGCTGGTAGAAGAATGTATATTCGATCACTTTGCTTTGTTTTGTATAAGGCAGTAAACGATTTGTATCCAGGTGCTGGATTTCGTTTAGAGCACTCCATATCGAATGGCTTATATTGTCGTTTAACAGATAAAAATATTGTTTTAAGCGAAGAAGATATTGCGAATATAAAAAATAGAATGCAGGAAATTATTGCTGCCGATATGCCTTTTGTTCGTGAGGAGATTGAAACCGAAAAAGCAATTGAAATTTTCGAAAGCCAGGGATTGAAGGAAAAAACGGATGTGTTTAAAACTCGTGGAAACTTGTATACATCAGTTTATCGATTGGGTGAGAATGCTGATTATTTTTACGGATTTTTAGTGCCTTCAACTGGGGTTTTGCGTGTATTTGATTTGGTACACTTTTATCGTGGAATGTTATTAATGAGTCCAAAACGAGAAGAACCTTCTGTTGTGGAATCTCAGGTTAAGCAGGAGAAAATGCTTAAAGTATTTAGTGAATACAAACGCTGGGGAAAAGTATTAAATATTTCGAATATTGGAGATTTGAACAACTATGTTGCAGGCAACAACATTTCTGAGATGATTAAAATTTCAGAAGCTCTGCACGAGAAAAAGATATCTCAGATAGCGGATAAGATTCGTAAAAAAAGAAAACGTACCAAGCTGATTTTAATTTCTGGTCCTTCATCATCAGGAAAAACAACTTTTGGCAAGCGACTGGCTATTCAATTAAAAGTAGCTGGATTAAAGCCTGTTAATCTTTCCTTAGATAATTATTTTGTGAATCGTGAGCACACTCCTTTAGATGAGAATGGTGATTATGATTTTGAAGCATTAAATGCATTGGATGTAGATCTGTTTAATAAAAACTTGGTTTCATTGTTAGCTGGTGAAGAGATTGAATTGCCAAAATTTTCATTTGAGACAGGAGCTCGGTATTACGATGGTGAAAAACTGAAAATTAGTGAAAAGCAAGTTTTGGTTGTAGAAGGAATACACGCCTTAAATCCGGAATTAACACCACTGATTGCCGATGAAGCAAAATTTAGAATTTACATTTCGGCACTAACTTCTATATCTATCGATGGACACAATAGAATTCCATCTACTGATAATAGATTGATTCGAAGAATAGTTCGGGATTATAAGTATAGAAATTATAGCGCTGCTGATACAATTAAGAGGTGGCCAAGTGTTCGTCGTGGAGAAATGAAGAATATATTTCCTTTTCAGGAAGAAGCTGACGTCATGTTTAATTCGGCATTACCTTATGAGCTTGGAGTCTTGAAAAGATATGCAGAACCAATTTTAAAAGAAGTACAGCCAAATCAACCAGAATATTCGGAGGTGAATCGTTTGCTAAAGTTTTTTAGTTACTTTTTGCCAATTTGTGATGATGAAATTCCACCAACGTCATTAATGCGGGAGTTCCTGGGAGGTAGTACTTTCGACTATTAAATTTGTTAATAACTTTTAACTTGTTAATATTACATCCTGTCCTCATTGTTAATTACTTGATGATGGAGGATGGGATTTTTTAGTTATCAACAGCTGTATGTCTTTGAGTATAGGGTGTGACAAGTTTATTAACAAATAGTCAACAGTGTTGATAACTTGTTAATATTCTGTTGAAAACACATATTAATAGGAATGCCCGTCTTTTCAGAAACGGGCTGCAAATATAGAATAAAATATTGATGATTTGAAAGCGTAAATGCGAGTTTTTTTGAAGAAAAAATCAGATGAATATCTAACTACCTCTTCATCATACGATCTATCTCTCTCTTGCTATCTTTTTGTTTTAAACTTTCTCTTTTATCGTAGTGTTTTTTACCTCTGCAAAGAGCAATTTCCATTTTTGCAAAGCCCTTATCATTTAGAAAAAGTTTTGTAGGTATAATGGTTAAACCTGATTCTTTTGTTTTGCGATCAAGTTTATTTAATTCTTTTCGATTTAATAAAAGTTTTCGTTCTCTTTTTTCTTCGTGATTGTAGTAGGATCCAAATTTGTATTCTGAGATATGCATGCCAACTACATAGAGTTCGTTTCTGGTAAAAGTGCAAAAGGAATCTACGAGACTAGCTTTGCCAGCACGAATTGCTTTAATTTCGGTTCCAAAAAGTTGAATACCAGCTACAAATTTCTCGATAAATTCGTATTCGAAACTTGCTCGTTTATTTTTTATATTGATTTTTTGCATCGTGTAATCTTAATTTCTCTGCAAATTTAATATTTAAATTGTTACCGGAAGCTTGAATAGAATGGAAAACATCCTTTCAAAGATAAGTGGTAGCACAAGAATTAATAAACTTGCCATAATCGTGAATCCTGGTCTTTTGTTTTCTGCTATCGGTAAAAGAGGAGCGGTTCCGAGCCATAGTATGCGAATAAAATACAATTCGAAAATCAAACAAAGTTGATTTAAGAAGGATTTTGCTGTAAATAAATTAGCTGAGCCATGAAAGATACAGAGAACCGAAGCGCTAAAAATCACCAATTTAAATATTACATCAGGTTTAATTTTTAATTGAAAATTTGGAGTAAGTAAAATTATAATTTTAGCTGCGCAGTAAAGTCCTAAATTAAGAGATAGGAAATCAACAAAAAAGTAAGAAATGGCAGTAAGTAAATTTTTTGAATGTATGAAAATTCCTATTCCTGAAATTAATGAAGAAATGGCAATTATAGGAAAAGCGAATTTTAAAAATAATTCACTTGTTTTATATTCTTCAGGAGTTATTCTTTCCCATTCTTGCTTAGGAGTTAAGAATAAATTTCGAAGCCTGAAAATTGAATTTAGAATGCTTTTTGATTTATATGACATTTTAAATTAGTCTTGTTTTTGTCTATCAAAATTAAACAAGCTTTTTAAAATTGAAAGATTAAAATTGAATTTTCCAGTAATTATATATGGAATCAAAACCCCATAAGGTTGGCAAAACCTATAAAGAATGCTCCCAGTAAAGCATATATGGAAAGTAATCCTATTAAAATAAAGGTAAAATAACCCGATTTTCTGTGGTCAGGAACATTTAGAATAGGAGTTATTCCTTTGTAGAGAATAAAGAAACTGTATAATCCAAAAATGGTTAAATAATTAATGGTGGGAAATAAGAAAGCAATTGAATTAAAAATAATTCCTGGAGTATATGAAAAACCAATGAGTATAAATGCATGGTTGAAACGCTCCTTATTATCCGGTAATACAGTAAACTGTTTTACTAACCATGATGAAAGAAATATGGAAACAATTGAGAAAATAAATGTTGCAATAGCTGAGTAAAGAAACATTTGTAAATGCTCTGAGGGATTTTTTTCGAACAAAAGCAGACCAATATAGTTCGATGCCGACATCAAGAAAATTAATGGAATTAATAATTGATATAGTAATTTTTTGTAACTGATGTTTTCTTCAGCTAAAATTAAATTCCATTCTTGCTCAGGAGTTATGAATAGGCGAAAGGCATGCTTATAGGCTTGTAGCAGTGTCATATGTTCAGATGTAGTTAGTGATTTCAAAAAACTTAAAGTAATTTTGTGGCTGAATCTTACATTCAGACTAATTGTAAGATAAACATTATCTTGATAAAGAAAAACCGGTAATTGTCAGTAGGTTACGACAAGCCGAAAAAATATTTGAAATGCAATACAATTTATTGGTTGTTTTAGGAGCTACAGCTACCGGAAAAACGAGTTTGGCAGTTAATTTGGCGAAAGAGTTTAGTGGGGAGATTATAAGTGCAGATTCGCGCCAAATTTATCGCGGAATGGACTTGGGAACTGGTAAAGATATTGAAGAGTATGTAATTGATGGCACGCCAATTCCTTATCACTTGATTGATATTGTGGATGCAGGTTACAAGTACAATGTGTTTGAATTTCAGAGAGATTTTGTTAGTGCATTTGAAGATATTACGCAACGAAAAAAATTGCCTGTTGTCTGTGGGGGAACTGGAATGTATCTTGAGGCTGTTTTAAAAGGTTATAAGTTGATTGCCGTGCCCAATGATGAGGTTTTCAGGGAGGAAATGAAAGGGAAAACAATAGAAGAATTAGAGGTGATTCTGCGTTCGTATAAAGAGTTACATAATAATAGCGACATAGAAACGAAGAAACGTGCCATCAGAGCTATTGAAATTGAACGTTATTATGCTTCCAATCCTCAAATTGATATGTCCTACCCTCAAATGAACCCTTTATTAGTTGGAATTAAATTTGATAGAGAAAGTAGAAGAGATAGGATTAGTTTTAGACTAAAACAAAGACTAAAAGAAGGAATGATTGAAGAGGTTCAATCGCTTCTAAAATCGGGTGTTTCGGCGGATGATCTAATTTATTATGGACTTGAATATAAGTTTTTAACTCAATATGCAATAGGGCAGATTTCTTACGATGAAATGTTCTCGGGTTTAGAGGTTGCCATTCATCAATTTGCCAAACGACAAATGACTTGGTTTCGAAAAATGGAACGAAGTGGTAGTGATATTAAATGGTTGGATGGATATATGCCTCTTGATGAAAAAATTGATCAGGTTAAAGAGTGGTTTTCTGTTTAAAATAGATGATTTTCCAAATCTTTAAACTGAACACGCTTAATTCCTAACTTGTCCCAATTGGAGAATGGTAAAGGAATATTTGGAAGCTCCTTAATTGCATCTTCAATAACATAAACTTCATAGTTTCGTTGAGCCAATCCAATAGCTGCCTGATCAACACAAACATTGGTGGTTACGCCATATACAAAAATCTTTTTTGGAGAAAGTTGCTGTAGGATATTTTCGGTATTAGGATTTCCTTCGAAAACATTAAAAGCATCTTTGCGAATTATGATGTTACGTTTAGTGACGATTTTCTTAACTTTTGAAAGATCGTAGGATTTATTCCATAAAACTTCAGAGAAAGATTCGGAAGGTTTGGTTTCTGTAATGTATTCTGCGCCTTCAGTTCCTGCCATGCAGTGTTCTGGAAATGTATTCATAAAATCAGGCTTATCTGCTAACTCTTTCGAATTAGTGTAATGATGATCTGCTGTGTTTACAACTTGAATGTTGAGCTTGCTCGCCAAGCTTGTAATTTTGTGGAGAGTTGCCTGTATTTCTTCAGCTCCAGGAGCATATAACTTACCATCTTTACTCATGAAATCGACTTGAGTATCAACATTCCAAAATAAGATGTCTTTTGTAAACATATTAATGTGATTTTGTTTCTGTAAAAATACAACGGAGTAAAATTAAATCAAAATTTGCAGTTGTGTATTCAATATTTATATCGGAAAATTATACCTTTTTATCATGGTATTTGCAATCGATAACGAATAAGTTTCCTGTCCACCTTATTCTTTTTTACCTTAAATTTTGAAATAAAGAAAACACCAATTAATGAATAACATAAAATCTATATCTAGTAGTAGGGTGATTTCCCATATACTGTTTTGGGTTGTGGCTATTGTTCTATTTTTATTTACCATGTTTGTGGCAAGTAATTTTAAGAATGTATTAAAGCCAGAACCTGTATTAATGACATTGGTTTTTAACTTGTGTTTTGCTTCGGCAGTTTATATAAATTTATTAGTTCTATTTCCATATTTATTTAAAAAGCAAAGGTACTTTCTCTATATTATCTCTGTACTTGGGCTTGTTTCATTAACAGCTTTTGTAATTGATTTCTTACTGGTTTATCCGTTCAATAGTTTTGTGCATAATGAAAAGATTTTTGAAGAAATGACATTTGTTGTTTGGATAAATTTCACCATTTTCACATTGATTTATGTTAGTGTTACCACCTTTTTTTCGATGATGAGAGAATGGTTTGTACTTCAAAAAATTTTGGATAAGGTTCACAAGATTGAAAAGGAGAAATTGGAGGCGGAGCTGAAGGTTTTAAAATCTCAGATTAACCCTCATTTTTTATTCAATACATTAAATAATTTGTACTCGCTTACGTTAGATAAATCGGATAAGGCACCCAATTTAGTGTTGAAATTATCTGATATGATGAGGTATATTTTATACGAATGTAACGATAAGTATGTATTGCTCGAAAAAGAATTGGATTTTGTAAGAAATTATCTGGATCTTCAGAAGATAAGATTGGATGAAGCCACTCCTGTGAAAATTGATGTAAAAGGTAATACATCTCAAAATAAAATTGCTCCCTTGCTGTTTGAACCATTAATTGAGAATGCATTTAAGCATGGAGCTTATGGGAGAAATAACAATGGCTTTATAGATATTCTTTTTAATTTCGAAGAAAGAGATCGTATGGAATTGTCGATTCAAAATCGATATGATGAGAATTGGCAGGCAGAGGATGGAAAAAACAAAGGAATTGGGTTAAAAAATGTAAAGCGAAGACTGGAGTTATTGTATCCGGAAAAGCACAGCTTAGATATTTCTAAAGAGGAAAATCTATTTACGGTTGTTTTAAAAATTGATTTATCTTAAGTTTAACTTAAGAAGATAAAATAAAAATATATGAAGTTGAAGTGCTTAATTATAGACGATGAGCCTCTGGCGCAAAGAGTATTGGAAAAGTATATCTCTGAATTGTCGAATTTAGAACTTAAGGGTAAATGTAGCGATGCTATTGAAGCCATGGAAGTGCTTCAAGATGAGCCGATGGATCTGATTTTTTTGGATATTAACATGCCTCGTTTGAGCGGAATTAATTTCCTGAAATCATATAAAAATCCACCAATGGTTATTATAACTACGGCCTATACCGAATATGCGCTAGAGAGTTATGAGCTAAATGTATTGGATTATTTAAAAAAGCCATTCTCATTTGAACGATTTTTACAAGCTGTGCAAAAGGCTGAAGAAAAAATGAAAGCTCCTGCAGAAGCAACAGAAACTGTAAAAGACGAACGTGAGTATATTTTTGTAAAGGCAAATAAAAAAACGATCAATATTAAACTGGATTCGATTCAATATGTTGAAGCATTGGGCGATTATGTGAAAATTTACACCAATGAAGGACATGTTGTAACCTATCAATCTTTAAAGGGAATTGAACGCTTGTTGCCCTCTTTAAAGTTTTATAGAATTCATAAATCATACATTGTATCGTTATCAAAAATAAAATCGATAGAAGGAAATATGGTGCACATGGAGAAAGGTACCATACCTATAGGAAATAATTACAAACAGGGATTCTTTCAAAGAATTCATCCTGTGTAGTTTTTATAATCAAGTCTGTTTTTAAAAAGAACCGAGTTCAGCGTCGGTTCTTTTTTTTTGTTTAAATAAATTAGAGAAAGGATTTTATAAGATAGTATGCTGTTGATTATTAAGATGAATCTGAACTTTCATACTTAAAGATTTAGTTTATTTTTAAATATAATAAATTGATCTATGTTCAGAATAGACTGAGTGAGGAAGGAGCAGGGAGAAGATATTGTAAAAATCATGCTTGATTTTACTCCCTTTTTGTTAAATTTAGGCTTTAATAATTTGAATCCGATCAATATTAAATTTTAAAACTATGAACAGACGTACCATTTCTCGTTATACCCTTGTTCTTTTCGCACTTGCGATTGGCTTTGTTGCATGTAAGCCTGTAGATAAAAAGAAGGACGGGCAAACAGTTAAGCCTTTACTTAAAAAAGCTATTGAAAGCGAAATTAAAGATGTGGTTTACCCACTTCCTACTGCTTTCGAATTAACATCGATGTTGAATAGAATTGGAGCTGATTATATCCTTGGATTATCGAACTCTACAGAAAATGCAGATAAATATTTCACTGAAAAAGCAAGAGCTTTAAATTTAGGTGTATATAGTGCTGATTTAAGTTACGCAAGTACTTATAATCGTAAGCAAGAAACCATGTTGTTTTTGAAAGCATCAAAAACTTTAATTGATAATTTGGAAATTACTGGTTCTTACAATGAAACTCTTGTTGAAGATGTTGAGCAGAATCTTGATGATAAAGATCAATTGGTGAAGATCATTACCAACTCTTTCTACGATACTTATGAGTTTTTAAATAAGAATGGAAAAGCTAATCTTTCCCTTTTGGTTGTAAGTGGTAGTTTTATCGAAGGATTGTATATTTCTACTCACATTTCTGAGAATACATATTCAAATCCTGAAATTGTAAAAGTAATTTTTGATCAGAAAGAATCTCTAGAAAAATTATTACAAGTTCTTGAACCAGAAAAGAAAGATCCTAATGTGGCTGCATTAATTACAGAATTATCTGGATTAAAAGCGAGCTATGATAAGATTGTAGAAGGTAAAATGACTGAAGATCAGTTAAACGAAATTATTGCTAGCGTTGCTAAATTAAGAAATGGCATTGTACAGTAATTTGTATAACTATTAAGATATTGGAACTGCCTCTCTTTTTGAGTGGCAGTTTTTTTATGCCAACAAGCTTGTTAAGCTTCTGTTTGTTTGGAAATAAATTGTAATTTTAAGAACAGTCTCAATAAAGAACAATAAAATCCTTAATTGTAAATGGGGGAATCGATACTAAATGCTCTTATGCACCTTTTTGCCATAGTTGCGAATGCTAAGGAAGAAGGTATTTCTGGAAAAGGAAAAAGAATTGTAGAAAGTTTCTTGAGTCGATATGTGAAAGCTGAGATTCAGGATGAATACTTGCACCTGTTTGAGAATTACTCCGAATTTTACAAACGTGAAATGGAATATCAAACCATGGCGCATTCCCGACAGACCGATATTTTATCATTGACTGAGGCATCTAAAGTTTGTACTAAAATTAAGGCTGAGTTGGTGCAGGAGGAGAGATTAATTGTTCTTATGCGCCTATTGGAGTTTGTTTATGAGGATAAGGTTGTAAGTGAAAGTGAGTTCGAATTTATTAGTATTGTTGCAGAAAATTTTAAGATTCCGCGTTCTGAATTTATCAACTGTTTGGCTTTTGTTTGGGGAGATACATTGGATGAATTTGATAAAAGTAAATTTCTGATAATAGATAATAAGGTTACTGAGTGGTCGGATAATCTTTCCTGGTTCATGAAAAAAGAACCTAAAAAAGTAGATTCGGATTACAAGCATTTATATTGCGAGAACTTATATGGTCGAATAATAGTAATGTATGCCCAAAGTGTTAATCTTTTGGTATTTAAATACGAGGGAGAATTGAATCTTTACCTCGAAGGGAATAAAATTATTTCAGAGAAAACATATCAATTGAGTAATGGTTCTATAATTAAAGGACCCAATATTCGCTCAATTTATTACTCAGATATTGCCGGGCAATTTTTAAAAGAAGAATCACAAGAGAAAATCATTTTTACGGCTAAGGATATTGAGTTTAAGTTTCGGAATTCCAATAATGGAATTCACAAATTCAATATTTCAGAGGAAAGTGGTCAGCTGATTGGAATTATGGGAGGTAGTGGAGTTGGAAAATCTACTTTGCTAAATGTGCTGAATGGAAATTTGACTCTTAATAATGGTGAAATTAGAATTAATGATTTTGAT
>Ga0193950_1000117_pt1 | contig 20912 bp, 18 predicted proteins | sample BB_1_MG_FD_144485 | JGI IMG/M metagenome (GOLD analysis project Ga0193950, IMG submission 144485) | Microbial mat bacterial communities from the Broadkill River, Lewes, Delaware, United States - BB_1_MG | ecosystem: Environmental > Aquatic > Freshwater > River > Microbial mats | place: USA...
AGCTTTGCTTAAAGAATTTTCAAAACGTTTTGAATATGGTTGCTCTTTGAATACTCGAAAGAAGAAACCAAACACAACTGATCAATTAATTCATGGATACCAATATGCTTAAGTTGATGCGTATGGGGTTTTATTCCTCTATCTAACCTGCAATTTTTAATCATGCCACAATTAAGTATGGCAGCCCTTTCAGCTATTTGTTGTGATAGACCATGACTAAATTAGGTTCTGTGGTAAGACATTACGTGCAACATCACTACGATTTTACAGCTCCATAACAGGCTGTTGCTGTGTAATACAATGTATACAGCCTCCACCATAAACAATATCTAATGCCTCTACGCCCACTATTTCACGATTAGGAAAAACAGTAGCTAAGGTTGCTAAAGCGGCTGCATCAGCAGGATCATTAAAAATTGGAACAATGATGGCATTATTTGCCATATAGTAATTAATGTAAGACAACGCCATCCGATGATTTAAATAAGGATCATGACGGTAAGCAGGTTGCGCTATGGTAATCACCTCTAATTTACGTCCTTGGGCATCGGTTGCAGCACGTAAACGCTGTAAATTATCCTGTAATGCCTGATAATTACTATCTTGCTTATCTTCTGTTGTTAAGGCTATCACTACTCCTTCTCGGGCAAAACAAGCAATATTATCCACATGTCCTGCGGTTTCATCATCGGCCAAACCTTGTCCTAACCAGATGATTTTTTTTATCCCCAATACCTGTTGTAATTGCTGGCTAATCTCTGCTTTTGTTAATTCAGGGTTGCGAGATGGATGCAGCAAACATTCTTCTGTAGTTAATAAAGTGCCTGCCCCATCAACATGAATAGAGCCACCTTCTAATACTAATGGAATATGTTCCACTGAAATATTACTGTGAGAGAGTAAACGTTCTGCTAATGCTGCATCATCCTCTACATCACTGTGACTACCCCCCCAGCCATTAAACCCCCAGCTGATTCCTTTAATATCCTGCTGTTTGCTCATAACAAAAGTTGCCCCTGTATCACGTAGCCATGCATCATTCATTGGCATAGAAATGAGGCTAATATTAGGGTGAGTACCACAATGTTGTTGGGCAGAGGCTAAATACTGAGGGTGAACTAATAACTTCACCTTTTCAAAATCAGCGATAGCATTGGCAACCCGTGCATAAGCAGCTTGGGCACGTTCTAAGGGAAATGGCCAACTTTGCGGACGACATGGCCAGCCCATCCAACAACAATCATGAGAATGCCATTCAGCAGGCATAAAAAAATCAGTAGAGGTAGACATAGGGGGCGTAATGAATAATTTATGAAAATAAAGTAAGTACGTTTTCGGGAGGGCGACCTAGGGCAGCTTTTTCATTACAGGTCACAATAGGGCGTTCAATCAATTTTGGATTATCATGCATGATTTGACACCATTTTTCATCATTATGTGTATCTGTGAGGGATAGTCCCAATTCTTTAAATACAGCTTCTTTATGACGAATAAGCTCGACAGGCTTTTTATTAAGTTGTTGGCATAAAGCAAGTAAATGCTCAACACTAGGGGGGGTAGTTAAATACTCAATAATTTCAATGTCTACAGCTTGTGCTTCTAGTAGGGTAAGTGTAGCGCGGCTTTTACTACAGCGAGGGTTATGATAAATAGTTGCAATAGTCATACGGTTTCTAGTTGTTGTAGGTATTGATTTAAATACTGTTGAGATGCTTGGGGGATATCTAAGAATTCTAAGCCTATTTCATAGGGTGCACTATCCAATAAGGTGACCATTTGGCTCCACACGACACGAACAGTACAAGAAAGTTCAGTTTCATCAGGGAAAAATAAAGTGATGATTAATTTTTCTCCAATAGGTATCAGATCATGACTATATACACGTACCCCTTCAAAATCTATAGTGATTAATGACTGGAGAGATGTATGAAAAATACGTGCAGGACTGTAAAAAATAGCCATATTAAGCCGTGGATATAAGTGTGCTTGATAGCTAGAACTCACTAAAGCCTCCTTTTATTTATTATGACTGCATTAAATAAACTTCTATCATTTTATTTTTAATGCGAGTAAAAATAACATAATAAATAAAGTGGCAATAGACTAATAAATATTACTTTTTATAGTAATACTTAATACTTATAATTCCTCATTTTTTAACTTTTGGTAATGGGGACAATTCTTTTTATTACGGCAACTTGCATACACATATAAACAATGGTCATCAATATCAAAACCCTTTTCATCAGCAATTTTTTGTTGCCTTTCTTCAATGATTGGATCAATAAACTCTTCAATTTTGCCACAGTCTACACATAATAGGTGATCATGATGATGCCCTTTATTCAGCTCAAAAACTGATAAACCGCCTTCAAAATGGTGACGCGTGACTAAACCTGCTGTTTCAAATTGGGTTAAAACACGGTATACCGTTGCTAAACCTACATCTTCATCCGCTTCCAAGAGTGCTTTATAAACATCTTCTGCACTCATGTGACGTTTGTCATTTTTTCCCAATAACTGTAAGACACGAATACGAGGCAATGTGGCTTTTAGACCTGCTTTTTTAAGATCATGGCTTTCCATATATTTTTTCCCTGATGTTGGGTAAAATGCGCTATCACATTAGTTCAGCATAATAAAAAATGTGAACACATATATATTAATATCATGTGTTTTGAACTGAATTTACATCAACGTTATAGTACGCTATACAATTCAGATTTTATACACGGTGACAATCATGTTACGAGTTTCTCGTTTTACTACCCTATTTTTATGCCTGTTTCTATCTGCGTGTGCAGTGCATAAAATTGATGTTCAACAGGGTAATGTGGTAACCCAAGAAATGTTAGATCAATTGATCTTGCAAATGCCTGCTAATAAAGTACGCTTTATTATGGGGACACCACTTATTATTGATGTCTTTCATCAACAGCGTTGGGATTACCTTTATAGCTTTCAGGCTGGTGGTGATATACGTCAACAACGCAGTATTAGCCTATTTTTTGATACACAACAACGTTTAACCCGAGTAGAAGGTGATGTGAAAATAGGTACTGCACGTCCAAGCTCTACGCCTAATACACTACCTGAAGAACAACGTTCACCTATTTTATAGGATAGAAACTAAAAAATAGCCAATGTACAATGAGGATAACTGTTGTACAGCGGTTATTTCTTTTCAGCTCCTCCCCCTTTATTCATTTTTTTGCCTTCTGCAGCACGTCGTTTACGCACTTCTTTAGGATCTGCAATTAAGGCACGATAAATTTCAATCCGATCATAGGCACGTAGCACTGTTTTTCCTGTACACGCTTTACTAAAAATACCTAGTTTACTGGTTTCTATATCAATTTCGGGAAAGTGGCTTAAAATACCTGATTGCTCAATCGCGTCACTTACCAGCGTGCCTTCTGCCACCTCTAAAGATAAAATAAGCTGCTCTTCAGGTTTTGCATAGGCAACTTCTACCGTAATCATTGTTTTGTTATCCATAAACTTTATTAGCGCGTTGAATAAATGAATCCATTAAGGTGGTGATAATTTTAGTAAAAACAGGGCCTAGGCTAAGGCGTAATAGGTGATTAGAAATTTCAAATTCTAAGTGTAAGCTAATTTTACAGCCTAAATCACCCAGTGATTGAAATTCCCAGTAGCCTTCTAATTGGCTAAAAGGTCCTTCTTTTAATGTCATGTTAATACGTTGATTTTCAACTAAATTATTGATGGTTGTAAAGCTTTTATCTAAGCCCATTTTACCCATGGCAATGGTGGCAATAATTTCACTGGCAGAAGAAGAGTGAATAGTTACGGTTTTACACCACGGTAAAAATAAGGGGTAATCACTTACGTTATTGACCAAAGTGTACATTTGTTCAGAAGAATAAGGCACTAAAGCCGTTTTATTAATATGTGTCACATTAAAATACCTACAATATACATCGCACAACAAGGTATAGGTTTAAGGGGGGAAGCCTTAACTACTTATGATTATTGCATCATTGGGTGTGAATAGATTTATTTACTGGGTTGACTAATAAAGTAGCGATAGGTCAATATATTTCAAGTTCAAGCAGGGAAATTAAGTATGATAATACATTGATTCACTTGTTTATTTATACCCTTTTATAGAGTAGGTTCAAGTGCCTAGTTAGGGTTTAAAACTAGAATAAATAGCGTATTATTTATAATCATTTCAATCAAATGTGGCATTGTGCCATATTGTATGCGAATATGCTATGTTATCAGGAATCAGTTGATTCTATGGCTTCAAAAAATAGTGTAATGTAAATAAATTATGGGTAAGAAAAAAACCACAAAAAAAGGCACGCCAAGTAGTACCATTTGTCTGAATAAAAAAGCAAAGTTTGAATATTTTTTAAGCGAGCGATTTGAAGCAGGTTTAGTACTTGAAGGCTGGGAAGTAAAAAGTCTACGTTCAGGTAAAGTACAAATCAGTGATGCCTATGTATTAATTAAAGATGATGAAGCATGGTTATTAGGGGGATTAATTTCACCACTAGATACTGCTTCCACACATATTAGCCCGTCACAACAACGTACACGCAAATTACTGTTACATCGTAGTGAATTAAATAAACTCATTGGGGCAGTAGAACGTAAAGGTTTTAGTTTAATCCCAACGTGTATGTATTGGAAGCAGGGGCGCGCTAAGTTAGAAATTGCCTTGGCAAAAGGTAAAAAAGACTTTGATAAACGCGCAACAGAGAAAGATCGGGATTGGAAACGAGAGAAAGAGCGTATTTTTAAACATTAATATACGGTTTGTATTGTATTTTTAATGCACTTTTATTAGAAATGTAAAATTATTACGATAAGTATTAAGTTTATGGCAAGCAGGTAAATGAAAAGAGTCTTCTTTACTGTTCATCAGTACAGCCAATTTAGGAAAATCTTGGCTTTTTACCCGCTGCCCCTTACATATTAACCAGCCCATATCTTGCAATAATTGTTGCTGTGCTGTGCTTATTTTGGCGGTGTAGGTGATGATACTGCCAATAGGTAAGAGCTGTTCTACTATATTAAGAATTTGTTGGTTTTGCTGCTGTGTTTGGGTGACAAGCTGAGAAACTCGCTCACTGTGTTCAACTTCATCATTAATGGATTGAATCACAGTTGTTAATGTTTGTTGCGTATTGGCAAGTTGTTGTTGTAATAATTGTTGTGTCTGAGTTTGTTGCTGTAATTGGCTAATAAAAGCACTTATATCAACCGCTGGTGGGGGTTTAGGCAGGTGTTGTAATCGGTATTCAATCAGTACATAGGTGAGTGTACAAGCCATCAATACAATGATAAATACTGCAAATAAAGTTGGTCGTGTGTTCATAATTACCCCTACCTGTTTCTTAGCGTAATAGCTGCCCTTCTTTTTCCAGTAAGCGACGTACAAAAGGTAATGTTAATTTACGTCGTGCAGCTAAAGAGGCATAATCTAATTTATCTAACCATGTGACCAGTGCAGGCATTTCATCAGGACAATGACGAACCAGATAGGTCGCAACTTCTACCGTTAAAGTCAGCCCGCGCCCTTGTGCATGTTTTTGCAAGGCAATGATTTTTTCTGCTTGGGCTAAATTATCTAAACCAAATACCCCTCCCCAGTTTAAACGTGAGGCTAAATCAGGTAAGTGAATATTTAAAATATTAGGCGGGGCAATACCACTGATAATTTGTGGTACTTTATTATCATGAAGACGATTAAATAAATGAAATAAACTTTGTTCCCACTCTGCTTGTCCTGCAATGGCATGAATATCATCTAAACAAACGAGATCTAAATTTTCCAAGTTTTCTAAACTTTCTAATGCGGCACTACTGGCTTGTGTCACATGAGAAAGAGGAAGATAAGCAGGATGTCCGCCTTGGCTTGCCACATAATGACAGGCAGCCTGTAATAAATGGCTTTTTCCCGTTCCCAAGCCTCCCCATAAATATAAACATTTTTCCCCTTGCCCAGCAATCATCTTTTGCAGCACAGTATAGACAGCTTGGTTGGGGCCAGGGATATAGTTTTCAAATGAGGCAGACTCATGTAAACCAATGCCTAACGGTAATTGGACACTCATGATAAATTAATAGTATCGTCTTGTTATGAAATAATCTGTTATCAATATATCAGATTACTTTCTCTAGTAGGGGGTGCATTTTTTATAAAAAAGCGCGTTAAACAATAGGTTTATATTAACACTTATTTAATATGTTTAAAAAGCTACAACATAGGCGTATTGTTCTCAGGGTGTAATCTTTTGGGGATAGCGGGTACTTGAGAAGGTGTAACATTATTTGTTACAGGCTCAGGTGTGTGTATTTTTTCCGCATCCATATGTTTGAGTAATTCATAATAACGGCGGATATTTTGCACATAACGAATTGGCTCATACCCCCGTGCATAACCATGGCGTGTTTGTCGGTACCAATAGGGTTTTGTTAATAAAGGCAGATTTTTTTTGATATCTACCCAGCGGTTTGCATTCCCACCCCGTTTTCTGGTTAATTTCCGTACATCCATAATATGCCCTAAACCAACATTATACGCAGCTAAAGCTAGCCATGTTAAATCAGGTTCAAGCACATTACCTTTAATACGCTTTTTAAGCTGCTGAAAATGTAAGCCCCCACCTGAAATACTTTGAAATGGATCTGTACGATCTTTAATACCCAAATCTTTTGCTGCGGCATTGGTGAGCATCATAATCCCTTTTACGCCTGTAAAAGAGACGGCATTTTTATCCCAGTGTGATTCTTGGTAGCCCATTGCAGCGAGTAATCGCCAGTCCATATTATAGCGTGTTGCCACTTGCTCAAAATATTTGCGGTATTTTGGCAAGCGTTTATTAACATGACGATAAAAGGTACTGGTGTTTACATAGGCTAATCGTCCCGTATCAATATAGCCATTATATAATTCAATTAAGACTTCCAATTCTCCAGAACGGCGTAAGCGGTTAATAAATTGGATGGCAGCAAGGTATAAACTATTATCTTGCTCTGTACGTGGAAATGCCCATGCAAGATATTGTTTCTTGGGTAAGGAGAGTCCTCGTTTTAATTCAGGTGACACTTGGCGCACATGTGCCAAAATATTCGAATCGACTAAAGCATAATCAATTTTTTCATCAAGGATTTGTTGTAATAAATCCAAAGAATCTGTAGGTACGGTTTTCCATGTTAAGGCTGGATAAGTTTCCTTTAAAGTCGTTAAAGAACTAATATGACTACTGCCTTCTACAACATGTAATACATGCTCATGCGTAAATTTATCTAGATTTTTAGGGGGTCTTTTATCTTTCTTTTTATAGGCAACTTGTGCCATGATTTTATGATAACTTGGGCTAAAGCGTACTGTGGTTTTACGCTCATCAGTAATACTTAATCCTGCCGCTGCAAAATGTACGGTTTTACTTTCTACTTTAGGTAAGATATCACTAAATTTTTCTGAGCTAATAAGAGACAGTTCCACACCTAATGTTTCAGCAAATTTCTTTGCCAAATCATATTCTAACCCCGCTTCACCATTGATACCTTTATAATAGGTAGTGGGTCCATAGCGTGTTACCACACGTAGCTGACCTTCGGCTTGAATACGTTCCACTAAATTTTTTTCTGATGCACAGAAGCTTAATAAAAAGCCAATCAGTGCGGTCGTTAAAAACTTTAGCAAATTTATATATCCTCAAGCAATAAAAATTGCTGTAATTCTATGATATTTTACAAATAGATACAATTAATTATATTGACTCATTTTTATTTAGAAATAAATATGATTTCTTATATTACTAAATTGATATGTTCGAGAACGCTATTTATTTTACTTATTTTAAGATAGATTTATTAAACATGTTAGTCATACATGGGCTTTGATAACTATGTAAAAACAACTTTTCGTAGTGATTGACTAAATGGTCTTAATTATTGATTAAATATAGAAGAGAAAGCAAAAAAAAAGAAGAGAAATGGCAGGGTAATAAGAATAATAAGAAATAAAACACCCTCAACACAATGATATATCATTAATAAAATTGGATGAGGGCATTATTGCTATAATAAATGGCGTAACATTATGCTTTTGAGTTAACAGGTAACATTGCTTTTAATACCCGATCTTTTTTCACGACACCATGCCATAATGCTGCAGCAATATGCCCAACAACTAAGGCTAATAGTGCCCAACCAGCTATTTCATGCACTTCATGCATAATACCTGCAATATCTTTATTTTTGTCAATAATACTGGGGACAGTAAATAAATCAAAGAAACGAATAGGGTAACCCCCTGACATAGACATTGCCATACCACTCATGGGTACAACAAACATCAAACAGTATAAAACTATATGCATAAGGTGGGCTGCTTTTTTTACTAAAGCAGATTCATCTGCCTCTAGAGTTTGTGGTGCTGGGTTCATCATTTTCCAACTTAAACGCAACATGACTAAAAATAAAGCTAACACACCTAGTGCTTTATGCAGACCATATAAGGCAAACTTTTCATCACTATCAGGTAAATCTGTCATTTGTATCGCAACACTGTAGATCACGACAAAGTTTACAAACATTCCCCAATGAAATAATTGCGCCATTATTCCATATTTCTTATCTGAATTTTTAAAGCCCACTAAATAATACTCCAAGTTATAGTGCAATAGAAACAATACATCCTATGTGATGGTATCAGTACAAAGATGCAGTATAGACAGTACGCTTCATCAGTGAAAAACTGTCTCTTTTTCGACTTTTAATTATTTGAGTGGATGAAGTACAAGGAAGTAGAAAACAAGCATCTAATTTTTATACGTTTAAAATCATCAGTATTTATATTATGATGCGACTAAGTTTATGATAGGAAAGAGTGGGATGAGTGGTGTATCACAACGTTTTGTTGTTCTAGGTGTCAATACGATATTAGTTGTTATATTAAGTTATATTGTCACATTACAAGGACTCAGTTTTTTATTACCGACTCAAATCAAAGCACCTTCTTCTATTATCGTTCCTCCGCCTACTCATACAGTCAATAATACAAGCTCTAATTTTAAACAACTGAGCCATACTGCACTCTTTGGGGAAATAACAGCAGCAACTGCTCACACGACGACAACAACAGAACTTCCTCCTGAAACACGGTTAAATTTAACCTTACGTGGGATTTATTACAGTTCCACTGTGCAGGATTCTTTTGCAATGATTGCGCAAGGACAGCAGGACACAAAGCTATATCGTGTTGGGGATCAGCTGACTAATGCCGTCACAATAGCGGCTATTTATGCTAAACACGTCACCTTATCGCGTTTTGGTAAACAGGAAATATTACGCCTTGAAGGGGATAAGGATAGCCAGACAAATATTACAACAAGCTCAGCTACAAATACACAGCAAAGTGGACGCTTATTAGCGCAATATCAGCAGCAATTACGTACTAACCCACAAACCTTGGCGCGTTTAATGCGTATTACTCCTGCAACACATCAAGGGGAAACGATTGGTTATCGGCTTGGTGCAGGACAAGAAAAGGGTATTTTGTCACAGTTTGGTTTACAATCAGGGGATATTCTGACAGAAGTTAATGGAGTACGTTTAGATTCTCCACTTAAAGGTTTGCAAGTCGTACAAAAATTAGCCCATACCAGACAAATTGATCTGAATATATTACGGAATGGGCAAACCGAATATATTTCCCTCTCTGTGGAACACTAATACAGCAGGTTAAACACTTAAAAGAATGACCATGATGCATAAATTTCGTCTATTTGTACTTGTTGCATGTTTGTGGCTGTTTAGTGCCGCTCATGCACAAATGATCACCTTAAATTTTAAAGATATGGATTTAAAATTACTCATTGATACGATTTCAAGAGTGACTAAAAAAACCTTCATTATTGATCCTGTTGTGCTGAAAAAACCCCATAAAATTAACATTGTTTCCACACAACCGATGACAAAAAAACAGGTTTATGAAGTTTTTTTATCTATTTTAAATGTACATGGTTTAGCGGCTATCACCAGTGGTTCAGTGATAAAAATTGTTCCTGAGCAAACAGCAAAACAAGAAAGTACCCCTGTATTAACGCAAGCCTCTCGAGTGTCGGGAGATGAGTTGATTACTCAAGTAGTGAAAGTAGAACATATTTCTGCCGCACAGCTGGTACCTTTATTACGTCCTCTTATTCCTAATCAAGGGCATTTAGTTGCCTACCCGCAAAATAATACCTTAATTATTTCTGATCGTAGCGATAATATCCGCCGATTAATGAAAATTATTAAGCGCGTAGATCGAGAAAGTGAAGATAAAGTGGAAGTGGTTTTGCTGGAACATGCTTCTGCAAATGAAGTGGTACGTATTTTAAAAACATTATCACAGCAGGCAAATAATGATCCTGCCAAAATAGGGGCAGGAAAAACATTAAGTATGGTCGCTGATGAACGCACAAATAGTGTGTTAATCAGTGGTGACCCCAGTACACGCTTACATTTACGTACTCTTATTAGTCATTTAGACACACCACTAAAAACCAGTGGTAATACCAAAGTTATTTATATTCGTTATGCGCAAGCAAAAGATTTAGTGAATGTATTAAAAGGGGTGAGTGAGAGTCTTGCTAATCAACAATCTGCTGTAGAAGGGAAGAAAACAGCAGGGGATGCGCCACAACTGGGTTTAAAAACCAATATTCAAGCAGATGAAAGTACCAATAGTTTAATTATTACCGCCACCCCTGATGTATTAAAAGATTTAGAATCTGTGGTGCGCCAATTGGATGTACGACGTGCTCAAGTTTTAGTTGAAGCCATTATTGCAGAAATTGAAGTGGATAAATCTCGTGAGTTAGGCGTGCAATGGATTTTAGATGGTGGCAGTGGTGGTGCAGCTCCTGTAGGTTTATTTAATACAGGTGGGCAAGCCAGTGCAATTAACTTATTAAATTCTGCTATTGGTATCTCAAATGGTACTACCAGTAGTATCCCTGATTTAGGGCAAGGGGCATTTTTAGGCTTAGGGCGTTTAAATCCAACAGGCTTTAGTTTTGGCTTACTGCTTAAAGCACTGTCAGCCGATACCAGCACTAATGTCTTATCCACCCCTTCATTGATGACCTTAGATAATCAAGAAGCTGAAATTACCGTGGGGCAAAACGTCCCTTTTGTGACAGGGCAATATACCAATACTGGGGCAAACAATGGCGCGACGACCCCCTTCCAAACTATTCAGCGTGAAGATGTGGGGATTAAATTAAAAGTTAAACCACAAATTAATGAAGGTAGTGCAGTACAGCTTGATATTGAGCAAGAGATTTCTAGCTTAACCAAAAGCACGATTGCCACCTCTGATATTGTCACCAATAAACGCACAATTAAAACCTCGGTGATTATTGAAGATGGCAGCATGATTGTATTAGGTGGTTTACTGTCTGAAGATTTACAGCAAGTGGCGCAACGTGTCCCCGGTTTAGGGGATATACCTATAATGGGTAACTTATTTAAATCAGAAAGTACACAGAAAACTAAACGTAATTTAATGATTTTCTTACATCCTACCATTATACGTAATGCAGCAGATGAGCGGAGTGTGAGCCAAGGAAAATACAGCTATATGCGTGCTAAACAGCTGCAACAGCGCAAAAAAGGTGCGGCATTTTTTGATGAAGAAGATGTGCCTGTCTTACCTGATTTAAATGAATTTTTAACTGTCTTACCTGATAAAGAGAATACTTTGATGCCTGTTAATATTGGCACCATGCAAAAAATTAAACCTATTGAGTAAAAAAAGTTTGACAAAGGCGGTCAAGAGTCGTATAGTACGCGCTCTTGAAATTGATTCGGGGCTATAGCTCAGCTGGGAGAGCACTTGCATGGCATGCAAGGGGTCGGCGGTTCGATCCCGCCTAGCTCCACCAAGAAGCAATTTTAAGAGGATTATGTTCTTGGGTCCCCATCGTCTAGAGGCCTAGGACACCGCCCTTTCACGGCGGTAACAGGGGTTCGAACCCCCTTGGGGACGCCACATTAAGCGCATGATACAACACTATTTTTATAGTGAACAAAGATTTCTGGGTCCCCATCGTCTAGAGGCCTAGGACACCGCCCTTTCACGGCGGTAACAGGGGTTCGAACCCCCTTGGGGACGCCACTTATTTTGGTTTATTATTAATATAGTCACAATCAGTTTATGATTGTATAACAGTAAGAATAACTCTATTTTTACTGATAAAGATTTCTGGGTCCCCATCGTCTAGAGGCCTAGGACACCGCCCTTTCACGGCGGTAACAGGGGTTCGAACCCCCTTGGGGACGCCACATTCTTCTTCCTTTCTATATATTTTATAATTCCATCTTCTAGTTTTATTTTGTGAAATAAAATAAATTCAGTCTTATCTATCTAATATTATAATTCTATTGATATAGTTATCTTAAATATACTCTAACCATACAAATTCAAAGTTTCAGAACGTACCAACGTCCTCACTAACTCTTTTTATACATCCCCATCATTCCCTTATCTTAATATTCTAAGCTTTATTTTCCATGCCTATTAAAATTGTAGGGTGAAGCGAAATCTGTGCACAATTACTTTTTTATTGATGATATATCACAGATTTTTCCCACCACACCCCAATATATTTCATAGAGTTAGGGAAAAATAATAGTATCCCTTTTTTCTTTTTGATTTTCATATTTATATATATTATATTGCTATAAATAACATTGTTAATCTAGTAATTATCCATGAGGTCAAAATGAAAGAAGCAGAAATTCGTGATTTATTATCAGCTCAAATAAATGTATTAGAGGCAGGGTTAGAGCTTTTAGATATTGAACAATATATTCCAAAAACTGAGCATCGTACAAAATGTTTTATTGATTTGTTAGGTAAAGATTCTTCTGGAAAATGGGTAATTATTGAATTAAAAAGAAGTGATGGGGCAGCTAGACAAGCAATTCATGAAATTCATAAATATCTTGCTGGAGTGAAAAATTATCTTGGTGCTAGAGATGATGAAATCCGAGTTTTTATTGTTTCAACTGAATGGAGAGAATTACTTACACCATTTTCAGAGTTTGTCTCAGATACTTCAATAGAGATTGAGGGAATGTCTATTGAGTATGATAAAAATACTCAATCTTTTAAGAAAAAAAATATAGTTCCATTAAACGTAACAATAGGGCGAGTATTTTCCCCTTGGCATGAACTAAATTTATATAAAAATAAAGCTAACTTAAATAAAGGTATAAAAAGCTATAAAAAAATTTGTACTTTAAAAGGTATAGATGATTTTATTTTAGTAATTTTAAAAGCCCCAATAGATCATCATGAGCATTGCATTATGGCTACAGCTCAAAGTATCGCAGGTATAAGAGGAACTGCTCTTAATAAAGATTTGATTGCAGAGATAACAGGAAAACTAGACCGCTTTGATTATATTATATATTTTGTTCCTCAAATGCTAACTGAGGAGAGGTATATAGATATCCTTAAAAATATACCTTTTGAAGGTAACAAAGATATTTCTCAATACGATGAATATAAAGAAGATTATAATACCCTTAAGGGTGATGAAAAATTATATGCTCTTCATTCAACAGTGTACGAGAGTAATCCAATTGTTTATAGAGATCAGGATGAAATAGGTAACCCTGCAAAATTTACGAATAAGCTTATTGAAGATGAGGGGTGGGAAATCCTATCAATAAAACGTTATGGTGCATTTGCAAGAAACAGTATACTAACAGATGAAACAATTCTTTCCGAAATAGGGGGAGAAGACGGAATATCAGGGCGAATACTAAAGAGGAAAGTATCTTTAAAAAATACTGCGGAGATGAAGGCAGTCAAAATTGCACTAAAAGAGTGTTTAGCAAATAATGAGGTATGGCTTACTAATATAATTCATCAACTAAATGAAGCAAAAAATGATTTTCCTGATGCAATAGTAGATATTTCAGTATTTTCTCCATTAACAGGCATCTTTACAATTTATTGGAGTAGTTATAAGGAAGATGGAATAAGGTATATACCATATTATTCAATATTCATAAAAGATAGTAATGGTGCTCTATTACGAAGTTATATTGGAGAATTAGAAGGTATAGATAAAATTTTTAGAGATGGTATAGCTTTTGCTGAAGTTTTAAATAAATATTATGCAGGAGATATTGGACAGCTTACTTTGACAACTAGTTGGAGTGCATATGAACCTCATGATGTTGATATTTTAGAAGATTTAGGATTATATTACAGTACCTTTAAGTGTGATGTAAAAGGAGAAAAAAGAGGTTTTTATAGATATAAAAACTCTCGATGGAAAGCTACAGAACCTGTTATACCCTACAAATCTTTTCAAGATTATCAAAAAAGAAATAGAAAACTAATTACAACAATAGTAAAAAAACTTGAACCACGCTTTATAGGTGGGATCAGCATTGGTGATTCAGCTAGAGCTATTTTAGCTGATGATATTGATAAAGTAGAAGCTAAGAAACGAAATGACTATTTGCTATCAGTACCAGATGAATGTGATATTTGTAGTATACCTTTTCAAGTTGAACCATTTATGATTGATGGCAAAATCAATGGACAAATGGCATTTGCAAGCATGTGTGCCGATTGCCATTATTTTTATGGTGAAGGAATTGGATGGGGTAAGGGGCAGGTTTATCAAAAAATTAATGATGAGAATTGGCTATTAGTTGGTGGTTTTCCTCCTGAGTCAGATATTGAATTTTAAAAATCAAGTTATCCTATATTGGGGGGTGGTGGGCAAAATCCGTAAAAGCTTCATACAAAAATTAATAAATATACACGGATTTCGCCACACCCTACTGCAAAAGGTATAAATTTAGATTTATCCTATTAATCCAATAGTTTAATCAAACAACATGATAACTATCATGTACGGCTTGTTGTTGATAGCAATACCCCCGCGCCCATAAAAACCCCACCTGTTATTTTATTAAAAAATCTTGCTCGCCCTTTTTGCAATAACCAATGAGATGACTTTGTTCCTAAATAGGCATACAGAACTAACCATAACAATTCCATCACTGCAAACGTCAGCATTAACACAAAATATTGAGATAATAAAGAAGCCTGTGGATTAATAAACTGTGGTAATAAGGCACTAAAGAAAAGGATTGCTTTAGGGTTACTTGCCCCCACGATAAAACCACTGATATAAGATGAAAATGATGATATTTGTTGAACAGGTGTCTCTTTATTCGCTCTACTATAGGTATGCTCTGTAGAAGTAAAAGCTCTATACCCTAAATAAATAAGATAAGTTGCACCAATCCATTTTATTAAAGAAAAAATAAACTCCGAAGAGCTTACAATTACCCCCAAACCTGTAAAAGACAGTGTCATAATACCAATAATAGCTGTTAAACTGCCTAAAGCAGCAAAAATAGACGCTTTAAAGCCCTGAGTGATGGACGTTGTCATACACAATAAAACACTAGGGCCGGGGGATGCCGTTAAGATAAGGACAGCAATAAAATAATAAAGCCAGAGCTGAAATTCCATAATATATTCCATTCGTTAAACTAAAAACATAAAGATATAACTTTACCTAACTAGATGAGTTATAAGTAAAAAACAAAATAACATAGTCATTGAATAAAGAAAAATGTATTTTTGATAGAGTAAATAGAAGTAAGATAGCTATTCCCCCCTGTTATTTTTCCTCAACATAAGACAGCGTGATAATAGATAGAGCTAAAATAAAAAATCATATCAATGAATAAAATAAATAATTAGATTGAAAAATCTCCCTTTTAAAATACGTTATAATAAAAATTATTTATTGAATTAGAGTAAATTAATAAAAAAAGGCATTTTTTTAATTAAACATTATTTTTCAGAATTTAATAAGTGTAAAAATAAGACCTTAACTATCGTTATATAAATTAATATTGCCTTTTCTTTCATCAAGCGATATTCTATTTTTAGTTATTTAAAATATATTCTTTTTATAAGAATGACTTAGAGATTCATTTATATGAAAAAACAATTACTTTTCTCCAAGAAATTTTGGGGAATGGCACTCTTTTGTTATTTTAGTGTTGCCTCCCCCGTCTCTGCGGTGAGTATTCTCGATATCCGATCGGATATGTGTGTACAAAATTGTGGACGTTTAGTATTAGGGGCTGCAAAAATTCAACCTAATGTGATTCAGTGGGTTGGAGCACAAAGTACCCAATCTATGATTATCACAGAATCAAGCCGCTCTTTTGGTTTTACAGGGGAATCTAGTTATAAAGAAGATCCTGTATTAGCTAATCGCTGGAGCTACGAATTAACAGGTTCCGCTGCAATTGGTGCCCCTGCCCCTGGGGGTGCTGCACCTTCTATGGGTTACTTCTTTGCACCTGAAAATGAAGGGGTTGTCAATGCATCTCCTAAAATTCAAGCTTTACAATCAGGGCAATCTCCTGCTGTTGTCGCGCCTGCTATCCGTGGTGAAGGGGTTTTAGATGGCGACGGTGCAACACAGCCTGCATTAACCTTAGATATTACAGCCGATGGACTCAGCAGTACCCAAGCATGTACAGGTTTAGAACAATGTGAAATGGGGCAACTTTCCCAAGCCACAACCTTTACCGTGACGCCACGTGTTAATACTGGTTTATTACCTGCTGGGGTAGAGCCTGTTACGCATATGTTAGTAGAATTATTAACAGAGGAAGTAAATACAGGGTGTACATCAGGAAATACAGCTTTATTAACTCGTGGTTTAACAAGTAATAGCTTTGTGACAGATAACTATTTCCATTATTTAGATGGTTCAGGGCCTAGTACTGCGCCTAGAAATTGTATTCACGTTTTCCCTTTTCTTGTCAGTGTTGATAAACCTTTTAGTTTCCAAGTTTCTCGCCAACGTGGTACAGGAAATGGATATGCTGATTATACTTTCTTTGTACGTGGTCACTATGACCGAAATGATGCAACAAAATGGCAAGGTAGCCGTAAAACCTATCGTTTATCTACGTCTGATCAAGTGACTGTTAACCAACGCCCAACAGCTAGCTTTACTGCGACACCAAGCTCTAGTACAAGTTTAAATGTAAATTTAAATGCTTCTGCATCTTTTGATCCTGATGGTGTAATCAGTAGTTACTCATGGTCAACCAATGCAGGTTCATTTATCCCTACAGGGGTTAATAGCCAAGTTACTTTTGCTCGTGCAGGTACTTATACGGTTACCTTAACAGTGGTTGATAATGGGGGAATGTCTAGCATTCGACAACAAAGTATTACTGTTCCTTCTGCCCCAACTGTCACAGCCCCTGTTGCGTCGTTTACCATGACACCTAGCTCAGGTAATTCACCTCTTAATGTACAATTTAATGCAGGAAACTCAACACCTAGCCCTAGTGCACGTCAAATTGTAGGGTATAAATGGACAAGTAGTGATGGTACGCCTATTAGCTCCACCTCACAGCCTAGTGCAACTTTCCGCCAAGTTGGGCAACCTACTATTACATTAGTGGTGACAGATGAGTTAGGACATAAAGGTACTACTTCACAATCTTTAACTGTTACCCAAGGTACAGTTGATCCTGTTGATTCCCCCATCGCTGATTTTACCTACACATGGTTAACCCCAACCCGTGTACAGTTAGATGCCAGCAGCTCCTTAGCACCTACTGGACGTGTTATCGAAGAATATCAATGGGATACCAGTGATAGCCAACATATTCAAACAGCTGATGCCATTACTGAAATTGAATTTCCTTCTATTGGTGTGTATACCGTTACGCTAACAGTGCGTGATGATGAAAAAGATATTGGTGTAAAAGGAACAAAAATTGAAGTGTTATCACGTACCGCACCCATTGCTGCTTTCACATTAACCCCAACTGAAGCTGAAGGATTTGCAGTCTTAACCGTTGATGTGAATGCCTCAGGTGTATCGTATGATCCTGATAACGCAGGCGCAGGTGATGGAATTGGTATTGTGCATTATGCATGGTCATGGACTGGTAATGGTGAATCAGGAGCAATGCCAAGCGGTGCAAGCAGTAGTGTTAAGTTTGGCACAGCAGGGACTTACACCATTGAGTTAAAAGTCGTTGATGATGAAGGTGTCACAGCACTGAGTAGTACAACAGTTATTGTGAAAGACCGTGCCTTACCTACTTTAGGTAAAGGGGTGTTACTCTCTAATACAGGTGCGTTTTCAATTATGGACAATGCGGATGTATTTGGAGGCGTACAACGTGTTGCAACAGGCGAATTTATTGCAACCAACAGTGATATTTTAACCACTGAAGAAGTGGATATCATCGGGACAATTAATATCCCTGAACAGCATCAAGGACAAAAAGCAGATGTTGTAGCGGTGTTTGAATACACAGGTGCTAACAATGAAGTGCAATTATTAATGCGTACTGCAAACAGCTCTTTTCACACACCTTTTGAAGCATGGGATTTTGATGTGGCAAAACTCAGCGCATTAAACCCAAGTGTGGCATTACCTGCATCACTATCTGTGCCTGTCTACAAAGGGCGTTTTGATAATGGGGTTGGAAACTACCGTTTATTTATTGGTTACCGTTTAGCATCAGGTGACGTATTATTTAACGGTGATACTTACTTTAATGTAAAATAATATGGTTATATTTTTCTGCTTTTTTCTTATAAAAGAATAAAGCAAATACCATAAAAAATAAAAAAGCGGTGTATCCAGTGTGTGATACACCGCTTTTTTTATGTCTGTGGAAATACCTACCTGTTGTAATCTAATTAGCCCATATAACAACACACCTCAATACCAATCACCTGTTCTATTTTTGCTTTGTTTTCTGTTATAAATTGATGTGCATACACATTGGGGCAGCGTAAAAATATCAGCTTTTCTTTTTCTTTCGCATAGGCACGGATTGGTAGTACAAAACTATAATAATCGGCGCGGTTTATAGCATTAAGTAGCTGCGCTTGCTGCTGTGTCCATTTTGTATAAATAGGGTAAATATCATGGGGAGCTTGAGGTTTTGGCGGGATTTTAGGGGATTGTGAGCTGGGATCTGTATTAGCTGATTCCAGTGATTCAAGCGGTAAACTTGGGTGGAGTTTTCCTTGATTGGCGCGGTTAACCAAGCCTGATAAATAGGCAAATTTATTTTTTACATTCCGCTGCTTAAGTGCATGTTTCCACTCTTTAATAACCATCTTTTTTGAAATATGAGAATGTACTCTTAACAGAATATTTTTTGCTTTTTCTTGTTCTGATTCTTCTAAAAAAGAAAATAATAAAGCTAAATCCATTTTTTCATTTTTTTCATGATGGACTTCTTGTTTTTCTTCTTCTATTTTTTCAGATTTTTCTATGATAAACGCTTGTTTTTCTAGTTTATTTTTATCCCCTTTGTAAGTCTTCAGCCATGTATTAAGCACATCAGGATGAAATAAAAAATGACGCGTCCGATCAAATGAATAGCGTTTACTTGGATTTTTAAAAAGGGTGATTACCTTTTTTTCAGCAAGAAATTTTATAGCCCGTCGTAGTACCGCAGGGGTTTTTGTAATCTGTATCAATTTACTGATTAATTCTTTTTCACTATGAAATTGCAGTAAGTCATTGATATGTCGTTTTTTAGGCGGTTTTTTACACTGTTTTTTATACTTAACATTGTGCCAATATTCGAGGATGGAGAGTAAACCAGCAGCGACACGATTACCTTCACAATAGCTTGTTTGCCATGTGCGTAAAATTAGTAAATCATCTTTTTCAGGGTGATTAATACAGGAAGCAGTAAACATAGGATTATTTCCCCTGCTCTGTAAGATATTGATTAATTGTGTTCATTTTATGCGTTTAACCTTAAAAATTAAGTTTAAACACACTGTATTAACGGTTTTGTGGCGTGATGTTATACCCGTGTGCCGTCCTGCCTGAGTGGGCGGGCGGATTTATGGTACAATCGTGTCACGTTACAAACTGGTTCTTGCAGTGTGTAACCAGCATGAGCCTAGGAAACTCATGCGGAGGTTGTCGGGGTAGGAATATCCTGACAACGTTCTTTTATCATTATCTAATTCTCAAATTTTAGCAACCTTTTTTTTAAACCCCTCCCTTTTTCCCTCCTGCCTTTTTTCTTGTTATTTTCTGTGATTTATAGCTTTAAAATACCTAAATTGTAGGTTGGTGCTGAGGTACGGAAAATTATGCTATCAATAAAACCTTAACATGACATACAAAATTTCCGTAGGGTGTGGCGAAATCCGTGCAATAAAATTAATTTTGTTGTTGAATTTTTACGGATTTTGCCCACCAAACCCCGATTTATTTCATAGGGAAATTAAAAAAGGGTAGCGTCCCAATTTCCATTTTTTTTCCTGTTTATTTCTACCCTCCTGTAAAGCCTTTGCTGTCCCATTAGCATTTTTATGCCCATCGTTATTTTCTTTATATTGGGTGGTCGGTGGCTATCATACGCAGCTTTGCACATCATTCTGTGCTGCAATACCTTAGACTACTTCTTTAGATTTCATCTTAGATCACAAACATTACAGAATTTATCCGTAGCGACGTTGCACGCAACGTCTTACCACCGAACCTAATTCGGTTTGTTGTGATTTACGACAGCGAATAGCCAAGAGTGCCACACTACCTCTCGTTCCCATCGCGTCCTTGCGTGGGAATGCTTTCTTGGACGCGTTGCGTCCTCTTCTTAAAACTGCCTATATGCTAAATATTCTTTTTTTTATTTTTCATTCTGAAAATTTAAAGAGGGTGGGCAGGTTCGTGACGCAACGCGTCAGGGAGGGCATTCCCGCGTAAGGACACGCCACTGCCATTAAGTTAAGGAAAATTCATCTATACTTAAAGCTCATTTAAAAGGTATTGGGAAGCACAATGAATAAAAAAAACAGCTAGCTGCTATAGAAAAAACTA
>Ga0193950_1000119_pt1 | contig 20787 bp, 23 predicted proteins | sample BB_1_MG_FD_144485 | JGI IMG/M metagenome (GOLD analysis project Ga0193950, IMG submission 144485) | Microbial mat bacterial communities from the Broadkill River, Lewes, Delaware, United States - BB_1_MG | ecosystem: Environmental > Aquatic > Freshwater > River > Microbial mats | place: USA...
GGTCGGAAAGATAAATTATTTTTTCTGCTAAACCTTTATTTGCAACTAATTTGGATTCTTTCTCGGAAAGAATGGGCAAAAAATTACCCGAATCAAACCAAGTTGATTCGGGTAATTATTATAGTAATTTTAGGGTTAGAATGCAATTTAAATGTGAAATCCGATAAATATTCAATCTCCTCTATCCCTCTTATCTTCTAGCCTCTATCAGATTCAGCCCTGCTAATTTAGAAAAATATTTTTTGAATGCAATATTTTTTCTGAATTCTTTCACAGCTTGGTGTGATTTTTAACATTTTTGAGTCTAAATGAATCTGTTTTCTAGGTTTAAACCTGGTATACAAACGAATTGATATTCATTCCTGCACCAACAGATGCAAAAACAACGTAATCACCAGGATTTAAACTATGATCTGTTAATTGATTCTTTGCAATTTGATCATATAAAATAGGCACAGTAGCTACTGAATTGTTACCCATTTTTTCAAGAATAATAGGCATAATATCTTTTGGTACAGTTTTTTCTTTGTACAGCCTAAATAATCGTTTTCCAATTGCTTCATCCATTTTCTCGTTTGCCTGATGAATCAATATCTTTTTAATATCTTTTATGTCCAATCCAGCTTTATCAATGCTTTCCTTAACTACACCAGGAACATTGGTAATTGCATATTCATAAATCTTACGACCATACATTTTAATAAAGTGGCTTGTACCATTTCCTTCAAAATCAGCATTATCTGATTTGTCAGCTCTAAGGAAAAATGCTTCGTTTAAGGTATCTGTTCTCATCGCATGAGAAAGAATTCCTGATTTTTCTTCTGCTTCGCACGCTTCTAGAATTGTGGCCCCAGCTCCATCAGAATAAATCATACTGTCACGATCGTGTGGATCACAAACACGCGATAAAGTTTCGGATCCAATAATTAATACTCTATTGGCATCTCCTGATTTAATAATATAGTTTGCCTGAATCATACATTGAACCCAACCAGGACATCCGAAAAGTAGATCATACGCAATACAACTGGGATTCTCAATTTGAAGAAGGTTTTTAACCTTTGCTGCCAAACAAGGCAATTGGTTGCTAAGTGTTGAATCTGGACTAACATCACCAAAGTTGTGAGCTACTAATATATAGTCAATACTTTCTTTATCTATGTTAGAAGAATCAAGTGCGTCTTTTGCAGCCAGGTATGCTAAATCAGATGCTTGTTGATCTTTATTGGCATATTTCCTTTCTGCAATTCCAGTTATTTCCTGGAATTTTTCGATTATTTCCTGATTCGGAGTTTCTATTTTTTGCCCACCAGGCTCAAAAAAGTCATGATTGATAAAATGTTCATTCTTAACCTGAACTGAAGGAAGGTAACTACCTGATCCAACAATCTTAGAAAATCTTTTGGTACTCATTGTTATTGTTTTTATTTCACAAAACTGAAGACAATTTTATTGTATTCAGTAATACCTTAAGAAACTGATTCTTAGCAATCCGATAGGCTATTTTAATAGTTTTGCCATGAACGGCAATAAGTTTGGTGTGTGCGCTAAGGTAAATATTTTTTTTATATCGGATTAAATAATTACTTATTTAGAATGTAAGGTCATCATTTTAATCCGATTAAAATAATTTAAGCGGAGGAAGAATATAAAAAAAGGGAATATTTACATTCCCTTTTTGTGTTGTTACTTTAAAAGTGAGGCTTTTAAGTTTTTATCGGCAGGTTTATCGCATAACCAAATGCCGAAAAGTGCTTTTTTAAAATTCAAACCTTTAATTGTTTTTTTAAGCTCATCGTTTTTATATAATAGTGTACCTTCTTCAGAAGAATAGACAAATTCAAACACATCTTTTTTCTCTATTTTATCCGAAAAAACAGTTATAAATTCTTCAATTTCTTTTGTTATAGGATCAGTATTTCCTTTAGTAGCATTCTTAAATCCTTCTCTTGTAGCTTTCTCCATTTTCTCTGAAGTAATTAAGCCAGAGATAATTTCCAGACGAATTCCCATGCATTCATTAGTATTAATGATTTCGTCAGCATTGCTCATTTTTTTATTTATATATAAGCCCATTGCGTACATATCCATCCACAATTTTACTCGTGTTCCAGTACCTTGTAATTGCATTTGATTGTCTTTAATTGCCATTTCGTTTGGCAATTCAACATCGCCTACTTTGGTTTGAGCGATGGAACCTAAACTTGAGATTATTAATAGGAGAGTAAAGAATTGTTTCATATTATTTCTGCTTGATTTTAAAATGGTTTACGAATAAATTAATTTGGCATAACACAGATAGAAAGTTGCTATAATGTTAACCAGATAGTTTAGCCAAAGCGGATATTGTCTTTTATCAGATTTTAGATCACCATTTACAATATAGATAAAAGTAAAGAGTACACCAAAAGCCCACATGAGTAGAAATGGCCAATTAAAACTACCTACATCATGTGTTTTCCATGTTTGTATTACTTGTGGAATAACACCAATACTTAGAATGATATTACCAAACCAACCTAAAGATTCGAAAAAATCGAACTTACCGAATATTTTTTTCATATGTATTTTAAGGAAATATTAATTGACTAATTTCTGAAAATCATCGCCTGTAGGGTTTTGAAATACCTTTAGGTTGAACTCAGGAACAATGGCTAGAATGTGATCGAATATATCAGCCTGAATAGCTTCATAGTTTGCCCAAGCCTGATCGTTTGAGAATACATATATTTCAATAGGCAAACCCTTTTCCGAAGGTTGAAGTTGTCGTACCAAAAAAGTCATATTCTCATGAATTTTAGGATTGTTATGTAAGTAAGCTTCTACATATTTTCTAAAGGTTCCAATATTGGTCAATCTTCGTTGATTCACCGGAATTTCACCTTCAGGATTTAAAGAGCGAATTTCTTCTTTTTTCTTAATCACATAGTCCTGAATCAATTTAATTTTCTCAAATCGATCCATATCCTCTTCAGAAAGAAAATGAATAGATTTTACATCGATATTAAAATGACGTTTAATTCTTCTACCACCTGATTCTTCCATTCCTTTCCAATTGTTGAACGACTCAGAAACCAAAGCGTAAGTAGGGATTGTGCTGATTGTTTTGTCCCAATTTTGTACTTTAACGGTGTTTAGACTGATATCAATAACAGTTCCATCAGCACCTTTCGAAGGCATTGATATCCAATCGCCAATATTTACCATTCTATTTGCTGAGAGCTGAATAGAAGCAACAAAACCTAAGATTGTATCTTTGAAAATTAACAGAATAACAGCAGCAAATGCTCCCATTCCAGCAATAATTGTCAAAGGATCTCTATCAATAAACTTGGCAATTATTGAAATTATACCAAGCGAATAAAAGAATATTTTTACGATTTGCAGATAGCCTTTTATAGGTCGGGTTTTACTAACAGGCATGGTATTGTAAATATCATTTCCGGCATTTAGGAACGTATCCAATAGCATAATTGCCAATATTATCATGTACACATAGGCTCCATTTTCAACAAAATTACTCCAAGTTTCACGGTCTATAAAACTTGCGCTGGAGTATATGATTAAAGCAGGTGCAAAATGAGATATTTTATTAAAAACCTTTCGCTCCAGCATGATATCATCCCAATGCGTTTTTGTTTTACGAACCACTTTGGTGATGAATGCAATTAAAATTCTTTTTGCGATTAAATCGGATAACCATGCTACAATAAGAACCACAACAATGGCAATTGCAGATTGAAAAATTACGGCCCAGTATTCTGAAATTCCTTCATTAATTAGCCAGTTCTTCAATTGAGCGCCCAAAAGCTCTTTCATATTGATATTTTTTAGTGTGTGAATTAAAAATCTAAGATATCTAATTCGAATTGGAAAAGAAAAATGCAATTGGCAATATTTTGTATTTTTAAGGATTGAAATCTTAAAACAACTAGCATGATCAAAAAATCCGTATTCGTATTTGTTTTATTTTTATTTGTTTCGGTGTGTCAGGGGCAATCGAAGTTTGAAAAATATTTTGAAGATAAAACACTAAGAATAGATTACATGATGGGGGGAGACTCCGAATCGCAAACCGTATTTCTTAAAGAACTGAAAGAAGAACCGCACTGGGGAGGAAGCAAAACCAACTTGATTGATATTTTCGGATATGGAACATTTGGATTCAAATTGTATGATGTGGAATCAGGAGATCTTATGTATTCTAAGGGATTTAATTCCTTGTTTCAGGAATGGCAAACAACTGCCGAAGCAAAAGAATTAAAGAGAGCATTCTATCAGGTAAATGTAATGCCATATCCTAAAAGTAAAGCTCGTTTTGTTTTGGAATCGAGAAAATGGAATGGTGAAATGGAAACCATTTGGGAGCATGAAATTGATCCTGAAAATTATTTTATTGGTAAAGAAAAACCAGTTAGTGTACCATTTACCAAAATAATGGGAAAAGGTAATCCTGATGAAAGTGTTGATATTGCTTTTATAGCTGAAGGCTACACTACTGAAGAAATGGGCAAGTTTAGGGAAGATGCCAAACGTGTTGCTGGTTACTTATTGGATGTTCCTCCCTTTGATAAATATGCGGAGCGCTTTAATATATATGCCTTGGAATCTGTATCGCAAGATTCAGGAACAGATATTCCAGGAGAGAATGTATATAAAAACACTGCAGTAAATACTACCTTTTATACTTTTGATGTTGACAGATATCTTACAACCTTTGATATTAAATCTTTACATGATATAAGCGCGAATGTTCCTTACGATCAAATTTTTGTATTAATCAATACCGATCGATATGGTGGAGGTGGATTTTACAATTATTATTCAAGTTGTTCGGCAGATCATCCACTATCATACGAAGTATCGAGTCATGAATTTGGACATGGATTTGTAGGTTTAGGAGATGAATATTACTCATCGGAAACAGCTTATGAGGATTTTTACAATTTAGAGGTTGAACCATGGGAACCAAACATTACCACTATGGTTGATTTTGATTCCAAGTGGAAAGACATGTTGGAGGAATCAACACCGGTTCCAACTCCACGTATCGAAGAATTTATTAAAACTTTAGGTGTGTTTGAAGGTGGAGGTTACATGTCGAAGGGAATTTACTCTCCTGTGCAAGATTGTAAAATGAAATCGAATAACGAAAAACATTTTTGTCCGGTTTGCGAAAGAGCAGCAGAACGAGTGATCTTATTTCATATTGGGAAATAAATCAGATGAATAAAACAAAAAATGCGCTTCAATTTGAAGCGCATTTTTTATGCTTTTTATTCAGGAATTATTCTACCTCTTCCTGTTTTTTAGCAATTGTATAGAAAATCAGTAGAGCAAGCCCTCCAAATAAAAAGATCATTGAGAAATAAGAAACTTCCTCGCTTAGTCTAGTGTAGGCATCAAGAATATTTCCGATTAAAATTCCTGCTGCAAGTCCAATTAGAAGAATTCCATACTTTAAACTTTGCAGTGTGCTACACTTTTTTTCTCCTTGTAAAATACTAATGTCCATACCTTTTTCAATTAATGCTTGTCTTTCTCTGTGGCGATGTACTAAAAATACAACCAATGGGATTACGCCAAATACTGATATGATTGCAACTACTCCTGTAATATCCATGATATGTGATTTAAGGTTAAACTTCTATTAATTCTATTATAAAATTTGAAAAGCTTTCTTGTTTTTTGCTTTCAACTTTATGACGCCACCAAATAAAAATCGGTTACAAAAAAATTAAGAAACTTTTAACGCTTTCAATTATTGTAATGAAAATCATTGCCTTAACTTGCATGTAATTGATAAGAAAAAAAGGATTCAATTATTATTTAAGCAGAGCTGTAACCGAATTGGGTAGATGTGCGTCTAAGTTGTAGAAGATTCGATAAAAGAGTAAATTTTTTAGATTGAAAGCAACATATTGGAACTAATGATTGTCTTTATAGATGATGAGGATCTTATATCATTGAATTGAAAAGATTATTTAAGTATGGCATTTAGAAACGATAGCTATTATATTACAAAGATAAAGGCAGGCGACCCTGGAGCATATGCTGTTCTTGTAGATAAATACAAGAAGATGGGATTTAATGTAGCTTTGCAATTAATGGGAAATCGTGAGGATGCAGAAGAGGTTGCGCAAGATTCGTTTTTAAAAGCATACCAGGCGCTGGATACTTATAAGGGAGAATCGAAATTTTCAACCTGGATTTATCGAATCATTTATAACACTGCAATATCACGATTGAGAAAAAAAAAATTAGACACAAGTTCAATTGATGATGATTTTTCAGCATCGGTGAATGTGAAATCAACTCAATCAGCTGTTCAGGAATTGCAAAGCGATGAAAGAAAGCAATACATTAACAAAGCATTGCAATCGATGAGTGGCGAGGACAGGACAATGTTAACTCTGTTTTATTTAGAAGAGAATTCGGTTGAAGAAGTTTGTTCTATTACCGGATTAAGTACTTCTAATGTGAAAGTGAAATTACATCGTGCACGAAAAAAACTGTATTCGCAGTTGGAATTGATATTGCACGGGGAATTAAAAACGATACTATAGATTTCGAAAATATAAGAAAACCATGATGAAAAAAGAAGATATCTATAAAGACGAATTCATTAAAGAATTAATGAAGGATGCGAAATTGGAGGAACCATCAGACCGATTTACCAATCAGGTTATGGATAATGTCATGCAAGATTGGTTGGCTAAACCTATTGAGGTTAAGAAACCTATTTCGCGAAAACAATGGATTGGAATGATTGGAGTTTTGTTTCTTTTAACTCTTGTAGTTTTAGGAACTGATGTTAGAACATTGATAAGTGATTTGAATCATCCGTTCTTTAATCAATTGGATGCAATACTTCTAAAACCGCTTAATCAGATGTTAAACAGTGTATTTCTTAGCTTAAAGAAATTGCCTATCATGGTGTATATTGTGGTTGTAGCTATGGCAAGTTTAGCTGCTTTCGATCGCGTTGTAAATAAATTAATTCAATTTAGATAGTACAAACACAGCCGGCAGCCTTGCCGGAATTTTCAATATTTTTTGACTTTACTGCTCTTCATTTTGAAGGGCAGTTTTTGCATAAAAAAAGCCGCTCTTTGTAGAACGGCTTCTTGAAATATTATCTCTAGAAAGGAAGATCATCTTCTTCTGGAGCTGGAGGAACATCCTCAGCTTTAAATTCTGGCATTTCAGGAACTGGAGATTGTCCATTTTGAATTTTTTCAATTCTCCATGCTTCTAAATTTGAGAAGTAGTTGGTTTTTCCATCTTTTTCCCATTTGCGACCGCGAATGTTAAAAGAAACTTTTACCTCTTCGTACAAAGAAACAGTTTCCAAAAGGTCACATCTGTCTTGAGTCAATTGGAATTTGATAAAATCATTCCAATCAGAATTTCTTTCATTCTCTACCTCAATAACAAATTCTCTTTTTTTAAAGCGATCGCTAATTTGTTGAGTATCATCTTTAGCAATTACTTTACCATTGATTTCAAAATTCATAGTATTTATTTGATTTTGGACTTATTCTTTAACAATTACAATTTTCTCAATTGAGTCATTTGCACGAATTGCATCGATTACTTCAACTCCCTCTACAACCTTACCAAAGCAAGTGTGGTTGCGATCCAAGTGAGAAGTATTTTCGCGACCATGGCAGATGAAAAATTGAGAACCACCAGTGTTTCTTCCAGCGTGAGCCATTGATAAAACACCTCTGTCGTGATATTGGTTTTCACCATTTAACTCGCAGTCGATTGAGTATCCAGGACCACCAGCACCTGTTCCATCAGGGCATCCACCTTGAACAACAAAATTAGGAATTACTCGGTGAAAGTTAAGTCCGTCGTAAAATCCGGATTCCGATAGATTAACAAAGTTTTCAACAGTTTTTGGAGCATCTTTCTCGTAGAATTCTACTTTCATTACTCCTTTTTCGGTATGAATTTCAGCGTACATGACTATTTATTTTATTGGTTTATTTACAGATTTATTTGCCTTTGAGCTTCAAAAACAAGATTCTAAATTTACAACATCGACTTGTGAGTTGCAAAAGTATGCAAATCTAAAAAAAGATATTGGCTAAAAAAAAACTAATAAAGAACCCCTTTCGATTTTCATCAAAAGGGGTTGACGTTTTTAATATATTGTCCTGATTATTTCAACAGGCTCAATTATTTTTTTGATCTGGTTTTACAATTTCCAATAGCTCAACTTCAAAAATCAAAGTTTCGTTTGGTCCAATGTTACCTCCTGCACCACGTGGTCCGTAAGCCAATTTAGATGGAATAAAAAGTTCGTATTTAGAACCTACAGGCATTAATGTTAAGGCTTCAGTCCAACCTTTAATTACACGGTTTGCCGCAAAAGTAGTTGGTTCATTTCTTTTGTAAGAAGAATCAAATTCTTTTCCATCAATTGTGGTTCCTCTATAATGAACTTTTACCTGATCTGTAGCCATTGGTCTAGCTCCAGTTCCTTCGCTAATAACTCTGTATTGTAAGCCACTTGCTGTAGTTACAATACCATCTTTATTTGCATTTTCAGATAGGAATTGTTCCCCTTTAGCAAGATTTGCTTCACCTTTCTGGGCTTGCAAATCACGTAAGTAATTGTTGATAATTGTATTTCCTTCACGAGGATCAATTGTCAACGAATCTTTATTGATCGCAGCTTGCATTGCAGCTAAGAATACATCTTCGTTAATATTAGTAAGACCATTACGTTCTAGGTTACTACCGAAATTAGCACCTAAACTATAACTTACTGAATCAATAGCAGTATTTAATGAAGCATCTTTACTTCCAACTTGATTACAAGAAACAAGGGTCATAGCTCCTAATCCTAGGGCTAGAGACAAAACTTTTAGTTTCATTTTGTGTTGTATTTTTGGTTAATAATTACACTATACTACTTCTAGCAATTCAACTTCAAAAATCAAAGTTGTGTGAGGTCCGATTAAGTTACCTGCACCTTGAGCACCATAAGCTAAATCAGAAGGAACATATAATTTCCATTTTGATCCAACAGGCATTAATTGAAGAGCTTCAATCCATCCACCAATTACACCATTAACCGGGAATGTAGCAGGCTCACCTCTGTTAACCGAACTATCGAATACTGTTCCGTCGATAAGTGTTCCGTGGTAGTGACATTTAACGCTGTCAGTTCCTTTAGGAGTATCACCTTTTCCTTCTGTAATTACTTCGTACTGAAGACCACTGTCAGTTGTTGTTACACCTTCTTTTTTAGCATTTTCTTCTAAAAATTTCTTTCCAGCTTCAATTGCTTTTCCAGCTTGTTCTTCTTGAATTTTACCGAAGTACTCCTGTAGAATATTATTTGCTTCTTCTGGAGAAAGTTCTGGCATTTTTCCGTTAAAGGCAGCATCTAAAGCTTCCATAAAAGGATCAACACTAATAGATTTAACTCCTGAAGTAATTAGGTTACTTGCAATACTTAAACCAAGGCAATAGCTTACCTTATCTTGTTCTTCTGTGTATTTCATTATGATTTTATTATATAATTTCTGATTTCATTTATGATCAGTAAGATCACAAAGGTCGACTAAGGTAAGGCTTTTCCTGCAAATTTTCGAAAATCACAGTCAATTTAAAGTTTTTTCACATTTTATAAATTGTTAGAATCAATTCTTGTAGCTCTTAGCATATGTCGTTTACCCGGAGGTCCTGGCAATCGTTTAAGCTCGAAGCCAGATGCTCTTAAGGCTTGCTTTACAATTCCCTTGGAACAATAAGTGGTTAGTATTGCATTTGAATTCAAAGAGTGATAAATCTTTGTGAAAATTTCTTCAGTCCATAAATCTGGCTGTACTTCAGGAGCAAATGCATCGAAGTATACCAAGTCATATTTTGTGGGGAATTTGGAGGTTTTTAAATCGCCTAATAATTTTCGAAGAGTGAAATCATCGGTGATTTTAACATCAGAATTCCATTCCGATTTGTGCAGTGTTGTAAACAAATCCTTTTGAACAGGATTGCTTTGTTCTGCATAATTCAAGCTGTTAATATGTTCCTTTTCCAAAGGATAAAGCTCAATTGAATGATACACCACTTTGCGATTGGTTTTAAGTGTTTCCATAAGAGTTAAAAAGCAGTTCAAGCCTGTACCAAAACCAATCTCCAGGATATGAATAGGATCTTTTTCACAAAAATGAAATCCGGCATCTAAGAAAACATGTTTGGATTCTTGCACAGCACCATGAGTTGAATGATAGTGCTCATCCAAATCTGGCATATAAAAAGTATGCGAGCCGTCTTCTGTTATTTTAAGTTCTCTTTTTAATTTCTTCATTTTCCATAGGATTGATGATGATTGAAGTTTGTCTCAATCTGCTAGGTATTAGACTAATCCAAAACTCTTGAAAAGGTAAAGGATGTTCGTTTTCAGGATGTTTATACAGTAAAATTAAAAACCAAATGAAGAGAATACTTCCTTTTAAGAAACTGGAAAGCGTAATTCCCCACCAAACACCTGTAACTTGAACAGATTCTGATGCTATCCAGCTTTGAAATAGTGGTAATAAATCCAATAAAGTATAGCTGAACAAGAAGGCGAAAGGAATTCGAAGAACATTTCCGATAATTCCCACTATTGCAGGAGGAATGGCACGACCAATTCCGTTAAAGGCGCCTGTTGCAGTTATTTCTATACTCATAAAAATTTGTGAAAAACTTAGGATAATAAGATAAACAGCTCCGAGTTGAACAACTTCATGTTCTGTGTTTTTTAAGAATAATCCAAAGATAGACTCACCCAGGAATAAAAATAAAGCAGTACTAATCAATCCTATGAAACCGGCTATACCAAGCGTAATAAAGAATCCTTTTTGAATTCGATCCCATTTGCCAGCACCATAATTTTGTCCTGTAAAAGTTCCCAAAGCGGTTGAGAATCCCAATGCCGTCATCCAGGAGAGTGCTTCTATTTGCGCTCCAATAGATTGAACTGCAAATGGTATTTCATTCCCTTCTGCGATATTATTGAGTACCCTGGCTAAAATCATCGCAAGAAAAGCAAAACACACCGATTGTAAAGCTACCGGACCTCCCACTTTTACAATAGGACGTAAGTATTGTTTTTGAAGTTTGCCAATGTAGTTTTTAATAGACAAGGGATTCTGTCGGATATATAAATTGTAAATGAATATTACAAAAACGGTGAATTGTGAACCTACCGTTGCAATCGCTGCTCCTTTAGCTCCCATAGCAGGAATGTCTTCCCAGCCAAATATCAAAATTGGATCAAGAATGATATTTATTATTAATCCAATTGTATTTACAACGAAAGGAGTACGTGTGTTCCCAATTCCATTGTATATTCCAGAAATACTAATGTTTGAAAATGTGAAAGGCATTCCAAAGGCAATAAATCTGAGATAATCTACTGCTGTTTGGTTCACAAAATCATTTTCAATATTAAAAGTGCTAATGATGGGATGTGCAAAAATCCATACAATAATTGCAAAGGCTATTGAAATAAGTAGCGATAAGCTAAAAGCATTTTTCACAAAAGATCTGGCATCATCAAAGTTTTTTCTGCCTATAGATTGTGAAATACCTACTTCGGCTCCTATCTTGGTAATATACATAAGAGAAGTTCCAAACCAGACCAGGTAAAGTGCCATCCCAACTGCACTCACGGTTTCTTTACCAACATGTCCTAGCCAGGCCATATCGGTCATGTTGTAGGCCATTTGCACAAAAGAGGTTGCAATAATTGGTATTGCCAACTTCACAATTTGCGGGAATATATTTCCCGAAGTAAGATCTTTAATTTGATTCACTGGTTTGATATGCTATTAGTTCTTGATATATCTATGTTTTTCACTGTTAAATAAGGCAACATAGAGATGGTAAATGGGGTGTAAAATTACGAAATTAGATAGGATTATTTTTTGATTGCTCGTTGAATATTTTAAATATTTGCCTTGATAAACTATGGACGAAATTCGAAAAATTATTCATATCGATATGGATGCTTTTTTTGCTTCGGTTGAGCAAAAGGACAATCCAGAACTAAAAGGTAAGCCTGTTGCTGTTGGTGGATCGGGAGATAGAGGCGTGGTTGCCGCTGCAAGCTACGAGGCTCGAAAGTTTGGTGTACGTTCCGCTATGCCATCGAAAATTGCTGCGAAAAGATGTCCTCATTTGATATTTGTTCGGGGGCGTCACGATCGGTACAAAGAGATTTCGAATCAGGTAATGAATGTATTTTATGAGTTTACAGATTTGGTAGAACCTCTTTCAATCGATGAGGCATTTTTAGACGTAACTCACAACAAAAAGAATCTACCTTCGGCAACTAGAATTGCCGAAGAAATAAAAATAAGAATTAAAGAGGAAACGGGTTTGACAGCCTCAGCAGGAATATCAGTAAATAAATTTCTGGCAAAAATTGCTTCCGACTACCGTAAACCTGATGGCATCTATGTAATTCCACCCAAAAAGGTTGAAGATTTTATTGCCGATTTAAATATTGATAAGTTTTTTGGTGTAGGAAAAGTTACTGCAGACAAGATGCATAAGCTTGGGATTTTTAAAGGTAAAGATTTGAGAGAAAGATCTCTTTTGGAATTATCAAGACTATTTGGAAAACAAGGAGCTTACTATTATCAAATTGCCAGAGGAATTGATGATCGACCGGTAAATCCGAATCGGATTCGAAAATCAGTTGGAGCAGAGCATACTTTTGAGAAAGATCTCGCGGAGATTTCGGAGGTGAGAAAGGATATGATGAAATCTGCTGAGGATCTGCACAAAAGGTTAAAACGTAGTGGATTTAGAGGCAGAACTCTTACCCTAAAGTTGAAGTACAGCACTTTCGAACAGGAAACACGAAGCAAAACTTTGCTACATGAAATTCACGGGTTAGATTTTATTATGAATTTAGCTGACGATCTGCTCAATCAGGGAGAGCTAAAAAACAGCGTTCGCCTGATTGGTTTAACGGTTTCGAATAGAATTGACGAAACAGAACCTGTACAGTTAACTCTTAATTTTTAATAGCTTAAGAAACTTTATTGATGTATTATTAGTGTATTGTAAATAATTGTTATCATTTATTTGACAGTGATATGCGATATATTTTTAATTTTGCAATTCAATAAAAGACCAATTTGTATTTTATTATAAGTAGAATGACACAAAATCTAATAAGAACTCTTAGTATTGCTATTGTTTTAGCAATTGGTACAGCCTGTGGTACATCCAATAAACAAACTCAAGAAGTAAAGAATGCCTACACAGTAAATTCTGTTTATGATGAGGTGGCTAAAGTAGATACTGCTTTTTCGAACCTTATAAATTCTTATAAAATTCAGCTTGATGATCAGATGAATGCAGTAATATCTGTTTCGGATGAGGCTATGATGACTGGAAAGCCAGAAAGCAAGCTATCCAACTATATTGCGGATGCTATGCTTGAAATTGGACGAACATTCTGCAAAGAAAATGATTTGAATCATTCCGTTGATTTTGTGGTGATGAATATGGGCGGGATTCGAACAGCTATGCCAAAAGGTGAAATTAGTACCGGTAGAGTTTTCGAAATGCTGCCTTTTAAAAACAAACTGGTTGTTGTTGGAATGAAAGGAAGTGATGTGAAAGTACTGATTGATCAACTTGCCGAATTTGGTGGAGAAGGAGTTAGTGGTTTACGTATGGGAATTAAAAACGAAAAAGCGGTGGATGTTCTTATTAATGATAAAGCTATTGATGATTCTAAAATTTATCATGTAATGAGTGTTGATTATTTGGTGAATGGTGGAGGTGGATTTACGGCTTTCGAGAATCGTGAAACCTTTAGGCATTTGCATAAGAAATTAAGATCAGAGATTATAAAATATATGAGTGAGAAATACCAGCAAGGACAAAATATTTCTTCAAAATTTGATGGGAGGATTTATCATGTGGAATAGAAGAGAATTTGTTAAGAAATTAGGATTAACTGGTGTTTTTATTGGTGCAGGATTAGCATGGAAAAACTCTTTTGCTTCTTCAAAAACCTTACAGAAAATAACGATTTTACATACCAACGATTTACACAGTAGAATAGAACCTTTTCCAGCTAACGATCCAAAGTTTGGTGGATTAGGTGGTTTCGCAAGAATTAATGCACTGGTAAATAAAATTCGCCGCGAAGAGGAGAATGTCCTATTATTCGATTCTGGTGATGTTTTTCAAGGAACGCCTTACTTCAATTTTTTTAAAGGTGAAGCCGAATACAAACTAATGTCGAAAATTGGTTACGATGCAGGTAACATTGGAAATCATGAATTCGATAATGGAATAGAGGGAATTGTCTCGCAACTGAAGCATTTGAAATTTCCTTTGTTGAATGCTAATTACGATTTTAAGGGAACCGAATTGGAAGGTAAAATTCCCGAATATAAAATTTTTAGGAGAGGAAATTTAAAAGTTGGAGTGTTTGGTCTTGGAGTAAATCTGGATGGATATGTGGAACCTCAAAACCGAGGACCCATTGAATTCATCGATCCGGTGGATGTGTCGCAGAAAATGGTGGATATTTTAAAGAATCAAAATCATTGCGATCTAATTATTTGCCTTTCTCACATGGGACATACGAGTCATTTTGGAGAAGATAGCGATATGGAATTTGCTAAAAATACCAGAGGAATTGATGTGATTTTAGGAGGTCATTCGCACACCTTATTGGAAGAACCAGAAAAAGTTTTAAATCTTGATGGAGAAGAAGTACTGATCAACCAGGTTGGATGGGCAGGTATCGCGCTTGGACGTCTCGATTTTTATATCGATAAGGATAAAAATGAGAAGCTTACTTCATCAGAACTAATAAGAGTTGGTGAAAAATTAGCATAAAATTGAGTAAATTAGAAAAGTAAAAATTCAATATACACTTGAATAAATTCAAACTAGATAAGTCGAATTGGGCTGAAGTGGAAGGCTGGCTTTCCATTGCTGGGAATGTTGTGCTTTTTATATTGAAATATTGGGCTGGCTTGGTTACCGGTTCTATTGCAATTATTGCCGATGCCTGGCACACCTTATCCGATAGTTTGAGTTCTGTGATTGTATTGATTGGAGCTAAGATATCTAAAAAGCCAGCCGATGAAGATCATCCATTTGGTCATGGTCGTGCCGATTTAATAAGTGCATTCATCATTGGAATTCTTCTGCTTTTAGTAGCCTTCGATTTTGTTATCGAATCATACCACACCTTAAAAAATGGTGAGTCCTCTCAGTTCGGAACCATTGCTATTGTGGTGATGATTATATCCATTGTTGTGAAAGAAGCATTGGCACAGTTTGCATTTTATGGTGCACGAAAAACCAATTCGAAAGTACTTAAAGCCGATGCCTGGCACCACAGAAGCGATGCTGTTTCGTCGCTTGTAATCTTAGTTGGAATATTTTTAGGGAAGTATTTCTGGTGGATTGATGGTGCTCTGGGCTTAATTGTTGCCATTATGATTGGCTATGCAGCTTACGAAATTATTAGAGATTCCATCCATTCTTTGCTTGGCGAAAGTCCGGATAAGGAATTGCTGAATGATCTGAAAAAAACCTGTGAAGAGGTATATCCGCATGCAATTAATCCGCACCATTTTCATGTGCACAATTATGGCGATTTTACCGAAGTAACCTTTCATATCAAATTACCTCACGATATGTCGATAAAAATTGCGCATGATATTTCTACTGAAATTGAAAAGGAGATTAAAAAGAAATACGGATTTGTAGCCACAATTCATATTGAACCCAGAGATCATGTTTAGTTTGTAACAGAAACTTCAACTCTAAATATTGCAGAGATTATACCTTTACTTCATAAGCGGGGGGAGGTGTTTTGGGGACTCATAATAATTATCAGTATAGTTTTCCTCTTAATAATTTCTTACTTTCATGATCTCACACTAGCTTAGCAACTATGGAAATGAAAGAAGGATTAATTAAGGATTCTTATGAGCTTATAATTAAAGAATTGCAATCTGTAGTAACTGTTTTTTACCTTTTTATGGTGGGAATGGGAATGTTATTTAAGCATCAAAAGTTTTCTGAGTTTGGTATAAATATTTTTCAATATGCTGATGTGTTCGATTTTCTTATTGCTCCTTTTCAAGATTTTATAATCGTGTTGTTTACTTTTGCTTCATTAACATTGATTTATCTTCTTTACAAATTCGATAAATTTTTGGAGAAAAAATTCCCCAAATCTTATTCTGTTTTTTCTTTTGGTTTAAGTAGAAAATCGTGGCACACAACGTATAAGAAAATAACCTTTATGTTGGGGTTAATGGCTTATTTGTATTTTGCAGCAGACTATTACGGGGAACTATCTCACTCTTCAATTAATTCAAAGGAGAAATATAAAATTCACTATATCGATAGCAAAACCATTAGTGGTAACCTGATAGGAAAAAACAACAATGTTATTTTCTTATGGGTAAATCAGAGAGTGAAAATTCTTCCGATTACAGATGCCATTCGTGTAATGGAGATCGTTAATAAGTAAGGATTTATTGTTTAAGCGATTTGTTTTTCTTTTAACACTTTCGTTTTCTTGGAAAAGAACACAGCTGTAATAGCACCACCAATAACCAAAACCGCTCCTAATAAAGAATAAATGGTAAGGTTTTCTGCCTTAATCCAGTCTACCTGCATTTCGGTAAGAACAGCCATTGTTAGTAAAGTGATGATTGGGTTGAGGGTAACAATGATACTTACCTTATAGGCTTCGGTATATTTAAAAGCCAAGGCAATACTCCCATAAGCCACTAAGGTATTTATGCCAAGAAAAATAACAATTAACCAAGTGTTGAAGGATAAACCAGAGAAAGCTGAAAAATCAGCCATTGGCGTGTAGATTAATGCAGGAATACCATATAAGACCATATTAAGCACCTGTGCAGGATATTGCTGAACCAGTTTCTTCTGTAATGCAGCATATAAAACCCAAGTCACGGCAGCCAATTCTACCCAGAAAAATCCTTTGTTAAAGGCATCGGTATCGTGAATGAAAGTTTGCAGTTGGTTGCGATAGAAAAGGAACAAGCCTAAACCTGCAATGGCAAAACCAATCATTTGCTTGTAATTTAGTCTCTCCTTAAAGAAAATTACACCTACCAGGGCAAGTAAAATGGGACCGGTTTGTATAATGATTTGAGCATTGCTTGGACTTGTGTAATTCAATCCTTGTAAAAAACCCAGGTAGTTAACTCCAAGTGCTACGGCTGCAATCACTAATATCAGTGGAGGACGGGTAAATATTTTTAACTGCTTTTTGTCGGTTAGCAAGTAATAAATAAACAGCACGGCAAAGGCAAATGTAAAGCGAAACCAAACGATACTTATTGGATCGATTTCCTTTAAGGCAACCTTAAGAAAAATGGGAAGAAATCCCCATAATAATGCGGTAAGCATGGCGTACAATACGCCCTTTAAATTGCTTGAATTTACGAGTTTATTCATTTGTTTGCAGTTCTACAGTTTCTTTATTTAGAATTAATAAATGCAAGCAAATGTATGAAAAAGAACGATTCGAAAATGCCTTGTTTTGAATTATTTAATATGATTTATTTCAGGTAATTCAGCTTTTCAAAAGCTTATGATTTCCATATCTCGAACCTCAGGTTTATGGAACCAGGCAGTAACATGTCTAGCATCTCGAAGATGCTAGACATGTGGTTTATTGTGCTGACAGCTGTTGGCTGTCAGCTGAATGCTATTAATTATTTAAACCATCTCTGGCAATTGGAACGAAACAAAACCCAATGCTTTCCATACCTCAACCACTTGGTTCAGACTTACCTCAAAGGATAAATATTCCTTGTTATCGGAGTTCAATAGTAGCTGGTTGTTATCGAAATCTTTTACTACACGCTTGTATACAATACCATCATCAGTAGTAACAACAATGTGACTGCTATTATTTTTAATCATTTCCCAATCCTGCAGGTATTCACAAATGATATAAGCGCCAGCAGGAACAGGAAGCATACTCTCTCCTTCAATCTGAAAAGCACGGTAAGTCTTATTTTCCGATAACTCGGCAAATGGCATTCTGAAATTCGGAAGTTCGCTAATGAATTCTGCATCGGAGTGTCCGTTAAGATATCCAGCCGCAGCTTTTACAGGAACAAGGCTTATCATTTCCTCATTCTTATCATCAACCAGAATTGGCAGAACTCTTAATTTCTCTCCTTTGGTGTCTTGCTTGGCTTCTTTATCGGCTAAATTTAAATTACCATTCACCAACTCTTCTAAATTTCGGTTGAAGTAGTTCGAATACTTTAAAAGAGTAGCAATTTTGGGTACGCTTCTTCTTTTTTCGTAAGCGCTGATAGATGACGAACCCACGCCAATTCGAGCTGATAATCCGTTTTGAGACAATCGCTTTCTTAGTCGTAAATGTTTTAAGTTGTTATTTAAGTTCTTCATGTGTAAAGTCGGTAATTAAAAATTTCGGACAACAAATGTAATGCTTTGTGTTAAGCTTTTGACCTCAAAAAAGTACAATTGATTCTTAAAACTGTCCATTTACCAATCAGATTCTTCCAACTAATTTTAATTGAGTAAATTATAGATTCAATGAAAAATGGCATGCAATAAATAATTGTATCAAAATATTGAGTTAAGAATTGATTTTGTACTTGTTAATGGAGGTTATGTGATATGAAGGCATCAGATTTAATTGTAAAAGCATTAGAGAACGAGGGAGTAGAGTATATTTTTGGAATTCCAGGTGAAGAAAATCTGGATTTTTTGAATTCTGTAAAAGAATCAGATATAAAATTGATTTTAACACGACACGAGCAGGCTGCAGGATTTATGGCTGCTACCTATGGCAGATTAACTGGTAAGCCTGGTGTTTGTTTGGCAACATTGGGTCCGGGAGCTACCAACTTTGTAACAGCAGCAGCTTACGCTCAGTTGGGCGGAATGCCCATGATCATGATAACGGGTCAAAAACCAATAAAAACAAGCAAACAAGGTCGTTTTCAGATATTAGATGTGGTAGATATGATGAAACCCATCACAAAATTTACCCGCCAAATAGTAAATGGAAATAATATTCCTGCCTTGGTTCGGGAGGCTTTTCGAGTCGCTGTTGAGGAGCGCCCTGGAGCTGTGCATTTGGAATTGCCCGAAGATGTGGCAGCAGAGGATACCATCGAAACTTTATTTGAGACCAATCACATTCGTCGTGCAAATCCTGAAATTAAATCCTTACAAAAAGCTGTGGAAATGATTCAGGAAGCCAAACGTCCGTTGTTACTAATTGGTGCTGGAGCAAACCGTAAAAGAACATCAGAGGCTTTATGTGAATTCATTGATAAAACAGGAATGTACTTCTTCAATACTCAAATGGGAAAAGGCGTTGTTGATGAGCGTCATCCACTTTATTTGGGAACTGCAGCCTTATCGGATCATGATTATTTACATTGCGCTTTAGAACGAGCTGATTTGATCGTAAATGTTGGGCATGACGTAATTGAAAAACCTCCATTTTTTATGGAACATGGTGGCAAGAAGGTTATTCATGTAAACTTTTTCGCCGCACAGGTTGATGAGGTATATTTTCCGCAACTGAATGTGGTGGGAGATATTGCATTTTCGATAAAAGAATTAACAGGTTTAATCGAGATTCAGCAAGATTGGAAATTCGATTACTATGAAAGGATAAAGAAGGAAGTAGACAAACACATCTCTACTAATTCAGATAACTCACAGTTTCCTTTAATTCCTCAATTTTTAGTTTCGGAAGTTAGAAAGGCATTGCCCGAAAATGGTATTCTAACTTTAGATAATGGAGTTTACAAGATCTGGTTTGCCAGAAATTTTCCAGCTTATCAACCCAATACCATATTATTGGATAATGCATTGGCTACCATGGGAGCAGGATTTCCTTCGGCTATGGCGGCAAAAATGGTGCATCCCGATAGACCAGTTGTTACAGTATGTGGAGACGGCGGATTCATGATGAATTCTCAGGAATTGGAAACAGCGGTTCGTTTAAACTTGGATTTGGTAATTGTGATTTTGAACGATAGTGCTTATGGTATGATTAAGTGGAAACAGGCAGCTCAAAATTTCGAGAATTTTGGTTTGGATTACGGTAATCCTGATTTTGTGAAATACGCAGAAAGTTACGGAGCAATTGGACACAGAGTGGATTGTCCCGAAAATTTTACTCAAACGCTACAAAAGTGCATCGAAAGCAAAGGCGTTCATTTGATTGATGTTCCTGTTGATTATTCCGAAAATCATAAAGTACTGAACGAAGAACTTTACGCAAAAACATGTATTTTGTAGATTCGAAAAGTCTCAAGATACAAGCATCCAGTATCAAGTATTGTGGATTTCTGTAATTTTGATCTGAGACAATTGATTTTTTGTCTTGGAAGAGCACAATGTGAATAAGCATGGGTGTAACCCGTTGATTGCATAAATAAGAATTATGGTCGCGTTTGTGAAGTTCACAAAAGAGAAAATGATGTACGCGACCTAACATGAGAAAGCATATTAGATCACACAAAATACACACAAACAATGAACACAATAAAAGTAAATTCGCCATTCGATGGTAGTTTAATACAAGAAATTCCCCTATTGAATGAACAGCAAGTGGAGGAAAAGATATCAAAAGCATACGCTCTTTTTCAGGATAGATCTCGATGGTTAGAGCCTTATCAACGAATTGAAATATTGGAAAAAACCAAGGCAATTATGCAGACTCGCGTTGAGGAGCTTACAAAAATTGCAGCCACAGAA